>Ga0181604_10000196_pt1 | contig 54038 bp, 53 predicted proteins | sample 041ome_12_FD_148663 | JGI IMG/M metagenome (GOLD analysis project Ga0181604, IMG submission 148663) | Coastal salt marsh microbial communities from the Groves Creek Marsh, Skidaway Island, Georgia - 041410US metaG (spades assembly) | ecosystem: Environmental > Aquatic > Marine > Intertidal zone...
TTATAGCAGTTTATTACTACAGGTGATTGAACCCTAAACTCTGACAGCGTAAGGTAGCTGGACTGTGCCAAATATACAGGACTGTGCCAAATATAATGGAAATCGGCAATTATAATGACTGATAGATCAGATAGAACATATTCTAATGATGGCAATAAGCTGCATCTGAACAAGCTGGAAATACCCCTTCCAGATAAATTAGATGCAGAAAAAACATTCGAAATTTATGAGCTATTAAGACCAATTATGCCAGCACCTAAATTGATAAATTCAAAAAAAGTTGGGTCGGTGCGCGAAATACTAGATAAGGTGGATGGGGTGATTCTCGATGGGTATGGAATCATTAACATAGGCGACCAGCCCACCCCGGAAATTTTTAGTTTCTTTGAAGAAATTCGCGCACGCAACCTTCCTTTTGTTATTTTAACGAATGGGGCAAGCCACCCATCCGATATATCTGCCAAAAAATATAGAAGATGGGGATTAGATATTAATATTAGTGATATTATCTCAAGCAGAGATGTTCTTGAGGCACATTTGCTCGAAAAGCCTGAGAAGAAAATAATGCGCCTAAACTCTTCTACAACGCCTCTTAAAAATAATATCGATATGTATAAGGATGCGCGCGGCTATAAAGACGCGCTAAGAGAGGCGGAAGCATTTGCATTCATGGGAAGTGTTGGCTGGACAGAGGCAGAACAGGCAGAGCTTGAGGCAGCCCTAATGGAGAATCCACGGCCCGTATTTGTTGCAAACCCAGATGTTTCAGCACCCCAAAAAAATGGGTTTTCAGCAGAACCTGGATATTGGGTTGCACGGGCACTGAAAAAAGCAGATTTTCCGGTAGAATGGTACGGAAAACCGCACCATGCGTCATTTCAGATGGCTATTAATATCCTGCAGCGCAAAACAGATAGGCCACTGAGAAAGTCACATATAGCTATGGTAGGGGATTCGCTGCACACTGATATATTAGGGGCGACAGCAGCAGGGTTACTATCTGTTCTTGTGACTGATTATGGATTAATGCGTGGGTTGAATATCTCAAGAATTTGCCAACAGACATCTATTCACTCTCATATTATAGCGTCAAGGCTGTAAGGCTAAATTGGATAGCAGTTGGTTTTCAGGGTTTTTATGGTATGGTTTATTAGTTTTGTATTTAGGATAGTAAATGGGAGTGGTTTCAAGAAAACTATTAATTACGGGGGCTGCCAAACGTATTGGAGCAGCAATAGCAACACAGCTTGCATCTGATGGTTGGTACGTCATGATACATTGCAATCGTAATCGTCAATCTGCGGATGAACTATGCAATAATCTTTTACAAAAAGGTTTCAAAGCAGAAGTTCTGCAAGCAGATTTATCTAATCCAGATGCCTGCATCCAATTAATTCAAGAAGCATCACAAGGCGAGGGTCTAGATGCATTAATAAATAACGCCTCTTTGTTTGTGTATGATGAAATCACAGAATTTTCGGCACAGACGTTGCAATCTCATATGGCTGTAAATGTTGCTGCGCCTGCTATTTTAACAGCTGAATTTGCAAAACATATTAGGCATGAAAATCAAGGGTGTGTAATCAATATGCTTGATTCTAAATTATTTGGTCTTAACCCAGATTATTTTACCTATACTTTATCAAAAGCAGCACTCCAAAATTTTGGTATATTAGCAGCACAGGCCTATGCCCCAAAGCTTAGAGTAAATGCAATTGCACCAGGTATTACACTTCCTTCTGGAGGTCAAACACAAGAAGAGTTTGAGAAATCGCATCAGCGAAATTTATTAAGAAAAGGCGCAGATACAGAAGATATAGTCGCTGCGGCACGTTTAATATTATCAACAAGCTCTATGACTGGAGAGACAATCATTCTAGATGGCGGTGCGCATTTGCAACCCCTACCAAGGGATGTGGCTTTTATGAAGGATAACTAAAATGCCTGAATCTAATTTAAAACGACATTTTCAGCTCTATGGTATTGAAGTGATTTGTTCGATTGGGATTCATCAGTTTGAGCGCGATGCGCCGCAACGCATTCTAATTGATCTAGATGTTCATTTAGATCCCGATAACGAGCCAAGCGCTGATAATATAAAAGAGGCACTTGATTATGATACGGTAAGAAGTGCTGTTCTAGAGCTGAGCAAAAGCACTCATTTTGATTTGCAAGAAACCTTAGCGCGTCAGATATTTGACTTGGTGCTTAAAATGCCCACTGTTGTTGGTGTGTCGGTGCGCACTTGCAAGCCAGATGTGTATTCAGATATTCGCGAGGTAGCTTATATATTATCTAACTGTTAGGGATTATGGTGCCTATAGGGTAGCACAGGTTTCGTATACCAAATCCTGACAAACTTGTTAAAAAGTCTTTAAGCTCTGTTTTACGAGAAACTGATAAGGTTTGAGATCGCAAAAAATACGCAGAAAAGGACTAGGTGATGCTATATGATGTCGGCAAAATCGATGCATTTTATAATGGCGCGCGCGGACAGATGGTTGCAAAATTACTGCGTGAAGACCTTAGCAATATCTGGGATCCCTCTAAAACTGCCTCTAATCTTGCGGTTGGTTTTCCCTTTTATTTTTTTCCAGAAGGTATAATTTGCCCAGTGCTTATGCCAACGGAAATTGGGGGTATGGCATGGGCATATGAGCAAGAAATCTATACTGCAATAATTGATTCAAAAAGCTGGCCACTGGAAAGTGATTCGATAGATTGTATTCTTATAAGCCATGCTCTGGAATTTATTCCTGATCATCATAGTTTTTTGATGGAAGCAGGACGGGTTTTGAAAAGTGCTGGAAAACTAATACTTATGGCACCTCATAGGCACGGTTTATGGTCAAGAGCAGAAACAACGCCATTCGGACATGGCACACCTTTTAGCAAGGGTCAGATATTTAAATTGCTAAAAAACACGGGATTAAATCCCGAAAAATGCACAAGGAGTTTGTTTCTGCCGCCATTTGTAGATAAATTACCAGAGGCTGTATCCAATCAAATTGAAATTGTCGGGGAGCATTTGTTGCAGCTTTTGGGTGGTGTGCTAATTGTAGAAGCAACAAAAATGGTTTATGCAGAACCAAAGAAAAACAGAGCAACAACAAAGGCTCGATTGTTTGCGCCTGTGAAAAGCCAGTCTGCTTATTCTTCGTCTGAATAAATGGGATCCGTGTTTAGAAAGCAGAAATTTGATTAAGATGGTTATAATGGGGGGCGATGTATGTCAAATGTGCTTGTCGAGCTAAGACAAAAGATCGATGAAATAGATCATGCTTTGCTGGAATTAGTAACACGGCGTTTGAATGTCTCGCGCCAAATAGCAATAGCAAAGCCAGGTGGCAGTCCTGTTTACCGTCCTGCTCGCGAGGCATTATTAATGCATCAGTTACTCTCGCAACTAGACGGCACGGTTGAACATAAGGTTGTGGAAAGGCTATGGCGGGTGTTACTTGCATCAAGTGTTCATAGTCAAAGACCAAATTTTAAAATCATTAGCCTTGAAGGGTTAGAAGATTTCACATCGGAATTTAGCGCTGGTTTTTTGGATTTCACCTTTTGTTCTGCAGGTGAGCACATAATAAAACAGCTATTTGAAAATCAGGCAGATGTTGCTTTTTTTCCATATAGTGAGTTAGCAGAGATTGCGAGCTCTCTTGGAGAAAAAACAGGCATATATCTTAACCACAAGATGGATAATGTTGCTATTATTTGCAAAAATATGCCAGAAGAAACTGGATTTGATATTTCGCTGTTTAGAGATAGCCGTTTTGTGGAGCCGAGAATAATTGAAAAGCCAGGTTTTAGCTTAAATTCGGATAGTAGCGAACATTTCCATATTGGTACTTGGGTTAATCTTTCAAGCGTGCTGAAATAGTAACTTCTTAAACGTTATAGAATGTATTAAAGCTGGAGACATCCTAAAATGACCATAAAGCCAGTGCCCTCAGATGTTATACAATCTCTGGTAAGTTATAGGCCAGCATTCGGCAAGAATGTCTCAAAGTCACTCATAAGACTTTCTGCTAATGAAAATGGAATTGGATGCTCACCTCTTGTAAGGGAAGCAATTCAGAATAATGAGGTTGATTTATATCGTTATCCAGCGCAGCAAGATGAGGGATTAATAAATGCTATCGCATCTAGGTTTAGATTAAATACAGCCCAGATTTTAACAGGCAATGGTTCTGACGAGCTGATTTATTTGCTTTGCACAGCTTTTTTGAATCCTGGTGATGAGGCAATTCACACACAATATGGCTTTCTTGTATTCCCGCAGGCAATTAAAATTGCCGGCGGCATTCCTATTATTGCGCCTGACGATGACTATACTGTTAGCGTTGATTCGATTATTGCAACGCTTACCCCGAAAACCAAACTTGTGTTTCTAGCAAATCCCAATAATCCTACCGGTTCTATGATATCTGAATCTGAAATATCTAGATTAATCGAATTACTGCCAAAATCTGTGGTTCTTGTGCTTGACTGGGCCTATAGTGAATATGTGACTTCAGGTCTATCCGATGCAGCTAAGCTTGTTGAGTCTAGCACTAATATTGTAATGCTGCGTACCTTCTCAAAACTTTTTGGTATTGCTGCCTTACGATTAGGGTGGGGATATTTTCCACCTGAAATATATGCTGTTTTGCAGTCGATACGTGCTCCATTTTCAGTTAATCAATTGGCTGCACTCGCAGGAAAAGTTTCGATGGAGGATAGAGCCTTTCAAGAAGAATCGGTCGCTCATAATCAGTTTTGGATGATTGAGATAGTCAATCGATTCAATGAAATGGGTGTCAAAACTCTTAAAGGCCAGGCAAATTTCATGCTTCTCGATTTCAGTGATAAGAATGGGCCATCTGCAAGCCATATTGAATCGCGCCTTCTAGAACATAATATCCAGCTTCGAAATATGAGGCCATATGGCCTACCAGATATGCTTCGAATGTCAATTGGCACATCAAACGAGATGGAAGAATTCACATCTTGCTTAAGTCACATAATTCTTCAATAGGGATAATTAGCGAGATGAATGAGAAACTTCCAAACATTGCAATTATAGGCCTTGGGTTAATTGGTAGTTCTATTGCTCTTGCTGCGAAACATGCTTGTGCTGCTGCTAATATTGTAGGATTTGATAACTCAATTGAAGTGCGAGCTGAAGCAAAGCAGATAGGACTTCCCGTTACATTAGTTGATGATATTAAACGAGCTGTCGCGGATGCTGATATTGTTTTTCTGGCGGTGCCTGTGGGCGTCATGGCGGAGGTTGTACAGCAGATAATCTCGCATTTGAAATCAGGGGCTATATTAACAGATACTGGGTCAACAAAGCGGTCTGTTATGGATGATATTAATCCTCTGGTAACAGGAGAAATCTTCTTTGTGCCTGGGCACCCGCTTGCAGGAACTGAATTTTCTGGTCCCTCTGCTGGTTTTCCGTCTCTTTTCAAGAATCACTATTGGTTATTAATTAGCGAAAATAAAACAAATAGGGCGATTTCTGTGATGACTAGTTTTTGTGAAAAGCTAGGTGCAATGGTGGAGGTTATGGATGCTGATTATCATGATAAAGTACTAGCAATTACCTCTCATTTGCCGCATTTAATTGCATTTACGATTGTTGGAACAGCATCTGATTTAGAACATGACTTAAAAAATGATGTGATTCGTTTTTCAGCTTCAGGGTTTAGGGATTTTACCCGAATTGCGGCTTCTGACCCTACCATGTGGCGAGATGTCTTTTTGAATAATGATGAAGCTGTGCTTGAAATGCTACAGCGTTTTAATCACGATCTTGCCTTTGTTCAAAACGCAATTAAAAACAGGCAAGGCGATAAACTTTTTAATCTGTTTGAGAGAACAGGTGAAATAAGACGATCGATTGTTAATATTGGTCAAGCAACAGACTGATATTAAGCTCAAACTTTATCCAAGGCCTGATTTCACATATATATATTTTAAATATTCTTTGAGTAATAGTCTGGTTGTTTGCCAATTTGAGTACCAAGCTGATAATTTTAAATCAGGTGGATTAACAGCCTGAAAATAAACCGAATTCTCAGGAAGATATTGTTTAAAAATTAATTCTGCTCTTGGCAGATGATAATTGGCGCTTACTAGTAAAATATCGTCTAGCGCATGTTTTTGCATCCATTCAAAGGTTGCTTGTGCATTTCCGTTTGTATCTGTTGCCGCAAATTCAATTTCAACACAGCAATCAAAAAAATGGGCTTGGTGGTTAGATATCGCTAGATTTTCTTTTAATAATTCTTTAGTAATGCCCTTGCCAACACCTGAAATAAGCATTCTATCAGCCTTGCCGCCAGCAAGTAATTCAACGCCTTTTTGAATGCGCAATTGTCCGCCTGTTGCAACAACCAAGCCATCAATTGGCGCTGGAAGTTTTGTTTCATCATTAGGAAGCGTTAGAACAAATTTCTGAAAACTGGCAAGCGCAAGTCCCAGCACTACCAATAATACGAGCAATGCTGTTTGAATAGAATTAGGAATAAAGGACATGACAAGTGCGCTTGTAAGTTATAAAAGATCAATAAGAATAGTTTTTGTTCTTTAATTTCACTGTTTATTAGGTAAACAATCAAGTTAAATCAGTCTAATTCGTTTTGTTGATGCGTTTATTTTATACTGGGAAATCGGACTCTGATGCTAATAACCTGTCATAATTGTGAAACTGTTTTTCAGATTGATAAGACAAAAATTGATCCCAATGGTCAGCAGGTAAGATGCTCGGTATGTGCGCATGTCTGGACAATCTCTGCTGATGATGGGCCAGAACGCACTCTTCCAAAGTTAAATATAGATGCAAACAGGGGTGAAGAAGCAATATCACAGGAAGCATCACAGAATTTAGAGGGCCCGAAACTAAGACAAGACAACCCCTTTAACCAAAAAAAGAAAAAAGCGAATATATTTACCTGGTTACTATGGATATTTGGGATTACAGGGATGCTATTAGCAGCCTTATATGCGTCCATTATCTACCGCTCTACAATAACGGCCTATTATCCAGTGATGATACCAGTTTTTAAGATGGCTGGATATAGCATAAGTTACTCGTCCGAAAATCTCTCAATCCAAAACCTGCAGACAGAGTGGAGAGATGATATATTAAGAGTTAGAGGTAGTATTGTTAATAATGGCTCAATGCGCATTCACACTCTGCCAATAAGAATATCTATCACAGATCCATCAGGCCTGCTGTTATCAACTCATGAAGTGTGGCCAGATAACACCATAATTGATGCGGCGATGTCTGTTCCATTTTTTGCACAAATCACGATAGATGCAGATGAAAAAGCTGAAATACAGGTTGATTTTATTTCTCATAGCTCAGAGCGATAGACCCTGACTATAAAAACGGATTAATTTCCATTTTTATAAGATCTTCAACGGTTCTGCGAGGACGAATAAGATGCACCATACCGTGATAGCTCAGAACTTCAGATGCTTCTGGTCTTGTGTTGTAGTTCGACATCATCACAGCGCCATATGCTCCAACACTTCGAACTGCTAAATAATCGCCTGCCTCAACCATTGGCATTTGTCTATTTCTGGCAAGATAATCACCTGTCTCGCAAATTGGGCCAACAATATCGGTTTTGCCAGTATCTTCGCCGCGCTCTGCAAGGCTATCAATCCTATGAAACGCCTCATATAAAGTTGGCCTGATTAAGTCATTCATAGCGGCATCGATGATGATAAATCTTTTATCAATACCCTGTTTTACATAGATTACTTTTGTGATGAGATTTCCGCAATTTCCGACTATGGAACGCCCTGGCTCAAACCCTAATTTATATTCTGTATTCTTGAATATGCGCTCAACCATCTTGCCATATTCAGTGAAATCAGGATGCGTAATCTCCTCATAATCAATGCCAAAGCCGCCACCTAGATCAAGGCAGGGCACATCAAATCCATTGCCACGAAGATGTCCAGCAAATCCAAGCAGCTCACTATAAGCAGTTTCAAAAGGGGCAAGGTTTCTTAGCTGGGAGCCGATATGAACCGCAAGGCCAGATGGGGTGAGGTTAGGGTGAGCGGTGATTTGCTCATAATAGGATTCGGCCTGACCATCGGTTAGCGCAATCCCAAATTTTGTGCTGTTTTGTCCAGTTGATATTTTCTCATGGCTACCTGGGTCAACATCAACATTAACCCTGAGTGCAATAGAGCATTTCAAGTTGTTGGAGGCCGCAAGTGCTGCAATTCTATCCAACTCTGCACCTGATTCAATATTGATTTGTCCAACCCCATGATGCATGGCTAATAGCAATTCATCATCTGTTTTCCCAACACCTGAGAATATAATGTCTTTCGGATTAATATGAGCCGTTAGAGCGCGCTGAAGCTCCCCACCTGAAACAATATCTGCGCCAGCACCTGCTGTGTGTAACAACGATAATATTGCGATAGAGGAATTAGCCTTAACAGCAAAATGAACCTTACTATCAAGGTTTGATACCACTTTTTGAAATGCCCTGAAATTCTTTAAAATCTGATCTCCGTCATACACATATAATGGGGTGCTATAGCGTTCTGCAAGGTTGATTAACGCCTCACCATCAAGAGTGCCATCGACAGGAACGCTCTTAGAGGTATCAGTATGTAATAGTGCCATGATGCCAGCCTTCAGCGTTAAATAATATTAATCTAAAAGTTAATTTGTACGATTTCTGAGGGGCGTTGAGGCGTGCCTCTCTTGCCGCAGGCAGTTTGCACCATCACAAGGCTAAATATTAAACATAAGAATATAACACTTCTCATCACATCACCCTATTCATACTCGTCATTTAGATTAAATCTAATCGCAGCCTCTGCTAATCTTAATTCAACGTCACTTGCAGCTGTTCCGCCAAAGCTAGAGCGAGCATCACATGCATCCTCTATTTTTAGCACAGAATATACATTTTCATCTAATAGCGGCTCTATAGATTGCATTTCAGTAAGGCTTAAATTTTCTAATGCACATCCGCGCTCATCAGCCAAAGCCACCAAAGTGCCACTTATATGATGCGCATCACGAAATGCCTTGCCCAAATTACGCACAAGAAAGTCTGCAAGGTCTGTTGCTGTTGGGTGCCCTTTTTGAAGCGCATCTCGCATGGCAGCTTTATTAATACTCATATCAGCAATCATACCAGACATTGCTGCAATACTTATTGAAAGCGTTTTTGTTGTGTCAAATAAGGGCTCTTTATCTTCTTGCAAATCCTTGCCGTAAGCAAGAGGCAGGCCTTTTAGGATAGTTGCTAATGAGATAAAATGACCCATTATTCTGCCTGGTTTTGCCCGTATCAGCTCAGCCGCATCTGGATTTTTCTTTTGCGGCATTATTGACGAGCCAGTGGTGAATTCATCCGATAGACGAATAAAATTAAATCGATCTGTTGACCAAATCACAATTTCTTCGGCAAGTCTTGATAAGTGGATAGCACAAATTGTGGCGGCACTCGTAAATTCCAATGCGAAATCACGAGCCGAGACGGCATCAAGTGCATTTGGCATCGGCCTATCAAAATCAAGGAGCTTGGCAGTTAAATGACGGTCAATTGGAAACGAAGTTCCAGCAAGCGCAGCAGCCCCGAGTGGGGATTCATTAACGCGCTTTCTGCAATCTTGTAATCTTTGCCTATCTCGTCCAATCATTTCAATATAGGCAGCAAGATGAAACCCAAAGCTTATCGGCTGTGCGGTTTGAAGATGGGTGTATCCTGGCATAAGCGTCTTTGTATTTTCTTCTGCTTTTTTAAGCAGGTTTTTCTGTAGCTGTTTTAATCCAACATCGAGCTCATCAATCTGGTTTCTCAAATAAAGTCTAATGTCAGTTGCAACCTGATCATTTCTAGAACGAGCTGTATGTAGACGCTTTGCAGGATCCCCAATTAATTCAGCAAGTCTTGTTTCGATGTTCATGTGAATATCTTCAAGCTCGACGCTAAATGAAAATGCACCGCTTGCAATTTCCATATGAATCTTATCAAGACCTCTTTGAATGGCTTTTAAATCGTCAGGGCTAATTATTTCCTGCTTTTCAAGCATTTGCGCATGCGCTTTTGACCCTTGTATATCCTCAGCGTAAAGCGCTTTATCAAATGTAATAGAGGCATTAATTTCTTGCATTAAATCAGACGGGCCGCCCCTAAATCTGCCGCCCCAAATAGATGATTTCTTTTTGTTTTCTTCTGACATGCACTAGTATCTTTCTTTTTGCACGTGTTATAGAATAGAAATGAAAAAGATTCAGCCTAAAATTAACACAAGCAGAAGAAGGTTATTACACCAAACAGCATTTGCTGCATCGTTGCTTCTATCCCCGTTTGTTCCAGTATCTGCATATTCAGAAAATAACTGGCAGAAATCAATGGCAGTCTTTCCAGAGATGAAGATCCTCAATAAGGATGGCACAGAATTATATCTGAAACAATTCCTTGGACGACCCCTTTTGATCAATTTTTGGGCAACTTGGTGCTCGCCTTGTGTTGTTGAGTTACCCCATCTTGATAAAGCGGCTGCGCTTTTAAAAGAATTTAACATAGATGTATTGCTGATATCGACAGATAAATCTCCAATACAAGATGTAAGCGCGTTTTTGGACAGCAAACAAATATATATACCTTTTAGAGGATTTGACTCAAAAGCAAACTGGGCAAGATCGATGAATGTTTCTGCGCTTCCAGTTACGTTTCTTATCAATGCAAATCAGACCCGAAGCCTGTCTCACACCGGTATAGCAGAATGGTCATCCAAAAAAATGATTAACGACATTAGAGCACAGATCAGCCGTCTAGGTTGAACTTATTGTATTCTCACCCCAGCCTTTTTGTGAATAACAGCGCAATAAAGCCAGCTCCCTAATGCTTGGCAGGACTTTTAATCTAGGATAACTTGCTGTCTAATTCAGGCACGGCATCAAAAAGATCAGCGACAAGCCCATAATCAGCAACTTGAAAAATGGGTGCTTCTTCATCCTTATTAATAGCCACAATCACCTTACTATCTTTCATGCCAGCAAGATGTTGAATAGCACCTGATATTCCAACTGCCATATATAAGTCTGGTGCGACCACTTTTCCTGTTTGACCTACCTGATAGTCATTTGGCGCGAATCCAGCATCAACGGCGGCTCTTGATGCTCCGACAGCGGCACCTAACTTATCGGCTACATTCTCAAGCATCGCAAAATTTGCGCTATCTTGCATGCCCCTGCCACCTGAGATAATAATTCCTGCAGATGTGAGTTCAGGTCTCTCATTGCCGGAAAGCTCAGATGATTCGAATTCAGATAATTGCGAACTTCCAGTACCGCTTATGCTTTCAATTGTAGCAGAGCCGCCAGACGCTTCGGCAGCATCAAAGGCGGTTGAGCGAACAGTAATTAGCTTAATTGAATCAGATGATTTTACCGTTGCAAGGGCGTTTCCAGCATAAATAGGGCGTTTAAAGGTATCGTGTGAGATCACCTCTATAATGTCAGAAATTTGCATCACATCCAGCAATGCTGCCGCACGAGGCATAATATTTTTGCCGAAAGTTGTGGCAGGCGCAAAAACATGGGTATAATTTTGGGCAATTTGCTGTATCAGAGGCGCTAGATTTTCAGCTAAATGATGCGCATATTCACCGCTATCTGCTATTAATACTTTTGAAATAGATGAGATTTGCAACGCAGCGTTAGCAACCTGTTTAACATCATCCCCAGCAACCAGCGCTTCAACTGGTTCTGCTAACATATTAGCGGCAGTAATGGTGTTTAATGTAGCTGGCGCTATGGCGCCTTTGTCGTGTTCTATGATAACTAAAATTGTCATTATATCACCTTTGCTTCTTCTTGTAGCTTTTCAATTAGCTCTCCAACTGAGCTCACTTTTATGCCAGCCTCGCGAACCGCAGGCTCTTCGACTTTTAATATTGATAATCGAGCTGTAATATCAACGCCGAGCTCGTCGGAAGTCAACGTATCTATAGGTTTTTTCTTTGCTTTCATAATATTTGGAAGAGAGGCATATCGAGGCTCGTTCAAACGTAAATCTACGGTGATAACTGCTGGCATTTTTACTTTTATAGTCTCAAGCCCGCCATCAATTTCCCGAGTTACAATTGCATTATCTACTGTAAGTGAAATAGCCGATGCGAATGTTGCTTGAGACCAGCCAAGAAAGGCAGATATCATCTGTCCTGTCTGGTTGCTATCATCGTCAATTGCTTGCTTTCCGCAAATAATCAATCCAGGCTTTTCCTGATCGGCAACACGCGCTAATAATTTTGCAATGCTGAGGGGTTCTGTTTCGTGCGGCGCTTCAATATAAATGCCCCTATCCGCGCCCATCGCAAGACCTGTCCGTATGGTTTCTTGAGATTGGGTAGGCCCGATTGATACAAGTACGACCTCATCTGCATCACCAGCCTCTTTTATCCTAAGCGCTTGTTCTACTGCAATTTCATCAAATGGGTTCATAGCCATTTTAACATTATTCAGCTCAACACCAGATTGATCCTGCTTTACCCTAACTTTTACATTGTAATCAATTACACGTTTTACAGGCACCAAAATTTTCATAGCTTATATCCTTTGTGTATTTCCATAACGCTCACCCAGATAAACGAGATTTACCAATTTTTAATAGGGTTTCAAGAATGTTTTTATTTTTGTTTTCCGGTTTGTGCCCCTGGAACCCACAATATATCTGCATTGCCATTATCATTTGCAACTCTTGCTAATACAAATAAGTGATCTGAAAGACGATTTATAAAATGCATTGCAAATTTATTTATCGGCTCTTCAGTAGCAAGAGAGGCAATCTCACGCTCAGCTCTTCTAGCAACAGTGCGCGCAAAATGCAGCCAGCTAGAAAGAGAACTCCCGCCAGGCAGAATAAAGGAGGACAAGTCAGATAAATTTGCATTTAACGCGTCTATTTCTTGTTCGATGCGAAGTACCTGCTGCTCGGTGATTCGAAGGCTCGGCAAATCTTCTTCCATTTCAGGAGTGGCCAAATCTGCGCCTAAGTCAAATAAGTCATTTTGAATTCTAGCAAGCATAGCATCGATTTTGGAATCATCGACAAAAGTTCGCACAATACCAATAACAGAATTAAGCTCGTCTACTTCGCCAAATGCAACAGGACGTTTGGCGTGCTTTGCAACACGCAGACCGTTAACCAGAACTGTCTGTCCATCATCGCCAGTTCGCGTGTATATTTTATTTAATTTTACCACCTTAAAAAAGCCTCTCTTACGATTAATCACGCATTAGTAACAAGCCAAGAAAAATAAATAAAGCGGCAGCTTGAAACACAATTCTATATCGCATTATTTTATTAGAATGGGTTTTATTATATTCCCCGCCTCTTGCCATCGTGATAACGCCCCATAATAAAACGCCAGCAACAGAAAGCATAGCAATCGCTATTACAATCATTTTCCAACCCATCATCCGCCCCTTTTTTTAAAATTCCGTCTAGCTACAGAGATGGACTATTTAATACTGATCTCAACCCCTTTGCGCATCGCAGCTGCTACAACCGTATTTCGAAGCAGGCAGGCAATTGTCATTGGACCTACCCCGCCAGGAACTGGCGTGATAAAATGCGCTATGTTGCTAGCCTCATCAAAGTCAATATCCCCTACGAGCCGGTATTTTCCATCCCCTTTTTCTGGGGCAGCTATTCGGTTAATACCAACATCTATAACGCAGGCCCCCGGCTTTATCCAGCTAGATTTAACAATTTCAGAATGTCCAACAGCCGCAATCAATATATCTGCTTGAGAGGTGAGTTTTTCGATGTTTTTTGTTTTTGAATGCACGATTGTAACAGATGCATTCTCAGCTAGTAATAATTGACCAAGCGGTTTTCCAACTATATTCGAGCGACCAATAATAACAGCGTGCAAGCCGGAGAGATCCCCAAGCGTATCACGCAATAACAAAAGACAGCCAAGGGGAGTACAAGGCACCAATCCTTTTTGTCCAGTTGATAATTTTCCCGCATTTATAACATGAAACCCATCGACATCCTTGTCCGGATTGATAGCTTGGATAACAGAATGCTCATTTATATGTTTTGGTAACGGTAGCTGTACCAATATGCCATCAATATTATCATCGTTATTTAAGGTTTCAACGAGGGAAAGTAACGTTTCCTCAACTATTTTATCTGACAGCCTGTGTTCAACAGATACCATGCCAGCCGCTTCGGTTTGTTTAACTTTGTTTCGAACATAGACCTGGCTCGCGCCATCTTCCCCCACTAGAATGACAGCTAGGGTAGGTGGTCTTCTAATTATTTTCAAAATCTTTTTTATATCTGGGATTAGCGAGCGAATTAATTGATTGGAAAAATCTTTTCCATCAATGAGTTTAGCTTTGTTTGGGGTCATATCCTACCTATTCGTATTTCAAGCCTATAGGCTTACTCCGCTAGACAAACACATAGGCTTGTTAAGCTAAAAACACAAGAATTGTAGCACATATTACTGCTAAGCTATCAATTCGAATAAAAGGTTGCGTGCGAACTGAATCGCAAGTAGCAAGATAACAGGGCTAATATCCAACCCACCAAGGCTTGGAACTACAGAACGTATCCAGTGTAATGCAGGGTCATGTAATCTAGACAGCCCGTTAATAATAGAGCGCGCTAAAGGCTGCCATGGATTAATAATATTAAACGTCACAAGCCAAGTTACAACGACATAAGCGATGAGCGTAAAACAATATAAATCAACAATACTATCGATTAAACTTAGAAGCGAATACATTCAGCTATATCATCCTTAAATAATAGCACATCTATAATATTTCTTGTCAGACCGATTCTTGATAGACCTATTCATGGAATCTTGTCATGCAAAACTCAATAATTTACCTAGCAGATATGAAGATTTAATAGCGCTAAGTCAATTCTTGATTGATCTTGTTACAGGTTAGTCAATTTCACGGTATCAAAACGCTCTGATTGCACAATAACGCTACCAATTATCTGAGAGCTGATAAACCATTTAACAATCAATTAGTCCTTTTTGGCGCCTGCTTTAGAGCTGAAGGATAGTCCGTAAAGACGCTCTTTTAACCTAACTGGATAATACTAATAATAAATTTTTACTAATAAATTTATATCTAATTTATACTTTTAGGGATGTTGAATGTGTTTTAGTTATAGTTTTTGGTGTTTAAGATTAACCCAAAATTGGAGCGGTATAATCCATCTGGCTGACAGGGTGAAGACCGTTCTTCTTTGGTTTCAGTGCAAAATTTTAATAAGAGCACACATACCATTGGTTCTTAACAGAAATTCTGAAAAACTACAGCTAATAACAATTTAGGTTTGAATTAATAATATATATACTAATCATTAGTAGTTTGACTATAGAAAAGGAAATATACATTTCACTCATTAGATAGTAAAAATAAGAGGTATAAAAGTTTAAATAGCGTCATAGGCGGGATAATAATATCACGTCTATCATTAAATTAAAAAACTCATTATCAGGCAGGATTTGCATTGATAGGTCCGCATTATTCTCAAGATGAATTTTAGAAATATATGTCTTTTAGAATATTCTGGGTTATTCGCCATATTCGCTATCTCCTGAGGCGTTAGTTGGCGTCCTTAGAATAATGGTCGCTGGAGAAACTTATTTCCCAACAATTTTTGATAATTAAGGTTCTGTTTCCTCAAAAGACCATTTCTCAAGACTACTGACTAATAGAGAAAAAGAAGTGCTAAATGGTCTATTAAATGGACAGTCCAATGAAGCAATGTCGCGAACACATGATTTAAGCGAGGTTACCATTAAACTCATCTAAAAAGCCACAGAAGCAAGTTAGGCGCTAAAAATCGAACCCATGCAGTGTGCAGGGCTATTGAATTGGTCCTTGCGAGCAGGGCACAACCCCCAATGATGTCTATGGTATAGCTATCTTATTTATTTTTTCTCTTACCGATTAGATCTTCAACAACAGAAGGGTCTGCAAGTGTTGATGTATCACCGAGTTCAGCATAATCATTAGCGGCGATTTTACGCAGAATGCGTCGCATGATTTTGCCAGACCTTGTCTTTGGAAGTGCAGGTGAGAATTGAATAAGATCAGGGGTAGCAATGGCACCAATTTCCTTTCTAACCCAAAGCTTAAGTGATTTTTCGAGTTCCAAGTCAGGTTCCAGCCCAGCCACTAGCGTTATATACGCGTAGATACCTTGTCCTTTTACGTCATGTGGATATCCGACAACCGCAGACTCCGCTACGCTTTCATGAGACACAAGTGCGGATTCTACTTCGGCAGTTCCCATACGATGTCCTGATACATTTAGCACATCATCCACACGGCCTGTTATCCAGAAATATCCATCGCTATCGCGCCTAGCACCATCACCGCTAAAGTAACGCCCCTCAAAGGCTGAAAAATACGTTTCAACGAATCGTTTGTGATCCCCATAAACAGTTCTCATTTGCCCAGGCCAGCTTTGGTTAATGCATAAATTTCCTTCAACCACCCCTTCAAGCTCCCTGTTATCTGTATCAACAATAACAGGCTGAATTCCAAAAAAAGGTTTGGTTGCAGAACCTGGTTTTGTAGCGATTGCGCCTGGTAATGGTGTGATGAGAATCCCGCCAGTCTCCGTTTGCCACCAAGTATCCACAATTGGGCATCTCTCATCCCCGACAACCTTATGGTACCACATCCACGCCTCTGGGTTTATCGGCTCACCAACACTGCCTAGCAAGCGCAAGGACGAGCGGTCATGTTTTTTAACAGGCGCATCCCCATCACGCATCAGCGCTCTTATAGCGGTTGGGGCAGTATAAAAAATAGATACTTTGTGTTTTTCAACAACCTGCCAGAATCTGCCGCTATCAGGATAGGTAGGCACACCTTCAAACATTAAGGTTTTCGCTCCATTGGCAAGTGGCCCATATAATATGTAGCTATGTCCAGTTACCCAGCCCACATCGGCTGTGCACCAATATACATCCCCTTCTTGGTAGTCAAAGACATATTGGTGGGTGATAGAGGCATAAACCATATAGCCACCAGTTGTATGCAACACTCCTTTTGGTTTTCCAGTAGACCCAGAGGTATATAAAATAAACAAAGGATCTTCTGCTGACATCTCTTCAGCTGGACATGTGATTGATGCTGCCTGCATCGCTTCATGGTACCAAATATCTCTTTCATTATTCCAGTCGACGGCACCACCAGTTCTTTTGATGACAATAGAGGTGGTGCAGTTTGGACAACTCTTAAGCGCCTCATCCACATTCTGCTTAAGAGGTATCGATTTGCCGCCCCGTACACCTTCATCAGAGGTAATAATGCATGTTGAATCACAGTCGGTAATCCTGCCTGCCAGCGCATCTGGAGAGAACCCCCCAAATACCACAGAATGAACTGCGCCTATTCTTGCACACGCCAACATGGCAACAGCTGCTTCAGGTATCATTGGCAAATATAGTGTAACCCGGTCCCCTTTTTTTACACCATTTAACTTTAATACATTGGAGAATCTACAAACATCTTCATATAGTTCTTGGTAAGAAATATGCTTGGACTGGGAGGGATCATCCCCCTCCCAAATGATAGCAGTCTGGTCGGCTTTAGTGTGTAAATGCCGATCCAAACAATTGACAGAGGCGTTTAGAGTCCCATCCTCATACCATTTAATAGACACAGCAGGGGCGTTATAAGAGCAGTTTGAGATTATGCTATATGGTTTTATCCAATCTATACGCTTCCCCTGTTCGGCCCAGAATTGCTCAGGCTGCGAGACAGATTGGCTGTATAGTCGCTCATAATCGGACTTAGATATATGGGCTGATTTTTGAAGTACTTCAGATGGCTCGAAAATTAGAACATCACTCATGATAGTCAAATACCTCCCCCAGGCATATTAGTTTTTAAATTTAGTCTTCTCTGAAATTTTTAACCATAAGATTTCTTATGATTCACCCAAATAGTCAAACACATTTTTGCAGATTTCGTAACTGTAACCTGCCCTTGCAAGGCGTGCCATCTGGCGTGTACGCTCTTCATGATCGATTATGGGTGTGCGGGCATAGGGTCCAATCCGCTTTTTTTGGGCCATCGTTAATGCGGCTTGGAACTCTGTGTCGCTAGTGTCTCCAACCTTGCTAAAGGCTTCTAATACTTGCTGCGAAGATATTCCGGCCTGCGTTAGTTTTTGTTTTATTTGCTTGGCTGAGTAGCCTTTTGCCCGGCCTGACTTAACTTTCATTAATGCGTAGCTGGCATCATTCACAAACCCATACTCACGGCACCAATTTACCGTTTCTTGAATTTCATCTTTTGCATCATCAATTGAAATCTCAGGCCATTTTCTTTTTATAAACTTTATGAGAACTTGGTTGAGTTTTCTTTCAGTACTGGCATATCGACCTAGATAATGTGCTGCTTTGTTTTTAAGTCTTTTCAGACTAACGCTCTGAGAGGTGGATGCGGCTTCGTCACCAGCTGTTTTAGTATTCTTATTTGCATTAATCATAGGGCTGATTTAAAACCGTACGCCTTGTTTTGTAAAGTTAGGTTGCAGTTTTTATTCTTTAATTGTAGGAAAAGATATGAATTTTGAACATCTCACAAGGCCAGTCCAAATTGGTTTTATCAATTGGCGGGGCATGTATACATTATATTGCAAAGAAGTATATCGTTTTATGAAGGTGTCTATGCAGACCCTTGCGGCACCCATTGTAACTTCTGTTTTGTTTATGCTTGTTTTTTCGCTGGCGTTGGATGGCAGAGCAAGCCCGTTTGAAGGTGCAAGCTATATGCAGTTCTTAGCGCCAGGACTGGTGATGATGGCGGTTCTCCAGAATGCATTTGCGAACACGTCCTCATCTATAATGATTGGTAAGGTTCAGGGAAACATTGTCGATATTTTAATGCCGCCAATGGGCTCTTTGGAATTGCTAGTGGCATTATCGCTAGGAGGTATCACGCGAGGTGTGCTGGTAGGCTTAATAAGCATGACCATTTTATCATTCGTTGCGAATCTAGGTTTGCCGCAGAACCTATTAGCTGCTAGTGCATTCTTATTACTTGGTTCATGCGCCATGTCACTTATTGGGGTTTTAGCTGGTATTTGGGCTGCTAAATATGACTCCCTCGCAGCGATTACCAACTTCATAATTCAGCCGCTATCTTTTCTGTCTGGTACGTTTTATTCGATTGAAAGATTGCCAGATAAGATTGAGCGATTTGCTAATTTCAATCCTTTTTTCCTCGTAATAGATGGATTTCGATTTGGCATTCTAGGTATGAATGATGGACCTGTTCTAGGCGGGCTGATTGCTTTATTTGTTTTAAATGTGGCGTTATTCGCTATAAGCTATTATGTCTTGGAATCAGGATATAAACTTAAATCCTGAACTCTATCACACTAAGAGGATAGCCATCACATGAATTTATCTGCTGGTGTTTTACCTAGTCAAACTCTATCCGCCCTTATCGAGCAGAATATTGTTGATGCATCTATGGCGTTTTTGCCTGAGCAGATACAACCTGCAAGTCTGGATTTGCGTTTGGGGTTTAAAGCATGGCGCATTCAGGCTTCTTTCTTACCAGGTGCAGAATCAAAGGTAGCTGATAAGCTTGATAAGTTTGCGTTGCATGAGTTGGATTTACAAAAAGGGGCTGTTCTTGAAAAAGGCTGCGTTTATCTTGTGGAGCTACTGGAAAATTTGAATCTTCCAGATAATCTATCTGGTATGGCTAATCCAAAAAGCTCCACAGGTAGATTGGACGTATTTACCCGATTAATCACAGATTATGCATGTGAATTTGAAACAGTGGGAGCGGGGTATTCTGGGCCATTATATGCAGAAATATCACCTTGCACATTTTCTGTTCTTGTTCGCACTGGGTCACGCTTATCACAATTACGTCTTCGCTCAGGCGCGCTATCAATTGATGATAGTGAGTTACATTCGCTACAGCAACGCTTTGGATTGGTAAGTTCAGATGCTAAACTTTCTGATGCTGCGCTTATAAATGATGGCATTGGTTTGTCAGTGAATCTGCATAGCGAATTGCAAGACGGCATTATTGGTTGGCGCGCTCGCAAACATGCTGGCCTTATAGATGTAGACAAGGTCGGAGCGTTAGAGAAATCCCGTTTTTGGGAAGCTGTTACAACAACCGATTTGGTAGGGGGCGGCGTAGTACTTAATCCGGATGAGTTTTATATTCTCGCAAGCCGAGAATTTGTGTGCGTGCCAGAGAATTTCGCTGCCGAGATGCGTGCTTATGATACAAAAGTAGGCGAATTTAGAGCCCATTATGCTGGCTTTTTTGATCCTGGGTTTGGAATGGGGTCTGTTGGCGCTGAAAAAACCAGAGCTGTACTGGAAGTGCGCTCGCATGATGTACCGTTTTTGGTCGAGCAGGATCAGATAGTCTGTCGTTTAGTTTATGAGCCTATGTCGCAAACACCTGAAAGCTTGTATGGTAAGATGCCGTCTGCATCTAATTATCAAGCTCAGGGATTAAAGTTGGCGAAGCATTTTAAATAAGCTGTTTTTGTAATGATTGCTTGACATATTAGCTTATAATACGTCATACTATTTCGCTTTTTACCAATTATTTCAAGCGCCTTTATCCAAATGGAATCAAGGACTGATTTTTGATTTAGGAATCGATTTTCATGGAAACTCAAAATTCTAAATATCAAGCAGCTACCATGCCTACATATGGCAGAATCGATTTGAGTTTTGTTAGAGGTGAGGGGTGTTATCTGATAACAGATGATGACACGCATTTTCTGGATTGTGCATCTGGAATTGCGGTTAACACCTTAGGGCATTGTCACCCAAAATTGGTTGAAACACTAAATCATCAGGCAAAGACTCTTTGGCATACCTCCAACCTTTATCGGATTCCAGAACAGGAGCGGCTTGCCTATCGTCTTGCACAAGCTTGTAGCCTTGACCATGTGTTTTTCTGCAACTCTGGTGCAGAGGCAAATGAAGCGTCTGTTAAAATGGCACGTCGGTTTCAGTATCGACAGAACAAACCAGAAAAATCCACCATATTATGTGCTGGCGGCGCATTTCATGGACGCACCTTAGGTATGCTGTCTGCGACAGCAAATCCTGCCTATCGTGAAGGGTTTGGCCCTAGCGTTACTGGTTTTGAACATGTTGCTTTTGGTAACTTAAACGAGCTTAGAAATGCTATGAATCTGTCTATAGCCGCAATTATGATAGAGCCCGTGCAGGGAGAAGGAGGTGCAAACGCTGCTCCAGATGGATATTTGCAAGGGCTGCGAGATGCTGCTGATGAGTTTGGGGCACTTGTAATTGCCGATGAAGTTCAAACAGGAATGGGCAGAACAGGGACTCTTTTTGCATATCAGAAATCGGGTGTTCAACCTGACATTGTTGCGCTTGCTAAGGGGCTTGGTGGCGGAATACCTGTTGGGGCGGTTATTGCTAGAGAGGAAATAGGCCTAGCAATGGGGCCGGGTAGCCACGGCTCTACCTTTGGCGGAAATCCGCTTGCTATGGCTGTTGCAAATTCAGTGCTTGATGTGCTGGAGGAAGATGGTTTTATGCGCCATGTTCAGCAAATATCAGCTTACCTTTTATCCCGCTTAACTGAAATAGCTGGAACCTATCCAAAGCTTATCAATGAAATTAAGGGTCTTGGGCTCTTGCGTGGCATTGGTTTGAATGAGCGTCTGCCCGCAGCGGAATTAAGCACCATGTTAAGAGCCAAAATGGTTTTAACGGTACCAGCAGGTTTGAATACACTTCGCATATTACCGCCACTGATTATAACACATTCAGAGGTAGATATATTATGTGATGCTTTGAGCGCCTGCTTATTGGAAGTTAGCACCCAATAATAATTAAATGAATTAATCAAAGGACATAGATTATGTCGGCAAATTTTATTGATATTGCAGATTACAGTAGTGCAGCGTTAAGAAATATCCTGCTATTAGCACATAAGATGAAATCAGGGGTGATATCGCCAACACCACTACTAGGCAAAACCATAGCAATGATTTTTGAGAAGAGCTCAACGCGGACCCGAATTTCGTTTGAGGTTGGTGTTAAACAGCTTGGCGGCACGCCTCTTGTGCTAACCTCCAGCGATATGCAACTATCGCGCGGTGAGACGATTGGCGATACCGCACAGGTATTGTCCAGATATGTGGATGCGGTGATGATACGTTCCCTATCTCATGAGACGGTTCTTCAGCTAACGGAAAATGCAGATATCCCTGTTATTAATGGTCTGACTAACCTGTCACACCCTTGTCAGATAATGGCAGATATTATGACAATAGAAGAAGAATTTGATTCTATAGACGGGCTTATAATTGCTTGGTTTGGGGATTCAAATAATGTCTTGAAAAGCTGGATTGATGCTGCTGTCACATTTCCATTTTCCTTGCGAATTGCTTCTCCAAAAGGATATCGCCCTGATAAGTTGGTTATTGATAAGGCACTTGATTTAGGCGCACAGATTAGCTTTTATGAAGATAGTCTGGAAGCAGCGGCTAACGCGAATGTTCTCGTAACCGATGTCTGGATATCGATGGGGGATGAGGCGGGAACAAGATTGCAGGACCTCAGACCCTATCAAGTAAATAAAGAGGTGCTTGAATGCGCTGATGACAAAGCCATTTTTTTGCATTGTCTTCCTGCTGTCAGGGGTAATGAGGTCACAGCAGAAGTAATTGATGGCTCTAGGAGCAGGGTATTTAACGAAGCAGAAAATAGACTTCATGCCCAAAAAGCGATTTTGTGCTATTTATTTGGCGACACCATCCTTTAAGCCTGAGACTTTAAAATCATGTAATTATATCGATGGCATACATAAATGGATTTTTCTAACGATACGGGTTTTTTAAAAACAACAACGCTGCTTTCAGACTTACCGTCAAACAGCTTTGTTGTGCCGTTTTATTTAACAGGTAGCCCAACTAATAAGACGCCAAAAATAAGAGGTAGGATATGCCGCTTGGTAAAGCCGGTTACCGATATTCTGGGCAGACATAATTATCCAGATTCTGTTAATTCGATTTTGGCAGAAGCAATGGTGGTTACGTCCTGTTTGTCGACCACATTTAAGCTTGATGGCGTAATTACATTACAGGCCAAGGGGCAAGGTCCGTTAAAAACCTTATTCTGTGATGTTTCTAGTGATGGACATATGAGAGCCTATGCAGCATTAGAGGCTCAAACTCTTGAAACAATGCCGTTATCACAAGAAACCACGCTGCCAGTGCTTATGGGTGATGGATATATGGCCTTTACCATAGAGCCGAACGGGCCTAATCAGCGCTATCAAGGTATTGTTGATCTATCTGGCAAGACAGTTTCTGATGCTGTAATTTCTTGGTTCAAGAATTCTGAACAAGTGCACACACAATTTATCACAATGACAGAAAAGCGAGATGGATCTTGGGTTGCAGCAACGCTTATGATCCAAAAAATCGCAGATGGGGGTGGGTCAGAAGATGGGCTGCTTTCTGATGAGAGAGCGTTTTGGCATGAGGCTAATATATTTGCTCAGTCTGTTGCTTCAGAAGAATTGCTTGATCCAAAATTAGAGCTTGAAACGCTTCTATTTAGATTATTTCACGAGCTTGGTGTATATATTCAACCACCGCGTGCCATTAAAGATAAATGTCGTTGTAGCAATGATAAAGTAGAAACAATGCTTCGATCTATTAACAAGGATGAGCTACCAAATTTAGAAGATGAAAATGGTGAATTGGTGGTTGATTGTGAATTTTGTAAAAAAAGACGTGTTTTCTCTGCTGACTTAAAAACCCATTAAACCTATTTTTTAACAAGAGAATTGTGCATTGAATCTAATCTGTAATAAGGTAGGATTGCAACGTCATTTTTTCAAATCGAATATGTGACATAATAAGGAGAAATTAAATGCGTCTGAGCATTATAATTATATCAATTTTTCTGTTTTTTTCTGCCTGTAGTCAAAAGATTTACAACGCACCTCTAGTGCCAGCGTTTCAGCCATCAGATTATTTACCGCTTTCCATTAACGCTAGAAAACTCGTTATTATTCAAAATTGGAAAATGCCTGGCGAAGAGCCCTTTTATGAGCATTTAATATCGCCGAACCCATCCTCAATTTTAACAGATTGGGCAGGTAATACATTGATCCCGGCGGGTTCGTCTGGCGAGGTGACACTAGATATAAGAAAGGCATCTATCGTCATCACAGACATTTATCAGGCAGATAAGATTACGGAGCAGTTTAAAGATAATCAGCAGAATAAAATAGAAGTTGAATTGGCAGGTCAGATAATGTGGTTGCAACCTGTTACGGGTCAGACTGGCTTCCTTAATGCGCGTGCTATCAGCTCTACAACTGTGCCAGAATCATCTACTGCAGTTGAATTTGATGTTGCTGTTCAAGAAACTATTTTATCAGCGCTTGCGGGATTTGATAGAAAATTCAGGTCAGAAATTGAAAACCTTAACGGAATGATATTTCGTTGAAGATTCTTAAAACTAATTGCGCCAGAACAGTGGGTTTAGCATAACTAAAACGGTAAAAAGTTCTAATCGTCCAAGTAACATGCCAAAACACATCGCCCATTTAGCCATATCAGGAAGCGGATTAAAGCTTCCATTTGGTCCTATTACGCCCCCCAGACCTGGGCCAACATTTGAGATGGCAGTAGCTGCGCCTGAAAATGCAGTGGTAAAATCCAGTCCTGTAAAAGCTAGAAATAGTGACAAAAATACAAAACAAAGTATATATAAATAAAAGAAGCCCATAACCGCATCCATCACAGATTCTGGAACTGGTTTTTTATTATAATAGGCAAGAACCACTCCATGTGGCCTCAGAAGTCTGACAATTTGAACTTTAATGGTACTTACTAAAACCTGAAGACGGAACATTTTAATTCCGCAAGTGGTAGAGCCAGCGCATCCACCCATAAACATCATGATTAACAACATGGTAGTGGAAAACCCGCCCCATAGCGCAAAATTAGCTGTACCATATCCAGTACCTGTAATGACAGAAACAGCATTAAAGCTCGCAAGGCGAATTGAATTAAGCCAACTATTACCTGATCTACCAAGATCAACCGTGATAAGAATTACAACAAGAATGGTTAGAACAAGAAACCATCTTACCTGCGGATCGTTAATCAGGGCACGCCAACCACCTCTGGTAATTGCAAGATAATGCGCAAATGGCAGACTTCCAGCTATCATCCCAAAGATTATAATAAGCTCGATAGTAACCGAATCAAACGCCCCAATGGATGCTGTTTTAGACGAGTATCCCCCAGTTGCCAATGTTGTCATAGAATGTATTAAAGCATCAAACCCACTCATTCCAGCAAGCCAAAGCATTGCTGTCCATATTAAAGTCAGGCTCGCATATACGCCAAAAATACCGCCAGCCAACTGCCGTGCGCGCGGTATCGCATTGTCACTTGCCTCATATGTTTCCGTTTTGAATAGCTGCATTCCGCCAATAGATAAAATAGGCAAAATAGCCAAAGCCATAACGATGATACCTATTCCACCAAGCCATTGAAGCAATGCCCGCCATAGAATAATACCAGGTGATGCTAATTCAATGGTTATTAGAATGGTGGAACCAGTCGTGGTAATGCCCGAAATAGACTCAAACAGCGCATCGGTAAAGCTAAGTCCTAAATCAGAAAAAAGAAATGGCAGGGCCCCAAATATACCAGATAATACCCAAGCAGAATTTGTAAGCAGGAACGCTTCCTTAAGGCCCAAATTCAGCTCTTGCTTGCTTCGGTTGGTTAACCAAAGAGATATTCCAACAAAGCAGGATATTAGTGCAGCAGATGCAAACCCAAACCAGTTTTGGTATCCAAATGAGATATCAACCAGCATTGGTACAAGCATGGTAGCGGATAAAATCGTAAGAAGGACACCAAGAATAGAAAATACGGGCGCGATATTCATATCAGCGTTCAGCCTCCATCAAGCAAGCTATATGCCAAAGATATACTTAGTCGTAATGTTGCTGTCCACAAGTAATATACAACAGCTATATATGAATTTGCGCTGATTTAAGTTCTAACGACCTAACTCGATATGTCTGTAAAACCTGTCTCTTAATGAGGGGTCTTTCTTAAATTCACCCGTAAACTGGGTTGTTACCATTGACACATCAGGCTTCTTAACGCCTCTTGTTGTCATGCATTGATGTTGTGCATCAATCAAAATAGCAACCCCTTTAGGTTTAAGCGCATTCTGTATTGCGTTAGCGACCTGTGAAGTCATTGTCTCTTGAGTTTGCAGCCTTCTGGAGTATGAATCCAGCACCCTTGCCAATTTAGAAATACCAACGACCCTAGTATCAGGCAAATAGGCTACATGCACTTTCCCCAAGATTGGAACCAAATGGTGCTCGCAATGACTTTGCATCGCAATATCCCGAAGCATGACGATATCATCATATCCCTCAACTTCCTCGAATGTGCGCTCCAGCATTTGTTCAGGATCTTCAGTATAACCTGCAAAGAATTCTTCATAGGCTCTTGCTACTCTTGCAGGGGTGTCTAAAAGCCCCTCTCGCAGGGGATTATCCCCAGCCCATCTTAGTAAAACTTCAACTGCTTTTTCCGCTTCATCACGCGAAGGCTTGTTTACATTGGAATCACTTTTCGAAGTGTCAGTAGAATCATAAGGTGTCATAATAAAGTCCCAATTGCATGAAGTACGAATATGATACGCACATAATCACAAGAACAAGCATTAACCGCATCATCTAAGGGCTCTATCTCGCTAGCAAACATGATGAGCCCAAAAAGCCATCTAAAAGCTACCACCTTGTTTTAGTAGTTGCAACAAAAGATCATATTTATATAAAACTAATATATAATTTGATAAAGATTCACAGAGTTGTTCCTTATTCTCAGCAAATTATATTAGATAAAAAAACAAGTCTCTTTTTACTATTATTCGGTTGATATTATTCGTTGGCGATAATTTGAGCCCATTCTGGAACCCAAGTAGGGTAAGAGCTACAGGCTGAGAAAGCCAAAATAGTGGAAAACAAAAACACAGTTAGAATTTTTTTAGACATAACGCTCTCATAATTTATTTGTTGTAATATGTGTGGTCAGCATGTAACCCCAGTTTCACCGCTAAAACAAGTGATAAAATCAATCAATTCCAATAATAGGGAAAAGTTTTTTACTAATTATACCTTTGCAGTGCTTGAAAAAATGATTTAATTGGTGTACGTGCATGCGATCATTTAATGTGGTCATATATTCCTATTAAACGAATGTCTAGAATCTTATTGATATATTAAGCGCCTTTAATGATTAGTCGTTTTGTAGCAGGTGCAGCTCGTGTAGCGTATAGACCTATCAATGGCTGTCCAATGGTTGGTTTGCTTATTTACGAACAATATCGGTGATTTTTATCTTTATTGGATGAGATTACGCAATTTATAAAAAGGATAAAAATAAATGAATAATATCGCTTCTACTGGAAAAAGAATTGCAATGATGACTGCAAACGGATTCAACGAAGCTGAATTTATTGCCTTGCAGAAAGCGATAATGGCACAGCAGGCCCAAGCAAGGATTATATCATCTCATAATGGTCTTGTTTATAGTGATCCAAAAACAGGTAATGGAATTAGTTATGCAGCTGATTCACAATTGTCAGAAACGCTTGCTATTGATTATGACTGTCTGATTGTTGTTGGTGGTTCTGAACATATTGATACACTTACTGAAGAGCCACATGCTACCAGGCTAATGCGCGCTTTTCTGCGTGAATCCATGCCAATCTTACTTGTCAGTGAAGCTTCGAAATTATTGGATGTGATAGGCGATTCACGGTTTGCATCAGATACTAGTTCAGACAAGAACTTTGTTCAGTCAGATTGCGTTCTTTGGAGCATCCATGGTTCAGGCCTGTCTTCTGTGTTTAAAAGATTTTTTGAGATTGTATCTGCCCACCAGTTAAAGCAGGATGCAGATAATGGGGTTGCAGCCTAATTTTTTTTAAGGTCACATAAGCGTTATGGAAAAATTGGAATCTCCATGCACAAGTGTGTGCCGAATATCTCATGAAACTGGATTTTGTGAGGGCTGCTTTAGAACCAGAGATGAGATAGGGCAATGGCGTGATTTGTCTTTTCACGAGCAAAAGACGCTTATAAAAAAATTGCATGATAGACGCGCATCAACAACTGGCCAACTAAAAAGGCGTATGCGTAACCGAATACACCATTAAATAGTAATCGGTAATATTTGTCATAAATTAGTTAATTGGTCTAACTATACCAGCTACATTGTTCCGATAAAGGAAGCTTTACAATGAATAAATTTGACCAGATTTTATCAAAAAATGAGGTGATTTTTGCCGATGGGGCAACAGGAACTAATTTGTTTGAAAAAGGTTTGGAGACTGGATATCCTCCAGAGCTATGGAATGTTGAACATCCAAAACAAATAAAGTCCGTGCATTGTGAGTTTATAAAAGCTGGCTCTGATATAATTCTTACTAATTCTTTTGGAGGAACCAGTTTTCGGCTTAAACTTCATCAATCAGAAAACCGTGTTGCTGAATTAAATTCGACTGCAGCTCAACTGGCAAGGCAGGCAGCAGATGAGGCAGATAAGCCTGTGATTGTTGCTGGCTCTGTTGGCCCTACAGGAGAGCTGTTCTCGCCTCTTGGAGCCTTAAATCATGAAATGGCAGTTGCAGCATTTAAAAAACAATGCATGGCTTTACAAGAAGGCGGCGTAGATACTATTTGGATCGAAACAATGTCTTCAATAGAAGAGTTTCAATCAGCTCTTGAAGCTGCATTAATGACTGGGTTGCCTGTTTGCGCAACAATGACTTTTGATACATCTGCAAGGTCAATGATGGGGGTAAAGCCTGAACAGTTTGCTAAGATAGCATATTCATCGGATTTATCTTGTTATGGCGCTAATTGCGGAGTTGGCCCTGCTGAATTAATTCACTCTATATCGCATTTTGACGGCTATACAGCGGGTAAGCTAATTATTGCGAAGTCAAATTGCGGTATCCCAACTTATGATAATGGTCAAATTCGCTATAAAGGAACCCCTGAATTAATGGCCGATTATGCAGTTTTGGCACGTGATCTTGGCGTAAAAATCATAGGCGGGTGTTGTGGCACTGCGCCAATTCATATTAAAGCAATGGCACAGGCAGTTCAAAATAGACCAAAAGAGGCCTTTACTCAGGAAAGAGCAGATCATTTGTTAGGGCTTGCTTGGGAAGGCGTTAACTTGAAAAATAATAGCCAAGAAACAGCTGCTGGCAGAACAAGGCCTAAGCGAAGACGTAATTGATATTTCAAACTAAGCTGCTATCTCTTATTTTGCTGCTTACTCTTATTTGGATGTGTGTTTTTGTTGCAGTTTAGGCGAATTGATGCATACTGCGCTCGTAAGTAAAAGATTTCTGGAGACCATTATCATGCATCTTTATCGCACCCATAATTGTGGAGAGATATCAGCAACTGACGAGAATAGTCAGGTTAAAATTTCTGGCTGGGTTCATCGTAAACGCGATCATGGCTCTCTTGTTTTCGTTGATTTAAGAGATCATTTCGGATTAACGCAATGTGTGATTGATACGTCTGATAGTGCATTTTCAATTGTTGAATCACTTCGAAATGAAAGCGTGGTCACAATAACAGGAATTGTTAAAAAGCGAAGTGATGACACAATTAATAAGAATCTCGCCACTGGGGAAATTGAAGTTGCGATAGCAGATATAATTGTTCAGTCAGCCGCAGATACATTGCCATTACAGGTTAATTCAGACGAGGATGCAGGTGAGGAAACACGGCTTCGATATAGGTATCTTGACCTTCGCCGCTCGCGTCCACACCAGAATATAGTGCTACGTGGTCAGATAATTCAATCAATTCGAAATAGAATGATTGAGCAAGGATTTACTGAGTTTCAAACCCCTATCCTAACGGCTTCCTCTCCTGAGGGTGCAAGAGATTTTCTTGTTCCAGCAAGATTGCACCCTGGTAAATTTTATGCATTACCACAAGCGCCTCAGCAATTTAAACAGCTGGTTATGATGTCTGGATTTGATAAATATTTCCAGATAGCACCGTGTTTCAGAGATGAGGATAGCAGAGCAGATAGAAGCCCTGGTGAATTCTATCAATTAGATCTTGAGATGAGCTTTGTTGAGCAGGCAGATGTCTTTGCTGCAGTTGAGCCTGTTATAAAAGGCGTGTTTGAAGAATTTTCTGAGCGAAAAATTGATCCTGATTTTGTTCATATTTCCTATGCCGATTCCATGCTTAAATATGGAAATGATAAGCCTGATTTGCGAATTCCAATTGAGATTAGCGATGTAACAGATGTGTTCCGTGGCTCTGATTTCTCTATTTTTGCAAAAAATATAGAAAAAGGTGCTGTTGTGAGAGCCATTCCAGGGCCAAAATGTGGTAGCCGCGCTATTGCAGATAGAATGAATAGTTGGGCGCAATCAGAGGGTGCCCCTGGACTTGGCTATATTATTTTCGGAGAAGATGAAGCAAGGGGTCCTGTTGCCAAAGCACTCGGTCAGGAAAAATCAAATGAAATTAAAACTAGGCTGAACCTTGAAAATGGGGACGCTGTATTTTTTGCGTGTGCTGCAACGGATGATGCAGCATCTCTTGCTGGACGTGCGCGCATACGCATTGGAACAGAGCAAAAACTTATAGATGAAAACCTTTTTAAATTTTGTTGGATTGTAGATTTTCCAATGTTTGAAAAAGATGAGCAAACTGGTAAAATTGAATTTTCTCACAATCCGTTTTCTATGCCTCAAGGAGGCATGGACGCACTTGAAACACAAGATCCCCTTGATATTAAAGCATGGCAATATGACCTTGTTTGTAATGGAATTGAGCTATCAAGCGGTGCTATCAGAAATCACCTACCAGACGTAATGTATCGCGCCTTTGATATAGCAGGCTACGGTCCTGAAGTGGTTGATGAGAAATTTCCAGCAATGATAGGTGCGTTTAAGTTTGGCGCACCGCCTCACGGGGGTATAGCACCTGGGATTGACAGAATGGTTATGCTGATTGCAGAAGAGCCCAATATCAGAGAAATTATTCTTTTCCCAATGAATGGAAAAGCCGAAGATCTAATGATGTCCGCACCTTCAGTTGTAGATGACAAGCAATTAAACGAATTGCATATACGAAAAGTTGTCATTCAGCCAAAAACGCTTCAATGATATAGGTGTCATACACAAGTAATAGAAGGTGCTTAAAATAGAGCTATCTTATTTATCGTGTATTTATGTCGTGTTTATTTAGCAATTAAGTATTTTGTCAGTTTTTTTCACGATAAAGGCAATGTATTACCGATAAGCTTGTTGCAAGTAGCAATAATGCACCTGTTTGATGCATCGCGCCTAGATGGACAGGGGCTGCATTAATCAATGTTAAAATGCCAAGCGCGAACTGACTAAAGACGATGACAATCATAAGATTGGCACGTCTAACGGCAACTCCAGCAGATAGAGCATAGCGCCATAAATAAATAACACCCGCTGCCGCAATTAGTGCAATCCAGCGATGATGAAACTGCGCAGATGCTGGATTTTCAAACGGATCTGTTAATCCTTTCTCCCCATATTCGGCAGGGACAAATCCATTACCCATTAAAGGATAATGATTATATAGCAACCCTGCATCCATTCCAGCAACAAACGCGCCCGAAATTATGGTGACAAATATAAGGGCAAATATTGAAGCAGGTACGCCGAATTTAAATTTTGATTTTCCGGCTGATAAGGATTGGGCAAGCCACATTAAACAGGTAAAAATACCTAGTGCGATACTAAGATGTGTGGCAAGCCGGTATTGGGAAACTGTTGGCTCGTCAGCAAGGCCTGACACAACCATCCACCAGCCAACAACACCTTGAAAGCCGCCAGCCAAGGCAAGCCCGATTAAGGGAAGTCGATACCCGGTAGGAATGCGCCCTTGCACAAAGAAATAAATCAGTGGAAGCACGTAAACCAGCCCGAGAAGCCTTCCCCATAATCGGTGGAAATATTCCCAAAAGAATATTTGTTTAAACGCGCCCATTTGCATTCCAAAATTTAGCTGCTGATATTCTGGCGTATTTTTATAAAGCTCAAATACACGCATCCACTCTGCATTATCAAGAGGGGGAAGCGTTCCGATTAGCGGTCGCCATTCTGCCATAGATAGCCCTGACCCTGTGAGGCGTGTGATACCGCCAATGATAACCATCATCCCTACCAGAATAGCCATCACATAGAGCCAATACGCCACTATTTTAGTATCAGTGCTGTCATTGAATTTCAGTAAATGCATAATCCGTCTTTTTACTCCAGATTTTGGCGGATTAGTATCATATCTGTTCTCCAAGATTAAAGCCCCTTTTTTAAAGAGCGGTAATGTTGCTATATTTTTCTCTAAAGAGATGAATTCGCAAAAAAATCTAAAATTTTTTTCTAGCTATACTTGACATATAACAGGCCAAAGCCCACTTACGAATTTATGATTAGCACTCTTGTGATTAGAGTGCTAAATGACTAGAAACGTAACCTTTAATTTTTTGGAGATGAAGGCATGAATTTCCGACCACTTCACGACCGCGTTCTCGTTGAACGTCTTGAATCTGAGGAAAAAACTGCTGGTGGTATTATCATACCTGATACAGCAAAAGAAAAACCAATGCAGGGAAAAATTGTATCTGCTGGCGCAGGCGCGCGCGACGAGCAAGGCAAAGTACATCCATTGGACGTAAAAGCAGGTGATACTGTTCTATTTGGCAAATGGTCTGGTACCGAAGTCAAGATTGACGGAACAGATTATCTGATAATGAAAGAATCAGATATTATGGGAATTTTGGATTAATTCTTTCCCCATAATACAAATGCACAGCAAAAACTGGCGGTAACAAGTATTTTTGTTAAGCGTTAGTTTACATGAATTAACTTTTTTGAAAATTAGACGAAAAAGAGGAAAAAAATGGCTTCTAAAGACGTAAAGTTTGGATCAGACGCACGCACCAGGATGATGGAAGGTGTAGATACACTGGCCAACGCAGTAAAAGTGACATTAGGCCCGAAAGGTCGTAATGTTGTTCTAGAAAAATCGTTTGGTGCACCTCGTATCACCAAAGATGGTGTAACGGTTGCAAAAGACATCGAATTAAAAGATAAGTTCCAGAATATGGGTGCGCAGATGGTGCGTGAGGTTGCATCTAAAGCAAATGATACAGCAGGTGATGGAACAACTACAGCAACTGTATTAGCCCAATCAATTGCACAAGAGGGCGCGAAGGCTGTTGCGGCTGGAATGAACCCGATGGACCTGAAGCGCGGTATTGATATCGCTGTTGAGGCAGTTGTTAAGTCTCTTGAATCTCAGTCCCAGAAAATCACCACTTCTGATGAAGTTGCTCAAGTTGGCACAATCTCAGCCAATGGTGAAATTGAAATTGGAAAGATGATTGCAGAAGCAATGGAGCGCGTTGGCAATGAAGGCGTTATCACTGTTGAAGAAGCAAAATCGCTTGAGACAGAATTAGATGTTGTTGAGGGTATGCAATTTGATAGAGGATATCTATCGCCATACTTCGTAACAGATGCCGAAAAGATGCGTGCAAGCTTAGAAGATCCATACATCTTGTTGCATGAGAAAAAGCTGTCAAATCTTCAGGATATGCTGCCAGTATTGGAAAAGGTTGTGCAGTCAAGCAGACCACTTCTAATCATTGCAGAGGACATTGAAGGTGAAGCATTAGCAACATTGGTTGTAAACAGGCTTCGTGGTGGATTAAAAGTAGCAGCAGTTAAGGCACCTGGATTTGGTGACCGACGCAAAGCAATGCTTGAAGATATCGCAACCCTAACAAATGGCACAGTGATTTCTGAAGAAGTTGGCATTAAGCTTGAAAGTGTCACATTAGAGATGCTTGGAACTGCTAAGCGTGTTGAAATCACCAAAGAAGATACAACAATTGTTGATGGCGCAGGCGACAAAGAAGAAATTGAAGCACGTTGTAATCAAATCCGCGCACAGTCAGAAGAAACAACTTCAGACTATGATCGAGAAAAATTACAAGAGCGTCTAGCAAAACTTGCTGGCGGTGTTGCGGTTATTCGTGTAGGCGGTGCTACTGAGGTTGAAGTAAAAGAGCGCAAAGACCGTGTTGATGATGCAATGCATGCAACCAGAGCTGCTGTTCAGGAAGGTATCGTTGCTGGCGGCGGTGTTGCATTGGTAAAAGCGCTTGCTAGCCTAGAAAACCTAGCATCTGCGAATGGAGATCAGGAAGTCGGCATTCGTATTATTCGTAAGGCATTAGAGGCTCCAGCCCGCCAGATCGCAAATAATGCAGGTGCAGATGGTTCTGTAATTGTAGGCAAGTTGATTGAAGAAGAGAATCCAACAATTGGATATAATGCGCAGACTGGTGAATTTACAGACCTTATCAAGGCTGGCGTGATTGACCCAACAAAAGTCGTTCGCTCTGCTCTTCAAAATGCAGCCTCTGTTGCTGGTCTTCTTGTAACAACAGAAGCAATGGTTGCGGAACTTGATGAGCCAAAAGCAGCAGCACCAGCACCTGATATGGGTGGCATGGGCGGCATGGGCGGTATGGGGTTCTAAATAACTCTGTTGCCTTTTTGCAAATAATATTTGAAAGCTGGATAGAATATTTCTATCCAGCTTTTTTTATTAACGGGCGAGATTAATGGGCATATATGTTATAATTCATCCTGCCGGCCAAGAAAGTCACGGACCTGAAAAAGGGTATCTGCCAATGGTAAGCGTTCAATCGTCACGTCCGATGGAAATGCAGAGGTCAGTCGCGTTGGAAGACGGCTATCCAGCATTACAAATATTCCCTTATCATCTGCTCTTCTTATAAGTCTTCCAAACGCCTGACGTAATTTCATTCTAGTGAGTCTGTCTGTCAGCTCATTCTTGCCAATCCATTTGGCGCGCGCTTTAAAAAGCATGTCTGGACGCGGCCAAGGCACTCTATCATATAAAATCATCCGAAGAGCTTGTCCTGGCACATCTATCCCATCTCGCACCGCATCGGTGCCTATTAAACAGCTATTTTTATCTGCTCTGAATAATTGCAATAATGTTTGTAGGTTCATCCGGTCTATATGCTGGGCATATAATGGGATATCAGCTGAGGCTAATTGACCTGCAAGATAGGGATAAATCGCCCTAAGCCTCTGAATGGCGGTAAATAAACCAAGGCTTCCGCCGCCGGCCTCTTTCATCAATGCAGCCATAGCAGAGCCAGTTGCCGCTGGTCGCTCTCTTGCAATATCAGTTACAATCAGAATGCGAGTTTGATTTTTATAATCAAAGGGCGAGTCATGAATGCTGAATATAGCAGGATGGGGAAGATGGCTTGCCCCTGTTATCTGCATCGCACTTTGCCAATTATCGCTGTGTTCCTGCTTAGCCGAATTAGGATCTGTAGGCAGGCTGATATCACGCAATGTGGCTGACGTGATGGCAACGCCATGTGCCTTTTGCAATACAGCCTCACTGAAGGGAATGGTTGGGTCTAGCCAATGTCGGTAAATGCCAATATCTCTGTCTTGGCCTTCAATGCGGTCTATTTGCATCCAATCTACAAATCCATCTCTGCCTGTTACACCATGTTCTGATGATGCAAGATCTTGCAATTGTAACAGCCAGGAAGTTAAGGGCATAATTGCACGTCTCTGTAGGCTTTTTATAGCGGATTCAAAACGAGATTTTGTCTGGCTATCAAAACTCTCTGAATTTTGGTCGATAATAGATAATAAAGATGCTTCTAGCTGCAGGAGAGGCGTTAGAAGTGCTTTTAAGTCGACTGCAAAATCTTGAGCAGCTTTTATAATATCGAGCGGTGCCGGATAAATCTCACTTTGGATATCATAGAGCGATTCTGTATTCTCAACACGGCTATATAAACACATTCTCAAAGCTGAAAAAAATGTCTCTGCAGTGCCAAACTGGCTTGCAGATGATATTCGGTTTTGCCATCCGCGGCTTGGCAGTTCACGAGCGACATCAATGACTGTCTCCAACTCGCTCAACGCCTTCTCATCACCTGAGATTAATTCGGAGAGTCTGTTGCGCAATCCACGTGCACGCCCTTTCAGACCATCTTCAGTCCCTCTAATCCATCTGCGCATCTCTGATGCTTCGCTCGCTGTCAAAGCGCTACTAAAGGCACTATCTGCTGCATCAAAAACATGATGACCTTCGTCAAAAATCAACCTGCTCGATAAAGTCCTATCATCCTTTTGTGCGAAAACAGATTGCAGAATTAATAGGGCATGATTGGCAACAACAATATCTGCCTGCCGAGCTTCTCGCACAGACTTCTCTACAAAACATTTATGATAGTGCCGACAGGCTGAATGAATGCATTCTCCGCGTTTATCGGCTAGACCAAGGGTGTGTCTGCTTTGAATCAGGTCGACAAGCCATGCTGGAAAACTCGCTCCTGTTAAATCTCCGTCTGGTGATGCACTAGCCCAGCGAGCCATAAGACCAAGTGCGATTGCGTTTGCTGGCTGACCTGGCATCTGTGATAATGCCTCATCCAAATTAAGAAGGCAGAGATAATTCTCCCTTCCTTTACGAATAACGACTCTTCGTGTTTCTTTGTTTCTCGAATTTTGAGCAGAGTTACGCCCATTATTATTAAACTTTTCAGGATTATTTTGCTTTTCAGGAAGCCTTCGAAGCTCATCCGCAATTTGATGTTGCAGGGTGCGTGTATAGGTAGATATCCACACAGAGCTGTCATTTGCTTCAGCCCAAAGGCTTGCTGGGGCAAGATAGCCAAGGGTTTTTCCTATTCCAGTTCCAGCTTCAGACAATAAAAGTGTCGGATTTGGCCCAGCATCAGGCTGATCAAAAACCACACAATTAGTTGCTGCATAGTCTGTTTGCGGTTTTCGAATTTCAGAGTTTGGCCCCAACATTTCTGTTAATCTATTTCTTGCCATATCAGGCAGAATAGGTTTGATACCAGGCTCTCCTCTTGGGGCTGTATCTTGTATTTCACTTAACACATTCCAAATCGCAGCAGCTGCAGGGGTAGGAGGCGCTTTTGGAATATCACTTCGCCCTAAAATGGGCAGGATAAGGGCAGCCCAATGCCAGCCACCCTGCCCCATCATTTCTGCAATATCTCCTAACATCTTGGAGGAATTATAAGACCCTGTATCGGATGCAAGTTGCGCATTTTCAGACATTTTATCTAACAAATTATAAGCAGCAGAGCGTAATAAGAGCACCTTTTCAAAATTTGTTTTCGGAAGAGCAAGCCCTGTTGCAAGAGCAAGTCCGGTAGGCGTAGGAAGGCAAAATTCAGCTGGTTTAACAAATGCAAACAGCTCCAGTATATCAAGATATTTATCGAGTTTTGCGCCAATTTTCTTTTCAGTCCAGTTTCGGTGGCAAATTAAGGGCGGGCTATTACTAGCCAGCATCTGACTGAGTTCCTCTTTTGAGGGGGTGCATACCTCTCCTTCACCTGAAATCCAGTGAGTTTTGGTAATGGTAGGATATAAAATCGGGTAATCAGCGATATCGGGGCTGAGAGAGGTGAAAAAAGACATAACGATATCATAAGCACCTGAATTAAATCAGGCTAGGTGTCTTTGCTTATATTGTTAAATATTCCAGTTTTGAAATAAGTTAAAAATCTATTTTGTCGGCCTTAATCAATTTGCTACCAAATGCACATATCTGGCGTTCCATAAAGGCTGGTTGAAACAGATAATTTATGCTGGAAAACAGCTGCGTTACAGTTTACACAAAACTAAACAGATAATTCGTATCTCGCACAATATCAGGAATTCCAAAAATGAACCATACGCCACATTTTAATCAAGCAATTGCTGAACTTGCAAATAATGCAAAGGCTTGGCCATTTGTGGAAGCAAGAAATCTCGTAAAACGCCTAGAAGCGCAACCAGACGATTCTGAAAAAGAAGTGATATTCGAAACAGGGTACGGACCGTCTGGATTGCCTCATATCGGGACATTTGGCGAGGTTGTCAGAACCAGTATGATACGTTATGCGTTTGAGGTGCTCTCAGGCAGAAAAACACGTCTTTTATGTTTCTCAGACGATATGGACGGATTACGCAAAGTTCCAGATAACGTCCCCAACCAAGAAGAATTAGCGAAATATCTTGAAATGCCTTTAACAAAAGTGCCAGATCCGTTTGGAACTCATAGCTCATTTGGGGCGCATAATAATGCACGATTGCGCACGTTTCTAGATAATTTTGGTTTCGAGTATGAATTTTTAAGCGCAACAGAGCTATACCAATCTGGAAAATTTGATGAGGCTTTGTTAGATGTATTGTCCAATTACGAAAAAATAATCAATATTATTCTGCCGACACTTGGCGCGGACAGACAAGCAACCTATAGCCCGTTTTTGCCAGTTTGCCCTCATACAGGAAAGGTATTGCAGGTACCATTATTACACCATGATAAACAATCGGGAACGATATGTTACCTTGATCCTATTACAGGCGAAGAGATGACCACTAAGGTTACAGGCGGGAAATGCAAGTTGCAATGGAAAGCAGATTGGGCAATGCGATGGCATGCACTTGGGATTGATTATGAAATATCTGGAAAAGATTTAATCGATTCAGTTACATTATCGTCAAAAATCGTAAGGGCTCTTGGCTCAACGCCACCTGCTGGGTTTTCCTATGAACTCTTTTTAGATCAAAATGGAGAAAAAATCTCCAAATCTAAAGGCAATGGTCTGTCAGTTGAAGAATGGCTTACCTATGGAAGTCCTGAATCCCTATCATTATTTATGTATGCACACCCAAAAAGAGCAAAAAGATTATTTTTTGATATCATTCCAAAGACAGTGGACGAATATTTTACACATTTAGGTAAAATAGCTGAATCTGATGAAGCCAGCCAGCTTGAAAATCCAACATGGCATATTCATAAAGGAAATCCTGTAGCATTAACCCTGCCTGTTAGTTTTTCGCTGTTGTTAAATCTTGTTGGTGTGTGTGCAGCAGAAGATAATCAGGTCATCTGGTCTTATGTTGGACAATATGCCCCTGGTGTTACACCTCAAACGCATCCACATCTTGATATGTTAATTGGATATGCAGTTACTTTCTATCAGGATAGAGTTCGCCCAGAAAAATCCTATCGTCTTGCTAGTGCAGAAGAAAAAATTCATCTTGAAAACTTAAAAGAGGCCCTTTCTGCATTGCCAGAGGAAGCAACCGCAGAAGATATACAAAATCAAGTTTATGCAATCGGCAAACAAGCTGAATACGAAAATTTAAGAGACTGGTTTAGCTGTTTGTATCAAATTCTTCTAGGGCAGACGCAAGGGCCAAGGATGGGTGGTTTTTTTAAGTTATATGGCCTGCAATCCAGTCTTGCTTTACTTGAAGATGCGCTTAATGACAGATTGACAGGCTGAGCTATCATGATCTGGCAGACGCTGGCAAATTTAACCAAGATACTTCCAGGGGAGGCATCGCACCAGCTAGCGGTAGGCGCTTTGTCAGTAGGACTGCACCCAAGATATAACCCAGTTAAATTACCAACAATGGTAGGAGGGCTCTTTTTTGCCAATCCGGTTGGACTAGCAGCGGGGTTTGATAAGAATGCAGCCGCTATTTTAGGATGTTTTGCCCTTGGATTTGGGAGTGTTGAAATAGGAACTGTAACCCCATTGCCACAGCCAGGAAATCCAAAACCACGTGTCTTTCGGCTGCTAGAAGATGACGCCTTTATCAATAGATACGGATTTAACAGTGATGGGATGGAGGCTGTGGCAACACGGCTTTTGAAATATCGCAAAATCAAAATAGCAGAACACATAATTGGGGTGAATATAGGAGCTAATAAAGATTCGGAAAATAAAATAGAAGATTACTTTACTGCCTGTTTGAGGCTTGCAGGATTAGCTGATTACATCACCATAAATATAAGCTCGCCAAATACCTCTGGACTAAGAGACTTGCAAAAATCAGCCTCCCTGAGGGAGATAATTAAGAGCGTAAAACGCGCATTAACGCAAGCAGGGTTGGTCAAACCTATTTTTATCAAACTGGCTCCGGACCTTTCCAATACGGATTTGTTTTCGGCAATTGAAGTAATGGTGAGTGAGGGAATTGCCTGTGTTATCATTAGCAATACCACTCTGGATCGAGATAATCTTAAAAACAAAAAAAACAGGGACCAGGTAGGAGGGCTATCTGGGGCTCCTTTATTTAGATTATCAAGTGAGAAATTATCAGAAGCATATGCCTTTGCAGGGGGACAAATTTCTTTTATCGGTGTTGGTGGCGTGAGAAGCGTTACAGACGCATATACTAAAATTCTGCTTGGCGCTGATCTTGTGCAGCTTTATTCCTCTCTTGCATTATCAGGGCCTCATATTGCGCATCTCATCAATACAAATCTTGCCAAATTATGCTTGGGTGAGGGGCTTCGTGATTTGAGCGAGGTACGTGGCAGCTTTAGTTCTTTTGATAAAGCGCACCGATATGCTGAGCATGCAGTGAAAGCACATTTAAAACCTGAATAATGGAGGGCGAATCGGCACTAGCCTCAAATAATTTATAATCAGACCCTCGCGGGTGCGAACGCTGCATCGCTTCTGTTTTTTCTTTGTAATACATCGCAATGAACAACTTCAAAGATTGTGCCATTGAATAGTTGTATCGCCTTTCATGAATTTCATGACATAGAAGATTTAATGATAATTGCTCTTGTTCAATAATCATGTCCAAATGGTGCAAGAAATAAGTTTCTAGCTGAATAGTGGTACGACGATCCCCAAAAGTAACATTTTGCTTTTCAAGATAGCGAGATGTATTATCCATTCGTGGTATCTTATAGAAACTACGTTAATAAAAACTTTATGACGCGCCAAGATTTTAGAAGAGTTGACCTATTGGCGCGATTGCTCTATATCCATGTTTCACATTAAGAAAATGGCATAAGATAAAAGGAAGTCGTTATGGCGAAACGTTGTCAGATTACTGGTAAAACTGTAATGAGCGGAAATAATGTAAGTCATGCGAACAACCGTACACGCAGACGCTTTCTGCCTAATCTGCAGGTTACAACCATGCAGTCAGATATTCTTGGTCGCTCTTTAAAGCTTCGTGTATCAACAAGCGCGATTCGCACTGTTGAAAAGCATGGCGGTATTGACCCATTTTTAATTCAAGCCAGAAATTGCGAATTAGCTGACGAAGCACGTGCTATCAAGTCTGAGATACTAGCTGCATCGCAGAGCTAAGATATCTAACTAAGCCTTAATTCCTTACGATGTTTTTTGAAAAAGATGGTGAGCTCTAATAATGTGCTGGTAACTTGATTGAGCTGCTAAAAGAGTTAAGAGAAAACCTTGCGAGGGGGCTTTGCATTTTCATCAAACAAATCAGCTAACTGTGTCATTACCGCTCCGCCAAGCTGTTCTGCATCTGTTATTGTTACGGCACGCTCATAATAACGTGTAACATCGTGACCAATGCCGATAGCAAGCAGCTCCACAGGAGAGCGTTCTTGGATCATCGCAATTACCTGTCGAAGGTGCTTTTCAAGATAATTTCCGCTATTAGCAGACAAAGTCGAATCATCGACAGGGGCACCATCAGAAATCACCATTAATATTTGCCTGTCTTCGTGTCGAGCAAGCAACCTGTTATGAGCCCAAAGTAATGCCTCACCGTCAATATTTTCTTTTAGAATGCCTTCACGAAGCATTAGCCCAAGCGAACGCCTTGCTCGGCGATAAGGAATATCGCCTGCTTTATAAATAACGTGCCTTAAGTCGTTTAATCTGCCTGGCTTATCTGGTTTTCCAGCAAGTTGCCAAGCCTCTCTGGATTGCCCCCCTTTCCATGCTTTGGTTGTAAAGCCCAGAATTTCAACTTTTACACCACATCTCTCTAAGGTGCGTGCCAGAATATCAGCTGTGACAGCTGCAATCGTTATAGGACGACCGCGCATTGAGCCTGAATTATCCAGAAGAAGGGTTACAATCGTATCTCTGAATTTAGTATCCTGCTCTTGTTTAAAGGATAAGGCGGATAGCGGCTGGGTTACAACGCGGTGTAATTTTCCAGCATCAAGAACACCTTCTTCAAGGTCAAAATCCCAAGAGCGATTCTGATACGCCATTAGCTTGCGCTGTAGCCGGTTTGCTAATTTTGCAATCACAGAAGTTAGGCTTTCAAGATGCCTGTCAAGCAGCCCTCGAAGTCTATCAAGCTCTTCTGAATCGCATAATTCGGCTGCTTCGATTATTTCATCATATTTATCTGTAAATACCCGGTACCCCTGATTTCGAGCTGTTTCATCAGATTGGTAATCACGGGGGTCACCGCCAGGTGCATCACCTTCTGCCTGACCTTCCAATTCTTCATCTGAGTCATTATCAACCCCATCTTCGGCAGCCATTGTAGCAGCATCGCCCTCCATCTCAACAGATTGCGAATCATCCCCGTCAGAATCATCCTCTCCAGTTGCTGATTGAGCTTGCTGCTCCCCTTCTTGGTCATCTTCAGTCTGATTGCCAGTGCTATCATCATCTCCCTCGCCATCATCCCCGCCTTCTGAATTCTCCCCAAGGTCACTTTGCAACGCCCCAATAAGCTGTTTTGCAAAATCAGCAAACACTGCCTGATTTTGAGTGGCTGATTTCATTTCCTCCAAAAGATCGCCAGCGCGCGATTCAATAAAGGGACGCCATAAATCCATTGCCATTCCAGCAGCTGCAGGTGGTTTCTCGTCTGTTAATTTCTCACGGATAATAAGTCTAACCGCTTCTGACAGCCCATTTTCAAGCTGGTCAGATGCTTCGGGTGAGGGAATGCCAATGGGGTGGAGTGTATAATGTGTTTCAAGGCGTTCTGTTAAATTCTTGCGAACCCCGGCCATATCATTTGACCCAATTGCCTCTACCCTTGCTTTTTCGGCTGCTTCAAATACCATTTTAGCAGCAGATGATTTTGGGCTAACTCTCTGATGGGTTTTTTTATTATGATACGCGAGCCATAACCCAGCAGCATCACTAGCACCTCGTAATTGATTTTCAGTATTTGCAGAGCGCTCTCTTGGAGGTGCTGGCAGTCTTACCCCGTCATTGGTAATGATGCTATCCTGACCAACATATCTAACCTCATGCTGGGTGCCACCAGCTAATGCACGCAGGCTTGCAGCATTAGCTTTTAAAAACATCTCATCGATAGGTTTGCTCACACTAACAGGCCGTTTCTATTTTCAAGATACTTTGGCTGAGAAGCTTGGTGATTCAGGTAAATCGATGCCAAACACACGTTGGTAATATTCTGCAATCACAGGCCGCTCAATCTCATCACATTTATTCAAAAAGCTCAGCCTGAATGCAAGGGTTATATCATTGAAAATACGCGCGTTCTCAGACCATGTAAGAACAGTTCTAGGGGACATTACGGTTGATAAATCGCCAGCCATAAAACCTTTGCGAGTTAGATCTGCCATCCGAACCATTTGTGATACCTGTTCCTTGCCAGCTTGCGTATTATAGCTTTTTTGTTTCGCAACGATTATGCCAACCTCATCATCGTGAGGCAAATAGTTCAGGGTTGCCACAATAGACCATCTATCCATTTGACCCTGATTAATTTGTTGTGTGCCGTGATAAAGCCCTGTTGTATCTCCAAGGCCAACGGTATTCGCTGTTGCAAATAACCTGAAATTTGGGTTTGGGTGAATGACTTTATTGGTATCTAGAAGCGTTAATTTACCATCTACTTCTAATACTCGCTGGATTACAAACATAACATCTGCACGACCTGCATCATATTCATCAAAAACAAGAGCGACAGGATTTCTTAATGCCCATGGAAGCAAGCCTTCTTTAAATTCAGTTACCTGCTTGCCATCTTTAAGAACAATGGCATCTTTTCCTATCAGATCTATTCTACTGATATGACTATCAAGATTAATTCGAAGGCAAGGCCAGTTTAACTTAGCAGCAATCTGTTCGATATGAGTTGATTTACCAGTGCCATGATAGCCTTGAATCATAACCCGTCTGTTAAATGCAAATCCTGCCAAGATCGCAAGCGTGGTATCATGATCAAACTGATAGTCAGGATCTAAGGTTGGGACATACTCAGAAGAAGCAGAAAAACCAGGGACCTGCATGTCAATTTCTAATTCAAAGGTTTCTTTTACATCATAATGTGTATCAGGAGCAGTGATTGAATGCGCGGTATTGCTGTTATTGATAAAGTCAGACAAAGGGATTCGCCTTTCAGAATATTAAAGATAGTATCAAAATTAATGAGTTAGCACAGATGCTAGTAAATTGATGTGAATTTATTGATAATCAATCATAAAATCCACCCCCAAAAATAACTTTTTATTAATTATTGGGATTTTAAATCAATAGCGGGGTATAATTTTTTCAAAATTGAGTAGGCACTATTTATTTCTTTTAGCCTCTCTTCTGCATCTATATCCCCCTGATTTCTGTCAGGATGATTTAGCTTTGCAAGCTTTTTATATTGCTGTTTTATTTTTGTTTGCTCGGCACAGGGATCCATATTAAAGATCTGCCACGCCCAACGCTCCTCTTTATGCATAGTCCGGTGAGCGCTGTTATCAGCTGTTTTGTTTTTATCTGAGAAAAAGCCGAAAATATCTTCAGAGGAGAAATTATTAGAAGTGCGTTGATGTGTATCAGAATTTCCAGTCCCAAATTTCCAACTTGGCCTCTCCCAAGTGGTAGCGCGTCGAATTTCAGCTTCTAGCGCGTCACCATTCAGCCCATCAAAATAATTCCAGCGTTTATTATAGTCACGGATATGCGGCAGGCAGAACCAAAAATAAGTACGCAACGCGTCACGGTTTCGCGGCGCTGGATACAAGCCAACTTCTGAACAGCTATCTGCGTCACATATTTTTTTCTGTGCGCTCTGTTCCTTAATGCCTTTTAATTCTGGTATCTTTGCTTCACTCATACAGGTAAATTAAAGCTATCAGCTTGTTTAGACAAGGTGGCAAAGTTAATAAAATTGCGTTATTATAAGAGACTAAATTTACAGCGTTTTGTAATTGGAGAGTGTGCATAAATATGTCAACAAAAATTCAGATGGAAGAATTATTAGAAAATGCGTTTTCACCTATTTTCATGGAAGTGCGAGATGTAAGTGACGCTCATGCTGGTCATGCTGGTGCACGGCCAGGTGGGGAGACGCATTTTGAAGTTGATATAATTTCTGCTACATTCGCTGGTAAATCTAGACTTCAATCTCATCGGCTAATACATGAAATATTGCAGCCCTTACTTCGCACAACGGTCCATGCGCTCGCCTTGAATGTAAAATCTAGTTAGATGTTAGCTTTGCGAAAATGCAATACAGCTATTTTTTAAACTTCTATCCTGATTGGTTTCGGGTAAATTATCATCTTCTATCTGTTCTCTGCGCCGACGTGATATCTCGCCGCCAATAGTCTGATAGGCGGTGGTCGCCATTGGCCCAGTTAACTCCGTAATATGAGTGCATCCAGAAGGCCCGCCAATCGCGGTTTGCACGCGCCGCTTCCAACCAGGGCCAATTTTTAATCCAATTAAATTTGTGATGTTTTGCGCTCCTTGCGGACATATCTGATAAGGGCCTGCAAGTGTTATTGCGGCGGCATCTGTTACGATTAAATCAAGATCAACTGTTATACGCACTTGCATACGATGATACGGCGTATTTTGGTAAACTGTGCCATGTGTGTCAGATGGAAAATCATAGGTCTTGCTGTCTATCAGTTCAGCCTCTATGTCAAAATTACCATCTGCCCGTACATAACCGCTGCAGCTGATTCTTCGGTTATGCACAAGATGGCGTTCAGCTGGTTCCGTCAACCCCATTTTCCTGTCTCCTTATTTTTTTTAAAATTAAATTAATAGGGTTACTCTGTTACTCTTGAAGAGGATGTTTTTGTGGATGTATTTTTAAGTTTTGTCCATATGCGAAGACTGGTGATTTGATTGTTTTCCCTGTGAACCACTCGAAAACGCATTCCGTTAATTTTAAACTCTTGACCGGGAAGTGGAATTGTTCTGGTCTCATATAATAATAGCCCAGCTAAGGTAGAGGCATCATCATCTGGCAGCGTAAGGTCTAATATTCTATTTAGGTCACGAATCGTAACATTACCATCTACAACATAAGATCCATCTGCTTGTGCTATACATCCGGCCAGCTCCTCATCATGCTCGTCATCAATATCGCCCACAATCTCTTCGATAATATCTTCAAGCGTCACAATCCCTCTGAAATCACCATATTCATCTACAACGATTGCAAAATGCTCTCTTCTTGTTCTGAATGCCTGAAGTTGACTGGCTAATAAGGTTGTCTCTGGGATAAAATAAGTCGGGCTAGCTATTTTAGCGATATCAAATTCTTCTAATGTCTCAGGATTAGAATTCTGCAAACCGCGTAGCAAGTCTTTTACATGTAGAACACCAATAATATTCTCTGGCTTTCCAGAATAAATAGGCAAGCGGGTATGAGGTGAGTTCAGAACAAATGAGACTATATCTTCTGGCTTGTCATTTACATTTACCATCGATACAGAGCCACGATGTGTCATAATTTCATCTACCGTTAGCTCAGATAAATCAAGAACCGAAGACAGCATTGCTTTTTTTTCTCGTTGTTCTGAATCCGCATTATCGGAATGAAGCTCTATCATTCCTCGCAGCTCCTCTTCTCTATCTTCTTGTTGCTCGCGTGCGGAGCCTAGAAAAATGACCACTATCCAGCGAAGCGCTATCGATAAGGGTCTGAACAGTAAAACAACGATACGAACAGGCGTTGCTACCAGAAGTGCATATTGGTTGGCATGATTGAAGGCATAGGTTTTTGGGAGTACTTCTGCGAATAAGATAAGTAAAATAGTCATTACTAGAGTTGCAATAAATACCCCATTATCACCAACCAAAGTAATCGCAGCAGATGTTGCAACAGCAGAAGCAAGCACATTTACGGCATTATTACCGATTAGGATAGCCCCGATAAGCTCTTCTCTATCACTTCGTAATTTTTCAACAAGTTTTGCATTTTTGCTGCCATTGCGTGCTAATTGCCGCATTCTTCCATCTGATGCAGCGGTTAATGCCGTTTCCGAACTTGAAAAAAAAGCAGATAAAATTATCAGCAAAGTGATCGATAGGATCAATGTTAGATGATCAAACATGATTAACCCCTTTTGCCATAAAGAATGTGGTTAATTCGGTCTCAGAAATATTTGGCATAACATAGGCCTCACCAATTTTATGCGTCAGAATGAAAGTCAAATTTCCATCAAGAGTTTTTTTATCTTTTTTCATATGCTGTATCAAGGTAGAGACAGCAGCCTTGCCAGCAGGAAGCGCGCTATAATCATCTGGCAGTCCAACTTCCTTCAGGTGCGCATGAACTCGCAAAGCATCTTCTGGCTCGCATATCTGTTTTGCTACTGAAAAGTCGAAGGCAAGTCCAAGTCCAGCTGCTACTGCCTCGCCATGCAATAAATCTCCATTATAGCGTCCAACAGCCTCAAACGCATGTGCAAATGTATGACCAAGATTTAACAGAGCACGGATTCCTGTTTCCGTCTCATCTTTTGCAACAATATCAGCCTTCATCTCACAGGAACGCTTGACGGCAAAAACAATTTCATCCTGCTTTAAAGATAACACATTAGACCAATTTTTCTCTAGCCAAGAAAAAAATTCAGCATCTCCAAGAAGACCATATTTTATGATTTCTGCATAACCAGAAAGGAGCTCTCTTTTGTGCAGCGTTGCTAACAGACTGTTATCTGCTAGAACTAGTTTTGGTTGATGAAACGCCCCAATTAAGTTTTTACCAGCTGTTGCATTTATACCTGTTTTCCCGCCAACAGAGCTATCTACCTGTGCTAACAGGCTTGTTGGTATCTGAATGAAGTCAATCCCTCTTAGAAGACTTGCCGCTACAAAACCAACCAAATCCCCTATGACACCGCCCCCTAATGCAATTAGAACCGTTTTGCGGTCAATCCCTATATTCAGTATTTCCTCGCAAAGTGTATTATAGGCAGATAATGATTTTGATGCTTCACCAGCTGGAACACGAAGGTTATCTAATCTAGTGCATAATGGCGTTATTTTTTTTGTAAATGAGCCCTGATATAAAGGGCCGATTATGGTATCGCTGATAATAATAACCTGCCTATCTGAAATATAATCAGCAAGATATGTATCAGCCTCTTTTAGTAAATCAGGGCCAATAAAAATTGGATAGGATTTTTCTTCAAGGCCAACTATAATTTTTTCAACTGAGCTCATTATAATTCCTTTTGAACAGTGTTTTCTAATCGCAAAACATCTCGCTCTTGTAATGCTGAGACAAGTTCTCTTAAAGCCTGTGTAGCAGAAAGGTTGTCTGTATCAATAATCACATCTGCTTGTTCATAATAGCGTTTTCGCTCATCAGATAGGTTAGTAAGTGTTAAGAGAGGGTCTCCTTTTGCAAGCAAAGGGCGGCTATGAAGGTCATCCATTCTGGATAATAATGTTTCTGGTTCCGCCCGTAGCCATATTGTAACCGATTTATTGCCAAGTATATCCCTTATTTTCGGTGAGATGAATGCACCTCCACCCGTTGATAATATTACAGGAGAGCCTTCAAGAATATCTGCTATTACCCGTTGCTCTATATCTCGAAATTTTTCTTCTCCGCTTAGCTCAAAAATATCTGGAATAGAAATACCAGCACGTTTCACAATTTCATTATCACTATCTATAAAATCTACAGATAGTGATCTTGCAAAATATCTACCGAGCGTGGTTTTGCCGGCACCCATTAAACCAATTAAGGCAACTGTGTGTAACAAAAAATAATTTTGATTCTGTTTCATAGTATACTTTCTAACGAGTTAACAACTATTCGGCAAACAAGAACTGCGTGTAATAACACTAAAGATACTGAATAATAAAACCAATTTTGATGCCGTATTAACGCCATAATCATTGATTATTGCCATTGTGTTAAATTTAAAATGTAGATCTAGATAGATCTGAATAGATCTGATTGGATTTTAGGATATGCAGTGGTAGTTTAACCCAAAAACAATAAAGAGCATGAGGCTAGAAATGAAGATGTTTCTTACGGTGATAATTATGATGGCAGTTGGCACGATTTTTGGAGGGATATTTTTATCGAATTGGAAAATACCTGCACCCACTAAGGCTGTGTCTCAGGTAATTGATGATAGTAAATTCAAGGATTAAGATGTTGGTGTGGATTGGAGTTTTTGTTATTGGTGTTTTAGGGGCTGTTGTGCCGCATTCAGGGCATTCGCAAGATATAATTTATGATGGTAATTCTGCGCCAAACGCCAGTAACATCTCATCACAAACCCAAACTCAGAGTATTGGGCAGCCTCGCTTCCCCGAGACGCAACCCCCGCTTACTACAGATATGCCCTCTTTTATTTCAGAAACAGCTCGTCAGCCAGAATTAAATTTATTCGACTTAACAGCGGCCATTCCTGAAGATGGAACGGATAGCCAAACACCGCTATCTGAGATTGATGAGACGGATTTAACAGCTAATAGCACGCCCCTTCAGAATGGCAGCCTTTTGGGCGATAATACGTCTGATTTGGATACGCTCATTAGCGAATTGTTTCCTGCAGAACAGCTCCAACTCGACAAACAATCAAATGATCAGCTTGATAATAAATCACAACAAGCAGTCTCTGCAATTTTGCCTAATGAGCAAACACCAGAAGAGCAAACACTGCCTGAAGATCAAGTGCTAAAAGATACTGGTTTTGCCACGCCTGCTGTTAGTGTGGGATTACGCAATTTATCTGGTGTAGGCCTTGTGACAACAGGCATTGCTGATTGGCAACAGCGTGAAATGCCATTTAGTACATTATTATGGAGCGGCTCAAAACCACACCATCTACATTATTTGTATGAAATGAGCGAGCCTTATGGAGCTTCTAAAACCATAAACGCTCTTGTTTATTCTGCAATTATCAGAAAGTCTGCACCTCCTATCGGGGTGGCCGGCAATAGCGATGTTGCTCACGCATTGGTGGTTGATAGGATTGAATGGCTTGCAAGAGCAGGCCATTCTGATGCTTTGGCTGATCTTATTCGCAAATTGCCAGAGGACGACCAAATTTGGGATGAATGGCAACGCTGGTTAGGAGCATATGATTTGCTCTCATATAATGATACGGTTACCTGTTCAAAAGCAGATAAGAAAGTATCACAAGATTTTGATGCATTCTGGCTAAAAGTTCAGATAGTTTGCAAAATTATTGATGGTGCTTATGAAGATGCCCTTTTTCTGGCTGAGTTAATGAGCAGTAGCGGCGAGGAAGATCCCTTGTTCTTTGCATTACTTGAAAACTTTCATTCAGCACAATCTAGCAATCTTGAATTAGGTCAGTCATCTCTTACGCCGCTTCATTTAAGCTTAATGGATTTAGCAGAGGCGCCAATTGAATGGCATCAGGTCTCAGAGCTGCCATCTTCAATGATGCAGGCTAGTAATCTGATTAAAAACACTACCCGAGAAGCAAGGCTTGCCTTTGCGATGAAGCAGATTTTGCAACAAAGCGACTCAGCATTTGAAGCATCGGCACTTATACGAAGCTTATATGATGCAGAGCGTCCCATAGAAACAGCTTTTAGCATATTACAAAACACTAATGGCCAGCTGAGGCTTATCGCAAGTGCAGAAATTTACGCAGCCCTTGCAGGAAGCATGTTCCAAGCAGAGGTTCAGCAGGATTATGATCTTCTTTTCCTATCTGCTTTCAAAGAAGAAGTTAAATTTGGCAATGGGCCAGCATTACTGCCCTTCTATGCAGATTTAGCAAACACACGTCTTACAGCAGATGAGTTGCCTTTAATTGCTCCTGAATTAAAGCCTCAATTTGAAAAAATGGTGTTGCTTCATGAGCTTACAAACACGCCTGCCCAAGACACTGGTATCTCATCCCAAGATACTAGTATCTCATCTATGGAGATGGATAAATTATTTCTTCTTATGAATGCTAGTATGGCTGATAAACCTTCTATAGATGTGCTTAAGGAATTTGATTTAGCGCACCTACTTCCTGTATTTGAGCAGGCACTCATGATACAAACCCCGCTTAGCTGGATAGAACTTGCATCAACAAACGTTGAAAAGCCAAATGCTTCTGAAAGTCTTGAATTAGAGCCAGTACTGAGAAATGCGCTGATTGAAGCTTCCAAAAATCGTCGCGCCGCAGAGACGATATTAATCATTTCTGCGATGTTTGAAAAATACAAACTCATCCATATCTCAGCAAATGATTTGGCATTGGTAGTACGTTCATTGCAGGAAATCGGCTTTGACGGACCAGTTAATGATTTAATTAAAGAGATTGTGAGAGCGCATTTGATTGAAAAATATTGGCAAGAAGAGATATAGTTTTTAGCAAATCTTACCTGTCAGATATCTTTGGGTCTGCTTTTAAAAAAACTCCCAAAGCATTGCTAACGAAAACCAGAGCATTGTTAAAAAATTCATCTCAAACAGGGTTCTTTTTTGTGAGGATAATAGGATGCCCAAAAATAAAAGAGACGCAAACATTAGTTTGTTCTTGCAGAGTTTGGCAGCTGAAACTGGCGCATCGCAGAATACAGTGTCAGCCTATGAAAGTGACTTGATACTGGCAGATACCCATGTTCAAACCACATTTGAAACTAGTTTATCTGTCGCAAATGAACTTGAATTGCTTTCCTGCTTATCTATCTGGCAGCGCCAAGGACAAGCGCCAAGAACAGTTGCCAGAAGAATTAGTGCCCTAAGACATATGATGAAATGGCTGGTATCTGACGGGTATAGGCAAGATAATCCCACTATTTGGCTTGATAATCCAAAGCTTCCTCAATCTATTCCAGCAAGCCTGTCTGAGCTAGAAGTAAATGCGCTTCTGGATGCAACAAAAATGCTCTCGGAACCAGATAATTTGCGCATGTCAGTAGGGATGGAAATTCTGTATGGTGCTGGTTTGCGCATTTCTGAATTGCTGCTGCTGCGAAGAGGGGATATTGTATCCGGCAGAAATCTGATAATAGTGCGCGGAAAAGGCGGGCGAGAGCGAATGGTACCTCTTACCGATATTGCTATCTCTAAAACTCAAATATGGTTGGAAAAAAGAGACGCCGCTGGACCTGATACGCATCATGAGCAGCTAATAGCCATGCCAGATGAGCCAGCGATAACCCGCCAGAAATTCTCTACCCTATTAAAGAAGCTCGCAACGGGCGCCCAAATTGATACCGCACGCGTTAGTCCTCATAAACTTCGCCACTCATTTGCTACGCACATGCTTAATCGCGGTGCCGATTTACGAAGTTTGCAGATGATGTTAGGACATGCTGATATTTCAACGACACAAATCTATACCAAAACACGCCCTGAACGTCTGCGCGGTTTGGTTACATCGAACCATCCTCTTGCAAAAAAGACAAATAGTAATGATTGATATTACCGAAAAGTATGAACCAGAAAAAAGCTGACTATTCAGTTTTCCATGCGCCAATAGCGTTTCGCGCTATATCGACTTCGTTTAAATCTATATCTGCTAGCACTAATTCAGCTTCGGGGGTTGGCGCTTCTGCAATAATCTCTCCCCACGGATTTACAATTAGGGCGTGACCATAAGTTTGACGTCCATCAGCGTGGGTTCCTGACTGAGCAGCAGCAATTATAAAACTACCCGTTTCAATTGCTCTTGCGCGTTGTAATACGTGCCAATGCGCTTTGCCTGTTTTTGCTGTAAAGGCAGCTGGTGTTACCATAATTTCAGCGCCTGCTTGTGCCATTTTTCGATACATTTGAGGAAATCTTACATCATAGCATATCGACAAGCCAATATGAGCTATCGATGTTTTGCGTGTGATAATTTTTTCTCCTGCCTGAAAATCTTCAGATTCCCGATAAATCTTTCCATCTCCAACACTGGCATCAAACATGTGGATTTTGTCATAGGTGGCAATGCATTCGCCATTAATATCCACCAAAAAACTACGATTTAAGATTTTTTTGGAATCTGATTGTCGCAGTAATAGCGATCCGAGCGATATTATAATGTTATATTTTTGGGCAAGCGTTTTTATTCTCTTAAGTGTATCTGAATTATCTGCTGGTTCAGCCTTCTCTTGCAGCTCTTTTTTATTCTTGGCTATTAGATTTGCGCATTCTGGAAAACATATTAGAGATACGCTTTGAGAACTTGCCTGTGATATAAGCCTAGCAATGGTATCTTGGTTTTGTAGAATATCGTTGGATGCACAATATTGTGCTGCTGCAACACGCATTATTTATATCCTAGCTAGCAAGCAGCTCATCCAGCCTGCCATTTAAAGCTATCTCGACCAATTCATCGGAACCCCCAATATGGGTGTTATTTATAAAAATTTGTGGAACAGAAGTCTTCCCAGAGGCTCGCTTTGTCATAGCTTGCCTACCAGCCCTATCGAGGGTGACATCATATTGTTTATATTTTATATCACGGCTCTTAAGCAATTGTATCGCACGATGGCAGTACCCACAAAAATCTGTTGTATAAATCTCTACTAAATTATGCATACTTATTTTCTTTTTCATAACCACTCTCGCTTTTACTATCATATAATTGGGCCATGGGGAAATGCCAATAGGGTGTTATGGGAATGACCCTTCAAAAAATTAAATTAAACGGGAGGTGAGCAGAATATTATCTAATAGCGCGCGCTCGCAAAACAGACTACATTTACCTGTAAGGCATCTGCACTCAAAAGTTTTTATTGCTGCTTCTGATATGGTTGACCCAGTGGTTATAACATCGTCAATAGGTAAACAAGACTTGCCAATTAGAAGGTTTTGCTCTTGATGGTTGATTGTAAAGGCGCCTTTTAAAGTTTTTGCGCGCTGCGAGC
>Ga0181604_10000205_pt1 | contig 52821 bp, 42 predicted proteins | sample 041ome_12_FD_148663 | JGI IMG/M metagenome (GOLD analysis project Ga0181604, IMG submission 148663) | Coastal salt marsh microbial communities from the Groves Creek Marsh, Skidaway Island, Georgia - 041410US metaG (spades assembly) | ecosystem: Environmental > Aquatic > Marine > Intertidal zone...
CTGCCTGTCACGCAGGAGGTCGCGGGTTCGAATCCCGTCGTCCCCGCCATACGGCCAGATAGCTCAGTCGGTAGAGCACTTGTCTGAAAAACAAGGGGTCGGCAGTTCGATTCTGCCTCTGGCCACTGATAATCAGTAAAGTTTTGCCCATTCACAAACATAATTATAAAAAATTTGACCATTTCTTTGACTACAACCACTGAAAAAACCAATAAACATAGGTATCTTTCTTAGATTTTCATCCCTGTCCTATACGACAATTAATAAACTTAATTTTGAAAAATAAATTAAGAAATGTTCGAAATATTGTATGTTTTTTTACCTGTCGTTTGGTGAAAAATTTTACTCAAATAAATCGTCACAAAGAAGAAACCAAAAATTTGGATGACATTAATAAACATTAACAGCGCCACAATGGAAGACCATCCTCTAACCAAGTCATCATAATTATTAATTATTGAGTATGACAAAAAAACAATCAATCCAAAAAAAACTACTACAGAAAATAACAATAACTTCAACAACAAATTTGGAAAAAAGTTTGAAAAAGAGACTAGACCATTGAGTGCAAGATCAAGGCTTTGGCGGTATTTGTATTTTCTTTTTCCTGCGAATCTAGTATTCCGATCATAATAAAGATATTTTGTTTTGCCTCCGTACCAATCTACGAGACCTCTAAGATAAATTTCATTTTCATTTGTAGCTTTAATGATATCAATTATCTTTTTCGAGAGAAGTTTAAAGTCTCCAGAATTAAGAGTTAATCTAATATTCGAATTTGAGTTTACAATTTTATAAAAAATACTGGCTGTTACCTTTTTGAAATAACTTTCTTTCTCTCGCTTTTTTCTAATAGTATTAACAACTTCATAGCCTTCAGTAAAAGCAGCTAACATTTCTAATATTAATTCTGGAGGATCTTGAAGATCTCCGTCCATGCAAATTAATGCGTCAGCATCTGAGTTTTCAATACCAGCTCTAAGTGCAGTTTGGTGTCCAAAATTTCTAGTTAATTCAATCAGCGTAAATCCATAATTTTTATGATGTACTCTTAAAATATCTTTAAATTCTTTCTTACTACCATCATCAACAATGATTAGATTTACCATGTATTCTTTACTATTAATTTCGTTAAGTGTCTTATATGTTCTTTTAAGCAATTCATCAATAACTTCAAACTCATTTAAAAGAGGAACAACGATATCAATCTTTTTCATACAGTTCATTTTATAGAGTTTTATTTAACATTTAAAAAGTAAACTATTTTTTTTATATAATTTATAATTCGAAATTTTGTCAAAATGTAAACATATTGAAAGGAATTTATATAACTATCTTGCTTTTTTGACTTAATCCAATACCTATGTTCCTTGTTTGCTTGTTTCTGAATACTGTAGCTATCTTTATGAACTCTAAAACTGGCTAATGGGTCATTGATAAAGTAAAGATCACCATGCTTCAAAACTGATATCCAAAAATCTATGTCTAATGTCATTGGAAAATATGATTTAAATCCATTGACAATTTTAAAAATATCTTTTCTGACTAGTACAGCTGAAGGCTCACCAACTGGGTTACGGCTACTGTATAATATTTTGTTTATTATTTTTTCTCCACTATGTACGCCAGTATTTAAATTAGATATTTTTTTGAATATTGTTTGTGAATCTGCATCAATAACACTTTTTGCAGTTGCAACCAATACTAGGTTTTTGTGCTCTTTAAATGGTCTTACGCTTAACTCAAGAGCTGTTTTTTCTAGCTTATCATCAGAGCATAAAAACTTTATGTAGTGACCATTCGCCAATCTCGAGAGTATATTAAAATTTTCAACCATACCCATATTATTTTTATTAATATTTATTTTTATATTTTCTATATTTAAACTTTTAATTACTTTCAGCGTATTATCTTGAGAATTATTATCAGAGACTATGATTTCAATATTTTGGTATGTTTGACTTAAAACAGAATTAATACATTCTTCAATATATTTTTCAGAATTATAAGTCGGTATGCACACAGAAATCAAGTCCATAAATTTATCCTCGTAACAGTTTCTTTTAGTTATTAATATAGTTGTCATGTTTAAGAGTATTAATAAAATAAAAATAGTTCAAATATTCTCATTTCTATCTTTATTCATTTACTCAACTTTCTTTTTGGGAAAGTATCTAGGTTATTTCGATACTTATTGGATATTCTTCTCAAGAGACGACCAGTTTGCTGACTTTCATAAATTAATCTATTCTTTTTCACATCTTTTTTCAAATCAAGATCTAATAAGTTTGAGTGTTCCTAAAAGTCTGTCTAATCCTCTTTTGAATCCATATTCAGTAGTTTTGGAAAATGGAGCGACACCTAACATGGGTCATCCACCATTAACAATAATTCTTTTGATTAGTAGTGCATTAATTGCAAAATCGGCAGGGCTTCACTATTCCTTGATATACATCTTTTACATATTTGCATTTGGTTTATTTTTATTTAAATTTTACTATCACAAGTTGAGAGATAACCCTTTTTTAATTTTTATATTATTGAGTTATCCTTTATTGTTCTTAGTTGATAGAGGAAATATTTGGGCTGCAATAAGTGGTTGTTGTCTTTTGGTGATATTTAAAAGTTTTGTAAAAAATCAAGAGTTAACTTATCTCGATTTAATTATGTTCATACTTGCTTCCTCAATTAGACCGAATTATTTGGTTTTTGGCCTTCTTTTTTTAACAGACGTTACAGTAAGGTCAACAGTTAGAAAACTTTTCAAGGTAGGTATTTATTTTGTAGGTGCAAACAGTTTATTTCTGTACATATCAACAACTATTTTTCCTGGTTATAATCTTGGATATTTTGTTTACCTTGTTGACAGATATGCACAAAGCGAAATCAGGTTTAATGCATGGAACTCATCACTTCATGGATTTATCTATAATTTTTATTCTAACATTAGCATTTCAAGTAACAACCCGCTGCCAAAAGATTCAACTCTAAGGTTAGAAGAATTAATTGTTGGACAAGCTGTTAATAAGCTAATTTTAATAATATACTTCTCTATTTTAATAATTTCTTTTATAAATTTTAAGTTATATAGATTAGACAAAATTTCTTTTTTAACCATCCTATGCTGCTTTACAGCTATTTCGACTAGTCCTTTTGGTGATTATCATTTAATTATTTTTATATTCTTATTTTTTACGGTTTACGAATACTCCAAAAATGATAAAAAAAGCATCTTGCAACTGACATTGATTGCGATAATAATTCTTCCAAAATTTCATTCGATTTCACCAGAAATTAATATCCATAATGTTGTTAATGTTCTTTGTTTAAATGGTCTTTTATTTGCAAGCTATATAAAACATAAAACGAATAATCTATCATAAGAAACTATTTATATGAACTTAAAACAATACTTTATAAATTTATTGAGAAATAAAAAAAATATTTACAAGATATCTTTAAAAATTTATAGTTTCATAAATAAATCAAAAGTAGTTTTTAGTGATGAAAAAATAATAATTTCACAAAAAAATCAAAAAGAAATTATTCTCCATATTCGTAACATCACCTACGTCAAAGAAATAGTAGATTATTTTAACTTTTATTATGATTCAGTGCTTTTACGCAATAACACAGATTCTCTGGACTTTTCAACACCAAAAGAACACGAGCTTGCAAATGTAAGCTTTTCTTTTGGCTTAGACTTTTCTTCTGTCCCGACTCCAGCTCAAACCTCATCACAGTATATAGAAATACTTAAACCAAAGCCGGGAGATACTATCCTTGATTTAGGAAGCTATTGTGGACTTACTGTAATTGACTTTTTACTAAGTGTAGGTAATGAAGGTTTTGTTTTAGGAGTAGAGGCAGATTCAAATAATTTTAGGTGTTTAAAGAAAAATATGGAAAAATTTAGAAAAGAGTACCCTGGTTATAATTTTGAATTAGAAAATGTAGCAATTAGCGACAAGGTGGGGTTTGAGTATTTTTCTAACAATCAAGATATGTCCTCAGCGATTGTAGACATATCACCAATTTTGCACCAGCAAAAAAATAATTACATAAAAGTTCCTGCTACCACTGTGTCAGAATTGTGTAAAAAATACAATCTAAGAGAGATTGATATTATTAAAGCAGACATTGAGGGAAGTGAAATCAATCTTTTAAAAGATGCTACTTTTTTTGAGAATTACAATCCAAAAATACTTCTTGAGCCAATCTCCTTAAAAGGAAAAAATTCTTTAGAAGAGATTTATGGCCATATGGATAACTATGGGTATGAAGTGAAAACTTATCACCAGGAAGGTGCAAAAGTTCCACTTTACTTGTTTGAAAGAAATTTAAAGTAAAAATTTAACTTTCTGTATTTATTGGAACAAAACCTTCTTCACCCTTTTCAACATCAAATCCTCTTAAAAGTATTTTCTCTCTCATTCTCTCATTTTTCCCATAAGGAGTATCAAGTTGATGGACCATAATTGGCTTATTCTTTTTTATATTCACAGTTATTTTTTCCCCAGCCACAAGCTCCCTGCAAGATAACTGTCCTTTCTGTAGAGGAACCGCCATAAAATAATCATCATCAGTAAGTTTATCTCCAACTTCCAGATCTTTGTTGGCATAAACTCCACGAACTAATTTATCTAAGTATTCAACTTCACGCTTTACAGGAATTCTCTTTTCACTTCCAGATGCACCGCACATCTCTTTTGCTAAATGATAAGATTCTAACCACTCATCTATTTGTTCTGGTAGTGAACAATATGGAGATACAGAAAATTCTCCATCGTCAATATCTACATGCCTTTCCCATGTTCTAGCACCTTTTGCATAGCTAATAAACATTGAGGCACTCCATGAAGTCATTTCGTGAGATGAAAATCCAATCACATTTTCTGGGAATCGGTTTTTAAGAAAATCTATCTGATTCAGTTCAAGTTCCCAATCTTCTGATGGGTAGAGTGAAACACAGTGATTCAGTGCCAAAGGAATTTCTTTTTTACTAAAAAAAGAAACAATATCATCAACGTCTTTCAAAGAAGAACCTCCCGAGGACACTATTGTTGGCTTTCTTAAACTTACTATTTTTTCAATGAGAGGCCAGTCGTTTATATCTGAGCTTGCAATTTTCATAATATCCAGATTTAACTTTTCAAACAAATCAACTGATTTTTCATCAAAACAAGTTGCCATTGGATACATACCTTGAGCTCTTGTAAACTCTACTAATTCACTCATCTGTTCTTCAGATAATCTTGTTTTTTTAGTCTTCCAGATATAGCGCATATCCTCTCTATCATGAAAATCAGGATGTATAAAAGTATCAACATCTCTAAATTGAAATTTGATTGCTGCTTTTACGTTATTATGCCGAATAACTCTTGAGTACTCTTTTATAATCTTTTTCCCTCTGTCTACACTGCCCCAGTGGTTATTTGCAATTTCTAAAACAAACAGATCTTCAAATATATTATTTTTAGTTGACATATATTTTATAATATATCATAAAGTACGTATTAATGGTTACAGTTGCACAATATATAGTTAATTACCTATCTCACCAAGGGCTTGAACAGTGTTTCATGGTTCCCGGTGGAGGTGCGATGTTTTTGAATGAAGCATTTAGAAAAAATAAAAAGATAAACACAGTTCCAATGCATCATGAACAAGCTTGCTCAATGGCGGCAGAAGGCTATGCAAAATTAAACAATAAACCTGCCATAGTTTCCGTCACCACTGGTCCAGGATCTATAAATGCTTTAAATGGGGTTCATGGGGCTTATACAGATTCAACCCCTATGTTTATTGTTTCTGGACAGGTAAAAAGGGAAACTTACGGACCGATAAATTATAAAAATCTTAGACAGCTAGGTGACCAAGAGGTAGATATTGTAAGTATGGTTAAAAAAATTACTAAATATTCAAAAACAATACTAGATTTAAAAAATCTCGATAAAATTTTACATGAATCATTCCAGACAATGATTTCTGGTCGAATGGGACCTGTATGGTTAGATATTCCAATTGATATTCAATCCTCAAATATAAAAATTAAAAATTTTAAAAAGATAAAAAATAGTGATTTATTGCAGACAAAATGTAAAGAAAGTGATATTAGCAATTTTCTAAATTTGTTAAAAAAATCAAAAAGACCAGTTGTAATAGTTGGTTCAGGGGTAAGACTTTCTGGAAGTGAAAAGCTTTTACTTGATTTACTTGAAAAATATAACTTACCAATTACTACTACCTTTAATTCACATGACTTAGTTACTTTTGACAATAAGTATTTTGTTGGAAGACAAGGCACTATCGGCGATAGGTCAGGAAACTTTGCTGTTCAGAACTCCGATCTTCTAATTATTCTAGGCTCAAGACTTAACATTAGACAAACTGGTTATAACTTTGAGTCATTTGCTCCATATGCCAAAAAAATCATGGTTGATGTTGATAAAGAAGAATTAAATAAGAAAAGTTTAAACATTGATTTGAAAATCCATTCTGACTTAAATTATTTTTTAAATAGACTACTAAAAACAAAAGATACAAAAGCGCATGAGTTTAATGCATATATTAAGTGGGGAAAGGAATTGCAAAAAAAGTATCCAGGAATAAGGGACGATCACTACAAGTCTAAAAAAATTAATCCCTATGCTTTGATGGATCTAATAAATAACAAAAGCAAAAGCTCTGACGTTATTGTAACAAGTGATGGCTCAGCTGCAGTTGTTTCTTCTCAAGCTCTAAAAATAAAAGGAAAACAAAGACTATATAGTAACTCTGGAGCTGCCTCAATGGGGTATGGACTACCTGCAGCTATTGGAGCATGTTTTGCTAAGAAAGAATCTCAAAACGTGATTTGCATTGAGGGAGATGGCAGTATCCAGATGAATATTCAAGAACTAGCTACTGTAAAAGAGAATAATTTAAATTTAAAAATAATCATAATAGAAAATGGTGGATATCTATCTATCAAGCAGACACAAGAAAGATATTTTTCTGGGAATTTCATAGCTTGTGGACCTGATAGCGGATTAGGATTACCTGAATTGGCTAAAATCAGTAATGCTTATGGTATAAGTTATTCTCATACAGAGACTTTTTCTAAGACAAAAGAAGCTTTTGAAAAACATCTAAACAAAAAAGGACCACATATTTTTGTCGTTTCAGTTGATAGAATGCAACAATTTGAACCTAAGCCTTCTTCAAAAAAACTAAAAGATGGAAGTATGGTGAGTCTACCCCTTGATGATATGTATCCCTTTATAAGCAGAAGAGAGTTAGAAAAAATAAGGTCCATAATCCACTAGTTTGCAATTAAGTAGAAAGTTACTAAATATTTTTTTCTACCTTTTATTAAAAGTAATTTATTAATATTCTTATATGAAAACCATTACATTCATAATTCCTTCGTACAACGAAGAAGGTAACATTTCTGAGTTATACAAACAAATTAGTGAAAGTATTTCGAGTTTTACAAATTATAATTTTTCTTATTTATTTATTGAAAATGGAAGCACGGATAATACGTATAGCGAACTTTTAAAATTAACAAAATTAGATAAGAATGTGAAATTTCTTAAACTTTCAAGAAATTTCAAAATGGATGGTGCAATAGCAGCGGGAATAAGTACTGTTGACAGTGATGCAGCAATTATAATGACAGCAAATCTGCAAGATGATCCAAAAGTAATTAAAGAATTTATTAAAAAATGGGAGCAAGGTTACGAACACATCTATGGAATTGTAAAATCCCGTCCAGGGAAGTCGATAATTAGAAAGTTTAATTCCAAGCTATTTTATAAGTTAGTGAATAAATTTTCTGATAGCTTAATACCTGAAAATGTAAGTGACTATAGATTAATTGACAGAAAAGTCCTAAATGCTGTAAAAGAATTGACAGAAGTTAATAGATTCTACAGAGGTTTTTTTTCTTGGGTGGGGTTTAATTCAGTAGGTGTTGAGTTCGACCGCCAAAAAAGGTATTCAGGCACTTCACATGCAAAAACCCTTCCGGTTTTGAGCTTTGCAATTAGAGGTATACTTGCTTTTTCTATTAAACCTTTGAGAATATCCATCTTTTTTACGCTTATCACCTCCACTTTATCATTTGGAGTATTGTTTTATCAGATATTTAATTGGGTTTCAAAAGGAGTTCCGTTTGATGGCTATGGGACCTTAGTTGGTCTACTACTACTCTTTTTTGCATTAACCTTTTTGGCACTAAGTATTTTAAGCGAATATCTCGGACTTATCTATGAAGAAACAAAAAAAAGACCACACTTCATTATTAGTGAAAAAATAAATTTCTAATACTTATTTGTAAATCTTTTTTATCTATTTTTTGTATACAATTAATTACAATTTAATATTATTAGTTCACTCATCTAAAACATTAATTACTTCTTCAATAAGAAGTTTACTCCCCTCAATTGTGAGATGGCTGTCATCTGTGTAATATAGCTTATTATTCTTTGATGCAAAACATTTATCAAGTATTTCATCACAAAAAGTATTTTCAGTATCAATAAATATTGCTTCATCATTGATTGCTTTATCTAGAAAATCTGTTGTTGGTTGAATATATTCTAACCATGCACTTCTCTGTAAGGTTATGTTCTCACCCCATCTATAATTCTTATTTAAATAACTTTCTGCAACATTAAATTGATACGTTGGAATTGGTTTTATAACAATTACTTCTTTAGAGTATTTCACAACTTCCGACAACCTATAAGAAAAATTATTTCGAAAATCACAATTTTCACACTTCTTCTCTATACCGCCCTTTTCAGGATCTAGCCAAGTATCAAACCTACCAAAAATGATCACAGTGGCCTCATCAGAACTAAGTTTGTTAAGAAAATTTTTAAACGATTCATCCGTACACCATCCAATATAACCCAGAATGTCTGATTGTTGTGAAAGAAGACACCTTCCTCCAGAAGTGGCATAAATAGTAATCTTATATTCACAAGATAAAGATTTGTACTCACTCAGAATTGTCGAAGATAAGTTTGTAACCTGAGAGTCCCCAACTATGTATAAAGCTTTCTTATTAATGCCGTTGTTACAGGAATTATTAAAATTATCAACATCCTCTTGCGTAAAGTAAATGTTCGTTTCAGCTGCATAATATAAAACTTCATCAGGTATGTAGTTGTATCTATCTGAATACCCATTATCTACCCTCCCCATCAATATAAATAAAACAATAAAAAAGCTTGTTGGAAGTAGGAAAAGGACCAGCTTTTTTACAGTACTTTTTAAAAACACTTGCTCTACAAATTTCCAATTTAGAAACGAAACCACAAATAAAAATAACAATAAAATTATGTCAGGAAAATCAGGTACATTCCTATTATATTTTTTTTCAAAGTTCAAGATGAATGCATAGAAGGGTTGATGGAATAAATAGAGTGAATAAGAAATATTTCCAAAAAAGTTAAACACCTTACTATTAAGGGTATTTGAAAAAACTTTAAAATTATTATTTGAGAGTAAGACAAGAGCTGTTCCTGTGGTAATGGTGATTTTTGGCTCTATTGAGTTTACGGTTAGCATTTGGTTGTCAAAGTACATAAGGGAAAAAAGAATTATAAATATTCCTAACTTTCCGGAATGTTTTATTTCAAATCTTTGACTTAAAATCATCACGATAACACCTAAAAGCAATTCCCAGGCTCTAAATTGAAGTTGATAAAATTTTACCAAATTACCAGTGGTGGAGTTTAGGAAAAGTGAATAAATAAATAATAAAGTAAAAAATGATAAAACAATTCGTTTGTTGGTCATATATACGACAAAACATAAAAGTGGAAATAATAAATAAAATTGCTCTTCAATTGCTAGGCTCCACGTATGGAGGAGCGGCATATATTTTGTTGGATCAGAATTATAAAAATCTAAATTCTGAAAAAAATAATTTGCATAAAAAAACATTGAAGCAAATGCTGAATTTAGGAATTCAAGCATGCTTTTTGGTGTTAACAACCAGTACGAAAAAGGTATTGCAATAACTATTGTTGAAATTAGAGCTGGTAGAATTCTTTTTGCTCTATTCAAGTAAAATCTTTTAAATGAAAAAGTTTCAGTGTTTAATTCACTTATAATTATATTTGATATCAGGAACCCACTAATAACAAAAAACATATCTACCCCAAGCCATCCTCCACTAAAAGATTCATAGCCAGCGTGATATAGAACAACCGAAATGACTGCAATTGCTCTTAATCCATTTATATCTTTTCTATATTTAATTCTCGATATTGATGAAATTATATTAATTCCAGTCATGTTCTGATTTTATACATATATTTATTTCTTTTTTAGTCTATTTTAGGTACTTATAAATCTAAAAAATAAATAGCGGAAATAGATTAGAACAGAAAAAATATTTTAGGTTTTTTTATTTAAATAAAAAGTTTAAGTAACTATCAACCTAAGTAACTTTATTATTAGAAATAAATTCTCTTGTTGTTTTAATAACGAAATCTAAATGTTCAGTAGTCAATCCAGGGTAAACCCCAAGCCAAAAAGTATTTTCAACAACTGAGTTTGCAACAGGGAATTCTTCAGGTTTTCCCATATTTAGACCTATATAAGCTGGTTGAAGAATTATATTTCCCGCAAACAGTAATCTTGTACCAATATTATTTTCATCATAGTATTTTACTAAATCATTTCTTGAAAATTTTGCACTACTTTTAACCGAAATTGGGAAGCCAAACCAACTAGGTTGGGATTTATCTTCCCATACAGGTAGTTCAAAATCTTCAAATTGAGAAAAAGCTTCATATAAGTAATTGAAATTTTGTATTCTACTTTTTATAAATCCAGGTAATTTTTTTAATTGAGATACACCAAGAGCTGCCTGCATGTCTGTTGATTTAAGATTGTATCCTACATGTGAATAAATATATTTATGATCGTACCCATGGGGAAGCCCTCCAAGTTGCCAATCGTATCTTTTTTTACATGTATTATCTTGACCTGGTGGACAATAACAATCTCTTCCCCAATCACGAAGAGATTCAATTATTTTCTTTAACTTAGGTTTGTTAGTTAAAACAGCACCTCCTTCTCCAGTCGTAATATGGTGTGCTGGATAGAAGGATAAGGTCGAAACATCTCCAAATTGTCCGACCATTTTTCCATCATAGGTCGATCCAAAGGCGTCACACATGTCTTCCATCAAAAATAAATTATACTCTTCACATATTTCTTTAATCTTATTTAGATTAAATGGATTTCCTAATGTGTGTGCGAGAACAATTCCTTTTGTTTTTGAAGTAATTTTTTTTTCTATTTGATCTGGATCTATATTGAAACTTCCTCTTTCAGCATCGACAAGAACAGGTGTTAAATTATTTTGAATAATCGGATTTAATGTTGTCGGAAAGTTTACTGCAGATGTGATTACTTCATCACCATCATCTAAATTATAGAAAATTTTTAATGCTGAAATCGCTAGCAAGTTAGCAGAAGAACCACTATTGACAAAAAGTGCATGCCTTATGCCAGTGAATTCCCTTAGTTTTTTTTCAAACTCTTCCGTAAACCTGCCTGCTGTCAGCCACATTTCAAGACTTGATTTGATTAATATTTCTTGATCTTCATTATCTAGAACTCTTCCTGCAACGGGTACTTTTGAGATATAAGGTACAAAACTATTATTTTTATTAACTTCATCAAAATAATTTTTGGATAATTCTAAAATTTCATTTTCTAGTTTGTTGAGGTTTTCTTCCATGGGACAATTTTAACTATTGGTCTATTTATATGTAACTTACTTGCGAATTGAATTTTTACATTTTTTAAGGTTTTGAACTACAGTACAATAACCTCATGACCTTAAACAATAAATCTCTAACAATCATAGTTCCATTTTATAATGAAGAAAATACCTTATTAGAGTCAGTTAAGGGTTTAATTAATCAAAATATTGCTTCTAGCATAATTCTTGTTGATGACTTCTCTTCCGACAAGAGTTTATCTATTGCTCATGAAGTAAAAAAACTATCTGAAAAAATAATCGTATTGGAAAAAGCTAAAAATGAGGGGAAAGGGAGTGCTGTAATATTTGCTAAACCATATATTACCTCATCACACATTATTGTTCATGATGCTGATTTAGAATACCACCCTTCAGATATAGTTAAATTATTTGAAACGGCAAAGCAGAATCCAGAAAGCCTAATAATTGGCACAAGAACAAAAGAAGGTATTGAGAGACAAAAAATTTACAAGACTCTAGTTTTTATAAACAAATTATTTACTTTGATTTTTAATTTTTTAAATTCATCTAAAATCTCAGACATCACGACATGCTATATGCTTATGCCTGCAAAATTTTTTCTAAATAACATAGGGGACGAAAAGGGGTTCTGTATAGAGGTTGAGATTCTCTCTAAGTTTTTAAGAACTGGTGATAAAATAATTGAAATACCTATAAGGTATACCGGTAGAAAGTATTCTGAAGGAAAAAAAATAAACGTCTTCGATGGTCTTTCAATATTTATAAAAATAATCTGGTATAGCAAGCTATTTTCATTTTTAAGATCGAAAAATTTATAAATTTAAGAAAAACTCATTTGGAAAATGAGAAAGATATGTTTGAAAATTATACAGATAAACAATAAAAAGTATTGTTAGGAAAAAGTTGTACAATTTTATATTTTTTGACTTTATTGATTCAAAATATAGAGATGAAGAGAAGACTATTAAGTGAAAAATCTGAATTATATAGGAAGCTTTTATAGTGTCACCAGTTGATTCTGGATAAGTGATTACAAACCAGAGGTAACCAAATAAACTAAATAAGACTGAAAAACTCACGTACTTAACAATGAATTCTCTCTTGTTGTCTCGGTTACTCAAAATATAAAAAAGAAGGATGATAAAAGTTGAAAAAACTGCTAATTTATTTACATTTCCTAAATAGGTCCCTATTGATAATTGATTACGACCAACATTCAAATACTGAGAAGTAAATGAAAAGTACCCCCAGTAATCTCCCCACAAGTCAGCATAGAGCGTTGTTAAAAATTGGTTATTTAGATACGGCCTGATGGGATTTGTAAATAAAATAGTTAGATGCTCCATTGACGGTAAGTAAAACTCAGCAGGCTTATTAGCAAGATTAAAACCAAGGCTATCTTTATTAAATTTAGTAAACGAACCATATTTTAGGTATAAATTGATATAGAACCAACCTGAGACAATAAAACCAATAAAGAATGAATAAGAGATAAAAATAAAATATTTTTTTCTATTCTTGATAGATTTATCAAAAATTAGAAGCCCCAATGCTGGAAAAAGAAGAAACCCCCATTGTCTACTTAAAGCAATTAAACCAATCACTAGTCCTGTAAATAAAACATATTTGTAATTAACATCAAAGTCTTTTTTGCTTACAAGAACTAACAAATATATAAATAGGCTTAAGAAAAATAAAATATATGGCTCTCCTCTAATCATTGATATTGTTCGATAGTTAACTCCTAACATAGAAATTAAAAGTAAATAAGTTGTAATTTTAAAACTTTGGATATTAAGTATTTTTTGTATAGATTTCATATTGATAAATAATGTCAATAAATACAGTAAATACTGAAAGAGCATTGTAAATTTACCATATACTGATTGGCATTCTGATAAAAAATCTGAACTTTTTATCATGTTTCTACATATCACCTGTATAAGCGATGGAAACAGATAAGCCAAAGGGGGGCTAAAAAACTCTCTACTGTCCTTGTTCGAAGGAAGGTTTAAAGAATCTGGTAAATACATTGAAAAATAGTTTACATAGTCATAATGTGCTTCAGCATCATATCCTAGTATTGGTGAATAATGAAAAAAGTTGTACGTAAGAATAAATATTGTTAAAAAAGAAATAGAAGTAAAAATAACTTTTTCAGGATTAATTTTCCTCATTCTTAAATGTTAAAATAATAATGATTTTAACAACCTCCATACAGATGAAATAATAACAAAACCAATTTACTTTTTATGGATATATTAAATAACTATTAACTGTACTATTGTTCAAGTTAGGAAGTTTTTATAATATGTCAAAATTTCAAAGTTCTAATTTTATCAAAATAATTAATAGAGCATCTTTAGCTGGAATAATATATTTCATAATTAGAAGCATTCAAAGTTTTTTTAATCAAACAACCTTCAGGCATCTACATATAGATGAACGACTTGTGGTACTAAATCCAATTATAAATGTTTACCAGGTCAACGACATTTATGGTAGATTCCAGGATCTAGCTCCATCAGTTTTTAAAAATATATTAATTATATGTTCAGAACTAGTTTTAGGTGGAACGTTAGATTATGGACGATTGTATAACAATATTTTCATAATTACAGCTGGTCCATTCACTTATCTAGATTATGAAATAGCAATTATAGTTGGAAGACTTGTCCAGTTTGGAATTTTCTTTTTTGCACTTGTTTACTTATCTCGCAATTTTTTCGAGAAAAAATACCAATTTATTTTTGTTTTACTCTCTATGGGTTTACCAGGTGCTTACTATATCTTTCAAAACCCAAAGCCAGATTCTTTAGCAATACTCTTTTTAGCATTCGGTTTAAAAAAGATATTGAACGATGAAAATTACAATAAAGGTTTTTTCTTACTTGGTATATCAATTGGAGTAAAAATTATCACTCTTATACCAGCATTTATTATGGGATTATATTTGATATATCCTCTTAAAAAATTGAACACGATAAAACATATTTTAAAAGTGGTACTTGGAACCATACTAGGCATTCTTATAGCACAACCTGCTTTACTTTTGCCTCTTCCAAGAATTTATAACAAAATTTTTTCCGCCATCAAAGGTTCAACAACCTACGGTCAGGGTTCATTTTTTAAAATTGACAGAATAAATTATATAAATTGGGTTAACGAGCTTTCATATGAGCTAAATATTAGTTCTATTATTTTTACTTTCATTTTTATTGTGTCATTTATAGTTATGTGTAATAATTTTTTAAAGAAGTCAAACTTAGTGAACAATTATTTTTTAGTAGTTTCCACAATTATGATTACATTTCTTACATTCAATGTTGAAAGAACTTGGAACTACTACCTCTACATACCATTCTTGTTTTATTTAATATATGTAGTGAAATCATTTCACCAGCGTCACATTTTATCCTTAATATTTTGTGTAACACTTATTTATGTAGCTATAGGGGGTCTTTTATTACACAACGAAAAAGCTACAAGCAGTGCTTTTACTGTTAACGACTTACAAGAAGAAAGTTTTCAAGGAGCTATTGGATATCTAGATGATAATTATGAGTTAAGAGATTATGAATTTAAAAAAGCTTATTGGGATTCTGACTATTATTTTCCTGGAAAAAATATTGATTATTCTTCTGATTTCTATGTTATCGAAAACTGGGAAAGAGAAAAAGAAGAAAGCCCATTATTTGATGTTGTAGATTTTATTGTAACTAAAAGTTCTTTTACCGTTAATAGCGATATTAAAGTTAGCCAATTCGGTGAATTATTTGTTTATGAAAAAAGTCGTTAAATCTTATCAAACATTTTTATAAACTTATCCATACCCTTTGGTATAAATAATTCTTTTACTGAATTGTAAGCATATTCAATATCTGGTGCAGCTTTTGAAAAATCTTGATCAAAAAGAGACTTTGTATTTAATACCTCAGAAGCAATTCCAACATCCCTAGAAATAATAGGAGTTTTTGAAGCAGCACATTCTAATATTGCCTGCGGACCACCTTCCACCCTCGAAGACACTATATATAGATCTAAAATATTGTATAGTTTATTAATTGATTCAAGATCCAGCATCTCAAAATATTTATATTTTATATCATTCTCCTTAAGTTTGTCGATAATATATTGCCTATTTTTCCCCGTTAAAACAACAGTAAGATTTTTACGTTTTTTATTAATCTCTGAGATAATTGAAAATAAAATATCCGGACCTTTTTCTAATTTTGGAGATTTTAAATCATGGGATTCCGTGTCTCTTTGAAAGCTCCCAATTAGATATTGTTCTTTTTGAAAACCAAAACTTTTTCTTAATTTATCTTTTTCATCTAGAGGAAACCACAAATTGTGATTTACCCAAAATGGGTGATTAAAAATATTTTTTTTAGTTAGTTCTCGAACTTGACTCTGAGTTTTACTTGATATTACATGGTAATTATCAACATAGTGATCCAAAGATTCAAAATCATTTTTATTAAATTTTGAATTTACTATGTGGTGATATGTACATACTACTTTTTTTGTTTTGAGAAAATATTTAGGAACCTTTTTCCACATCCATGGTGACATAATCCAAATTACATCAGCTAAAAATATATTTTTTGTACTCATATTAGGATTATTTTTATACCACTCATCTCTAAATCGATCTACGATCCAAGATTCATTAATTTTTGGTATATAAATTTTCATTTAATAATTTCCCATTCTCATAATATTCCAAATTGGTCAATAAAGAGACTTTAATACCGAATTCATTTTGATATATAATTAAAATATCAAAATAGTTGAATTAATTGATTATTGTGAAATTATGTTTAATAGTTATAAAGAGATTATTTCAAAAATATTTTATGTATCAAGAATTTCTAAAACAACAAATAAAAAATTAGCAACAATCATTGTCGTGTTACTTGCAAATGTTTCTGCTTTTTTAGACATTTTGATAATAATTTCTATAGCTTTCAATTTTTCTGATAATATCTCACAGAATAATTTTATTGTTTCTTATTTAGATATATATCAATCAAATAAATTTTTGTTAATTGTAATTGTTGTATTAAGATTCCTATCACTTCTTTTTCAGAAGGTATACACAAAAAAAATTGAATTAATTGTTGATAACGACATCAAGAATCATCTTGTATCTGAAGTATTTGAAAAAAATAATTTCTCAATTTCAGACTCTCTATTTTTTGTCAATGTTTTATCTCAACACATTTCTTTTTTTTATTCGTCATTTATTAATTTTCTTGTAATCTTCACTCAAGCTATTGCTTATTCAGCATATTTACTTTTAACCAACCCTGTATTTTTGCTTTATATGCTTGCAATTCTTGCTGTAGGGTATTTCCCAATTAAAATACTTTTTGGCTTAGCAAGAACTTCAATGCATGAGTCTTATATTGCCTCAAAAGACGCTAATAATTACATACAAAATATCATTGAAAATATGTTTTTAATAAAATTATACGATAAAGGTGAGGATGAGATTGCCAAAATTAATAAGAGCTTGTCTCAAAGAAAAGATTTTTTGTTTAAAAATGAAATTTATGGAAGTCTTACATCAGTCTTACCAAGCTTTATTGTTTTTTTAATTTTTTCAATTGTTGCTCTTAGTACAAAACTATTAGCACTTATTACAATTGACTTTTTAGGAATAGTTCTTAGATTATTTCAATCAATATCTAGTTTGGCAAATGTATTTAGTAGAATAATAAACTCCTATGTACACATTGAAGAATTAGAAAGTATTGATAAAAATAAGCAAATATTGAATACTTCAAATTTCATAAGTAAATTAGAAGAAAACAGTAACAACGTATTAGTACTTGATAAAGTCAGTTTTAGATACTTTAATTCAAGTTTTAAAACTTTCAATAAAATTTCATTGAAAATTGAAAAGAGAAAACATTACATTGTAAGTGGTCCGAATGGAGCAGGAAAAAGTACATTGCTTGCTTTGTTTGCCGGGATACTTATCCCAAGTGAAGGAACTGTCACGAGTACAACAAATAAAGTCGGTTACGTGGGTCCAAATCCCCTAATAATTGATGGATCTCTAAAAGATAATATATTATTCGGTAGTAATAGAGATATTTCCGATCAAGAACTTTATGCATCAATAAAAGAAATAAAATTATTTGAAAATGAAAAAGAAATTAATTTAGACATGAGTATAAATAATAAAAAATTATCTTCAGGGCAAATGCAAAAAATTTCCTTTTTAAGAGTATTTAATGCAGATTTAGACCTATTACTTTTAGATGAGTCAACTTCAAACTTGGATATAAATGCTAAAAAAAATGTAGTAAGAAAAATACAATCTCTCAAAAACTTGACCATAATAAATAGCACTCACGAACCTGAACTATTTAATTTTTACGATGAGAAAATAAATATTGACCTTAATGAAGACGAAAGAAAAATAACTATTGATTTAGCTTAAACCAATCGATAGTTTTCTCTAATCCAGTTATTAAATTTGTCGAATTTTTCCAACCGAGTTCATTTAGTTTTGTTGTATCAAGAAGCTTCCTAGGATTACCATCCGGCATGTTGGTGTTAAAAACTAAATCTCCTTTATAGTTTAAAAGTTCAGCAATCAAAGTAGCAAGATTTTTAATTGAGATTTCTTCACCAGATCCTATGTTTAATAAATCTTCATTCAAGTCAGAATCTATTATAAATTTAATACAATCTGCTAAATCGTATACATATAAAAACTCTCTTAACGGGTTTCCAGTACCCCAGATTTCAAATGTATCATTATCCATATTGTTGTACATCCTGTAAATTAATCCAGGTATTACGTGACTATCTTGCGCACTAAAGTTATCTCTGGGTCCGTATAAATTTGTTGGCATCAGGTTTATGATCTTATTGCCGTACTGATATTTAATTTCCTTACCAAGTTCAATTGCTGTTATTTTGGCTAAAGCATATGGAGAGTTTGTGGGTTCAAGTTTTCCATTCATGAAGCTATTTTCAGTAATTGGATTAGCTGCATTTAGTGGGTAAATGCAGCTACTTCCTAAATTTACTATATTAATACTAGGTCTTTTGATACAGGCTTCTAGAATGTTCATATTAATTTTTAAATTTTCAATTAAAAATTCTGTTCGGTAAGTATTATTGGCAACAATTCCTCCAACTTTAGCAGCACAATTAATAATCCAATCTGGTTCATTATCATCAATGAACTTACTAATTTCGAGAGGAGAGAATAAATCTACTTCTCTTCTTAATGGGGACAGCACCTTAAAATTGTCTTCAAGATTAAATATTTCTTTTGTGGCCGAACCAACAAGCCCGGATGAACCTAATATGAGTATTTTTTTCATGACATTATAAATATAATTTCATAAAATATTTAAAACCCGAAGTTTGATAATTTTAAATATTGACTTAAAAGGCAATTTTAATTTGAGCAGTTTTAGAGGGTGTTGTAAAAAATTAGCCAAGTGATATGTATCAAAGTTTCGAGAATGAAGTTCTTGATAAGGTATTGACTTTTCATCAAATGCATATTGCATATCCCATGGTTTATTTTTACCTTTATAGTGAATTGCTAGAGCATTATTATTAATTTGATTTTTGTTCGTTAAGTCAACACCAGTATTGATTTTTTCGTCTAACTGATAAAATTCACCATTTATAACTGAGTTTAAGATATCTTGATCCCAGTACTTCAAATCAAAACTAATTTCTTGTAACCTTGTTCTAAGATTCTTAAATAACTCTATTTTATTACAAACTTTTATATTAAAAATTATGAATCCTGCATTAAAGTATGGCGTATCTTTGAATTGTAATTTTTGAAAATATTCCATGTTTAGATCTGTAATGATATCTTCTTTTACAGCTCCAACAATTTGGTTATTTTCATCCATGTACTTTATTGAGCTATCTAAAAATTGACTAACATCATTCATAAAATATAAATCAGCATCAAAATAAACTAAAAATCCTTCTTTAATATCCAGTAATTTATCGAGAAAAAGTCTGTAGTAGGTCACTTCCGAGAGATGAGAGCTTTTTATGTTATTTAAAACTTTATATTCTTTTTTAAATTTTATTATCTCTACTCTTTCATAATTAATATATTTCAAATACCTTTTAAATGAATTTGGGTTTTTATGAATAACATAAATCGTCGACTCTGAAAGATTTAAATTAAAATTATCAGCAAGTGAGTTTATTGAATTTACTAATTGAAGATTATAATTTTTATCTCCGATTAAAAGAAAATTGATCATTCTATTATTATAAAATCATAATAAACAATTCACCCAATATATAATAAAGAAACATGCTGAAATTAAATTCGTCAACTTTTTATAAAAACCACAGTTTAGAATTAAAAAAGTTCTTAAACAGCAATTATGAAACACTACATATTATTGATGGAGACGAAAATCTTGAAAGCTTATTTAATGAAAGTGCGATATTATTTGCTAAAAATAAGAGTAATCTATTTGAAAATACTAAATCTAATAAATCTTACGATCAGCTAATAATGACTAATTTTATTGAAAATAGTCAAGACTTCCTAAAAAACTTTATAGAATATGAAAAAATACTCAAAACAGAAAACAAATTAATTATCTCAGCAATCAATTCAAAGTGGAATTTCATGGTAACACTTCTTTCAAAATTGAAAATAATTAAATCTGAAAGACCGAAAAATTATATTACAAAAAAAACTGTTGAAAACACTTTTAAAGGCCTTGATTACACACTCACTAAATCCTACACAAGACAGATTTTCCCTTTTAAATTCTTTTATTTAGGGACTTTGTTTAATATATTTTTAGAAATCTTATTTTTTAGATTTAACCTAGGACTGAAATCATACTTTATTTTTGTTAAAAATCAAGACAGTCAAAATAATATAAAATCTAAAACTTTAATTATTCCTGCTAAAAATGAAGCAGGAAATCTAGAGGAGTTAATTGAAAGGATCAATTTAGAAAACAAAACACAAATTATTTTTGTTATCGCAGAGTCAAAGGATGATACCTTTAATGTCGCAAATAATATTGCAAAATCAAATAAAAAGTATGATTTTACTGTTTTAGAGCAAAAATCTAATGGAAAAAAAAATGCAGTTAACGAAGCACTACCATTTGCAAAGAATGATTTGGTTGCAATTTTAGACTCTGATATTTCTGTTGACCCTGAAGAACTAGTTAATTTTTTTGAAATTATTGAAAAAAATTTAGCAGACTTTGTTAATGGTACAAGGTTAATTTACTCTATGGAGTCAGGTGCTATGAGGTTACTTAATAATTTTGGTAATAGAGTTTTTCAAAAATTTGTATCTTTTGTGATTAAAGAAAATATAACAGATACACTTTGTGGAACAAAAGTCTTTAAAAAAGAGCTTATTCATAATATTTTAGAGTGGGACAAGAGTTTAAAATTCAAAGATCCTTTTGGAGACTTCAATTTTATTTTTGCTGCTTCTACTATTGGTGAAAGAATCGTAGATTACCCAATTCATTACAGAAGTAGGACTTATGGCTCTCCCCAGATAAGTAGATTTAGAGATGGTTATAAATTGTTTTTAAATTTTTTGAATTCTATTGTTAAATTAAATGCATCAAAATATTAAAAAATACATCAGAGAAAAATTTCTACTCTTTTTAATTGCTGTCAGTTTTTTGTACACCTTCTTTTATAATTTATTGTTTTTTCCTCTAGAAAACAGTCCTGATTATGTTTACTATTTTTCATATTTTGAAACATTTTTTAAAGTCAAAGAATATACCAATTTAGATCAAGGCTTAATCTATCATTTTTTAATTTCATTAGTCGTATCTCTATCTGAAAACTCAATAAATGGTCCCAACGTTCAAATATACATATCTAATGCTATTCATTTAATAAATAATTTACTATTTTTTCTTAGTTGCCTAGGTGTAAATCATCTTCTTAAATTTTATAAAGTTAAAGATAGGGATCGACACATAATAATTCTTATAACTATATTTCTTCCATTTGTAACCCAGGCAAGATTTCACTACAAGCCTGAAATTTTTGCTATCGCATTTATGCCTTGGATATTATTTAATTTTTTAAAGTATATCCAAACTAAGAATATGAAGTATCTATTAATTGGGATCACACTATTTACTGGTACAGCTTTTCTAAAGGGTAATATTCTTACAATGTTGAGTATCTTTATGTTTTTAGTTATTTTTAAAGATATCAAAAATATTTCAATGAAACATATTTTTATAGGTCTGTCATACTTTTTAATTTTAAGTAGCGCTCTTTTATTAGAGAACCGTTTATTTAATGGTACTAGTCTATTAAGCAATACCCAGAAACGGATAGACTCAAACCTATACCAAAATACAGTATCTGCTGATTTTTTTACAAACTTCAGTTTCTATAAATTTATAAGAAAACCAAATTACGACATTGAGAATGTTAATTTTTATTCAACTATATTTATAGATACATTCAATGACTTTTTTGGTGTCTCCTGGAATATAGACCACTTTCCGATGATTAGACAATATGAATTTTTTCAAAATTGGATTTTGAATGGGCTTTTTAACTATTCTGAATACTACATCAGTTTTGTACTTGGTATAGTCTTCTACTCAGGACTAGTTTATTGTATATTTAAATCCAAATATAATAATGAAAAAATTTTCTACGCCGCACCTTTTATCGGCATTACAGTTTTATTAATTAATTCTTTGGGCTTTCCATTTAAAAATTTTGATCCAACTAAAGGTGATACTTTTAAATCTATATATTTTTCATTTCTTTTATTTGTCTCAGTGGTAATTATATTAAAAAATAAAATTCCGACTTCTAAAAAATATACAAAGAGCCTAATAGTTTTATTAATTATTGGTTTCAATGTATTTTCAATGGGAATAAATACGGAGATATTCAAAAATATGAAATTTGTTGAAAAAAAGAGCTTTGTACTTCAGCATACCCCTGTATGCCAAATTGGTAATTTTATAGACTTTAATGTTTTCGATGTAAACTGCAACCCTCCTTCCGATTCATGTGGTAAACCTAAAATAGAAAACAATTACACAAAAAGAGAAGTTAATAAAGATGGAGATTTCATATTCTTTATTGATGACAAGTTTGGTGAAATTTATCTTTTTGACCCAAATAATTTAAATATTGCAACAGTTAAAGGTTTCGACGAATGCTACTACTTTCAAGACCTTGGGATGAAACATCCATATAGAGTAAATAATTTAAGAATTCCATTTGTTAATGTTTTTGTAATAATTCTTATGCTTAATGGTATATTTCATAATCTTAGAAACACCAAGAATAAAAAATTTTAGATTCGTTTATAATCAGAAAAATAAGCAATATAATTTCTAATGTTTAGGTATCGTTTTAAGTAATACTTAAACTTTTTAATTAAACTTAAAATTCTAATTTTTATCTTAAATATAAAAATTTTAATTTTAATTAATTTGACATCATCTATAACTAATGTATCTGATGCATTAATTTCTTCACTTCTAATAAAGTTAATCCAATAATTTATATCAAGCTCATCTATTTCATCCGGGGTAAAGGATTTATAGTTTTTTTCTAAATTGTCAAAATTTAGTTCAGAAAAGCTATCAAGAAGCACCACTGGGAGAGTTTTAAATGCATTGTAATGAATACTTTTTATTGTTATTGGAGTTGATCCAAAATATAAAGCTTCCCAAAATCTATGAGTATCTATTCCATTTCCCCATGGAGCTAATGTATATTTGCTACTAGATAGACCTTTGATATATTTCGTGGTGTCATGATTCATATCAATATTTGTATATTCACTATTAAGCAACTGAACATGCTTCATTGCTTCAGACCTATGTTTATTGTTAGTATTCACTGTGAAGTTAACGTAAATAGTTTCATTTTTATTTAATATTTGTTTCTTTTTAAATAGATTTTGAATATTTTTATTAAAATAATTTTCATTATAAAAGTTATTTACTCCTATTGGAATTGGGTGCAGCAAAGGATTTTCATAAACTACATTTGTAGAGTACCAGTTAGAAATGTTGGTTGTCTTCTTATCAAAAACACTCTTATTTAGAGATCTATCAGATTGATGAGTAATAAGTTTTAGATTCTTTAAGAAAGTCAGTTTATTTAAATAAAAAAGTAAAATTTCAACAACTTCAGTGTGACAAAATATGATATCGTTTTCTTTTATTTTTAATATTGGATTTATATACCAAATAGCGTGTAGCTTAAGATATTTATATTCTTGAACAACTATCAGTTGAGGTTTATTTTTTTTTAATCTTTCATATTCTTCATAACTTACAATTTCAGAAAAAATAAAGTCAGATAATTTTGCAAAATTCGATCCATTTACAATACTATCCACTTAATGCCTCTTCGTATTCTAATAAATCATCTTCTATAAATTTTTTGAGAGAAAAACTATCTTTTATACTTTGAAAAGCAGCTATCGAAATTTTTTCTAGCTGATGAAAATCTATATCTTCAATATATGTGATAGGAGATTTATCGGTTAAATTATACAAATAACCATTTCTTTTATGTTTTATAATTTCTTTGTTATTTTCTGAACTTGGTACTACGACAATACAGCCTGAACCCATTGCTTCCAGAATAGTTTTTGGGTTACCTTCAAACAAAGTTGACGAAAAATAGAAAACGTAACCAGTCATAGTTTTTATCAGTTCTTTATTATGTATAGGATTCAAAATTTCTAAACTTACATTATTTTGTTTTGCATATTCCAAGAGAGGAATTTTTTTTGAACCCTCTCCAATTATTGTTATTTTTTTATTTGAATTCTTAAACATATCTATAAGCTGAAAGTAATTTTTCTGATTTTCAATTCTTCCAACAGAAAGCACAGTATCTTTTGTTCTTTCTACTAATTTTATTCTTGACTCAGGTGAAGCAACCCAGTTTCTTCTCAAAGTAATTTTATTAGATCCTAACATAAAAAACTTATTTAGAAATTTTGCGTCATCATTACTTGTAACTGTATATTTTGTTGAAGCTATCAAAGAAATTTGAGTAAGAATATAGAACAAAATTCTTTTATATAAAGTTTTTTTCTCTTTAATACTGAAAAGAAATACGTCATAACCTGTTCTCATAATTAAAGGCTTTTTACTAATCATTCTAAGTAAAATTGAAACCCAAGAACCTTGAAGTTGGTTTTGCTTAATCAGATCAAAATCTACATTTTTCTTGATAAAGAAAGGAAACATAAACGATTTAATCAGCCTCAAAACTTTATTACGCGGCCTTTTAAAATATTTATAAATTGGAATTATGTCAATATTATAATCTTTTAATATCTCTTCATCAGATTGATCTCCATAAGTAACTATTGAAATATCTATATCTTTGTTTTTCAAACTTTGAAAATATTTTAACTCTCTATCGAGTATTCCTGATTTTCTCCATACTTCCAAACTGTAATCAAATGTAAATATATATAAAATTTTCATGTCTATTCTTAGGGTATATAGTATCAAAAAATAGTGAAAAAAATTTTAATTGTTCATAACAAATACCAAAATCTTGGTGGAGAAGATTTAGTTGTATTGAATGAGACAAATCTTCTCCAAAACAAATATGAAGTTAAGACAATTTATTTTAAAAACTCAACAAAACTTGAAATCTCAGATTACTTTAGCTTAATTACTGGGTCTAATAGGAAAAGTCTTGAAAGGCTAAAAAAAGAAATTAAAGACTTCAAGCCCGATGCTGTATATTTTCATAATTTATGGTACAAAATTAATGTCAAAACAGTTTTAAAAGCTTGTAGGGATATAAAATATATTTTTATCAAACAACACAATCTAAGACATGAATGTATTCAAGGGATGCATTTTAGAAATGATAATTTATGTCACTCTTGTCAAACAAAATCCTTTTTGAGCGGAATTGTAAATAGGTGTTACCATAATTCAATTATCAAATCTATCTTGATGACTATGTTTTCTAGAAGATATTTAAAACTTTTACAAAATAAAAAGATAAAAGTACTAACTTTCTCAAATTTTCATATTAAAAAATTAGTATCAAATAAGATTGACGAAAATAGCATATATAAATTAAACAACTTTTTAAGTCTTAATGATTCCATAGATGAAAAAATTGATCTTCCAGAAAATTTTATATGTTTTGTTGGTAGAGCATCAAAAGAGAAAGGAATCCCCCTTATAATTGAAGCCTATAAAAATTCTAATTTAAAAAATACAAAATTATTGATTGTAGGAAAAGTAGATGAAGAAATAAGTGATTTGACGATTGAGGATAATCAAAATATTTTATTTAAAAATGAAATTACAAATCAACAGGTTAAATATCTGATTGAAAAATCTAAAGCAATAGTTTTGGGGTCAATAGCATATGAAGGACATCCAGTCATTCTTAGTGAGGGAATTATGGCGAATACTATATTGATTTGCCCTTTGTTTTCAGGTATTGACGAATTAATGCCAGAAAAATATGATTACTTTTACCAACACAATAGCTCTATAGATTTAACAAAAGCATTAAATCGTCTTGCAGATTTTGAAATGTATCAAGAAAACAAACAAGAGTTATTAAAGTTTAAGAAAGAAAAATACAGAGATTCCTTATTTTTTAGCCAATTTGAAAAAATCATTAATTAATGAATTATTTAATATCAGTCTTAATGAGTGTTAAGAATGGAGAAGATTATTTAGAAGAATCTATAAAGTCGATATTAAATCAAAGTTATAAAAATTTTGAGTTTTTAATATGTGATGATGGTTCAACCGATAAATCATTAGAAATTTGTAATAAATTTGCTGAAAAGGATGTAAGGGTTAAGGTAATCTCTAATGTTCAGACTATCGGTTTAACAAAATCACTTAATAAGCTAATAGAGTTGTCTAGTGGTGAAATAATTGCTAGACAAGATGCCGACGATATTAGTCATAAAGAAAGATTGTCGAGACAATTAAAAATATACAACAACAAAGGATACAGTATCGTTACCTCTCGTGCAAAAATCTTAATGTCTAAAAGGACGAAACCTAGGCTATCTTTTTTCATCCCTAACAAATTAATAATTAAATTAAAAAACCCATTTGTACATGGATCTTTGTTCATGAATAAAAAGTTGTTGATTGATATTGGTTGTTATGACGAAAATTTTTACTACTCACAAGATTACAAATTGTTCTGGGATTTAATACACAAGAACAATAAAATTAAAGTAATCTACAAACCTCTTTACTTTATCAGAAATATAAATAATATATCTACGCTAAAAGTTAAAGAGCAAAAGTATTATTCAGATTTAGTAAAAAAAAGTATCAATTCATGATTATAAGTATTCAATCAAAAGTTGTAGACGGTCCGTGGGGTGGAGGGAACTTGTTTGTTCAAAATTTGTTTAATTACTTAACCTCTAATGGATTAAAAGTTATTAATGATTTATACAACCCCAAAATTGATTTAATACTAATGACAGACCCTTTGAAGCAATCCATATCTACTAATTTCTCTTTTAAGCAAATAAGTTATTACAAGAAATACATAAACCCAAATGTCAAGATTGTTCATCGAATTAATGAATGTGATGAACGAAAGAATACGAATAATGTAAACAAAGAAATCATTCATTGTAATTCAATTGCAGACTCTACAATATTTGTAAGTAATTGGCTTATGAAATTATATGAAAATATAGGTCTTCATAACAATAATGTGGTAATTAAATCAGGATCGAATAGGGAAGTTTTTAATAACTTAAATAAATCTAATTGGGATGGTGTATCAAATATAAAAATAGTAACTCATCACTGGGGAACAAATGAAAATAAGGGTTTCAAAGTTTATAAACATTTAGATGAATTAATTTATAAAAATAAAATTCAAAACATTGAATTTACATATATAGGAAATTTGCCACAGAATATAAGTTTTAACAAAACTTTACACATTAACCCAATTCAAGGAAAAGCATTAGCCCAAGAGCTTAAAAAGCACCATATCTATTTAACTGCTTCAATTAACGAACCCTCAGGAAACCATCACATTGAAGGAGCACAATGTGGCCTGCCGTTATTGTATATTAACAGTGGAGGAATTGTGGAATATTGTAAAAATTATGGAATACAATTTAATGGTCTTGATGATTTTGAAACTTGTTTAAATGAATTAGTTAAAAATTATGATCTTTATTTTAACAAAATTTCCAACTATCCGAATAACAGTAATCAGATGTGTTTTGAGTATTTAAATGAATTCAGTTCAGTTTTAGATTCTGGAAAACCAATAAAGCATAAAAAAAGTATTTTTCAGTATATTTATAAATTAATTTATGATCTTAATAGATTAAAAAGTAAGCTAATTTAGATTATTATGACCAAAAGAGAAATATTCAATATATCTGCAAATATATTATTTATTTCAGCTCTATGTATATCATTTTCCGGAAGGTCCCTTACTGGGGTCACAATCTTTAACTTTAGAATAGGTGAGATGATTGTTGGTTCTTTGCTCATTCTTTCTATATTTGCACTTTTCTATAAAAGTCAAGATTTTAAAAAAGAATTATTAGTTTTTAAAATAATTATTGTAATTTATTTCCTCTCCCTGTTATTTGTTGACAATTTTTTGTTGACTACTTATTTAATTGAGTCAAGTTCATATATTTGGATGATTTCTCTCTTTTTTCTCAGCCTGACTCTTTCAAAATTTATTAAAGATGACAGTTGGTTTTTTATCTTTTATCTTATTTTGCCATTTTTATTATATTTCACAGAAGCAATATCATACCCAGAATTTTTGGAAAACTTTTATATTCAATATTCAGACAAGTTTGATTTTCTAAAAGGAAGCGATCTTGCCTTAATAGTTATATCCGCACAGATTTTTTCTATTTTAAAATTAAAAAAATCTTTTAATACATTTATCTACATTATATTTGTAAATGCCTTGTTTCTCCCGTTCTTGTTGTACAAAAGTAAAGGGGCTTTTCTTGGGGCGTCCCTATTCTTTATAGTTATTTTTATCAAAAATTCACCTTACGCATTTTCTAGATTAAAAAATATTTTAGTTATGAGCGCAGGTGTCCTGATATTTATGGTCTCAATAAATCACGTTTCACAATTAAATCTCTATGGAGATGATTCACCTATAAGCTATGTTGAGCAAACAGCATCTAACCTTGAATCAATAGTAGATTCAAAGAACACTAGAGCTATATTCTCATCACTATACATACAAGACGGAAGACTTTTTTCAACAGAGAATAATGCCAACTGGAGATTAGAAATATGGCAAGATGTTACTTACAATCTTTTTGAGAGTGAACAATTTTACCTCGGATATGGATACTCTGATAAAATTCCTGAGATGGAACTTCCTCATAGACAGGGTACAGACGGAAGCAATGAAAACGTTCATAACTTTATTGTAAATGTTTTTGCAAGAGGAGGTCTCTTTGGGCTTATTCCGTATCTTTCTTTCTTTCTGTATTTGTTAATAAGGTCTGTAAGGGAAAGTGGTAATTATTTAATAGTTCTTTATGTCTGTTCAGTATTCGCAATTTCGTTCTTCGGTGCAACTAATGAATCAGTCAGGTATCCATTTATTTTCTACACTTTCCTAGGGTATTATTTTAACAATCTTGATAAAACTTATAAATATAAGCTTTTAAAGTAGATATATTTAGTTAATATTATTTAGTGGATTCAAAAGCATTAATAACTGGTATCACTGGTCAAGATGGATATTACTTAGCAAAACTTCTTTTAGAAAAAGGCTATGAAGTTCATGGAACAATTAGAAGGTCTTCTTCAATAAATACATCACGAATTGACGGATTAATATCTCAATTTCAAAATAAGGGCTTATTAAAACTTCATTATGCTGACTTAACTGACTCAAGTTCAATCTCAACATTAGTTTCTGAGATTATGCCTGATGAAGTCTACAATCTAGGAGCACAGTCACATGTTGCAGTATCGTTTAAAAACCCGATCTTGTCTACTCAGGTTGGAAATATCGGTACACTATCTTTACTTGAAGCAATTAAATCTTCAGATAAACAAATTAAATTTTATCAAGCATCATCCTCAGAAATGTATGGAGGAGGGTCTAAGAAAAGTCTAAATGAAGATTCAATTTTTGATCCAAAAAGTCCCTATGCAGCCTCAAAAATGTTTTCCCACAACATTACCAAGGTCTACAGAGACTCTTATGATCTATTTGCCTCAAATGGTATTCTTTTTAATCATGAGTCACCTCATAGAGGTGAAACATTTGTCACTAGAAAAATTACAAGAGCAGCTACAAGAATTTCATTGGGCTTGCAGAATAAACTAACTCTTGGAAACTTGGAAGCATCAAGGGACTGGGGATTTGCAGGAGATTATGTTGAAGCAATGTGGATGATGCTTCAACATGAAGGATCTGATGACTGGGTAATTGCAACTGGAAAAACATACACAGTTCGTGAGTTTTTAGAAAAAGTATTCTCAAAACTGGAACTCAAATATGAAGATTATATAATTTCTTCTCAAAAATACTTTAGACCAAATGAAGTAGATTATTTATTAGGAGATTCCTCAAAAGCAAAGAGAGAACTTGGGTGGGAACCAAAACATGATATTGATGACTTAATAGACTTAATGGTTGAATCAGATTTAAATCTCGCAAAGCAAGAGCAAGTTTTACTTAATGAGAACTTGATTTATCCCACCTGGGAGCATCCGACAGTATAATATCATGTGTGGTTTTATTGGAGTAGCTTCAAAAAGCTCAATAGATAATGATGCTGTAAATATAGAAAATGAACGAATTATTTGTAGAGGTCCCGATGAGACAAAAAAAACAATTATTAAAAAAACTGATTTTAATTTACATTTAATATTCAACAGACTGTCAATTCTTGAATTAAACAAAAATGGATCACAGCCACTTGTCGACCAAACTAACAATTATATAATGATGTTTAACGGTGAAATATTCAATTATCTTGAGTTAAAAGATGATCTTAAAAAATACAACATTGAGTTTAAAACACAAAACTCTGATTCAGAGGTTCTTTTTTATGGTTTGATTCATGAAGGTAAAGATTTTATAAATAAGTTAGTTGGCCAATTTTCTATAACATTTATCGATAAATTAAAAAATGAAATTATGTTAATACGCGATAGAACTGGACAAAAACCACTCTTTTTTAGTTTAGATCACAATAGGATATTTTTTGGGTCGAACCTTATCTCTGTTTCAAATATGAGTAAAAATAAAAAAATTAATCAGGATGGTCTAAAAGAATTCCTAAATTTAGGGGTTGTTACTTCTCCAAATACTCTTTACAGCAATGTATTTAAAGTAAAGCCAGGTGAAGTTATAACATTTAATTTTCAAGAAAACATTTCAAAGCAACACAGCATATATTGGAACCCAAGTAGTTTTGTTTCTGAAAAAAATGATTTTAGCTCTGATAAGTTTAATGATTTATTAACTAACAGTATCGAAGTTAGACTTCGATCGGACGTACCTTTGGCAGCATTTTGTTCTGGTGGACTAGATTCAACTTATATAATTAAAAAATTCCATGAATCAAAGCGTTCTGTTCCTACATTTTCCGTTGTAAACAAAAATCCAAAATATGATGAAAGAAAGTATATAGATCAAGTAATAAACAAATATAAAAATGAGCACTTTATTCAAGAAGTTGACACTCAAACATCCTTTGAAGATTTACTTAATAACATTTCTATGTTTGATGAGCCCTATATGGATACATCCAATATTCCATCAGCATCTATATCAAAAGAAATTTCTAATAAGTACAAAGTGGCTATTTCAGGAGATGGTGGTGACGAAATATTTTTTGGCTATAAAAGATTTCAAGATGAGTTTAAGGTTTTTAAAGCTAGTAGAAGAATAATAGAATTTTTATATAAAATTTATCCAGCATGGTTTGGTTCTGGTAACAAAATATTGAAACATAGTAAAGACTATCAAAGAAGTTATCTTTCGTACTTTAGAGATGACAAGTTTATGAATTTTTTAGGAATAGATTACAAAAACAACTTAACGAAAAAATTTTTAAATAATACTGAAAGTAAAGTTAAAAATATTTTGATATTTGAGAATCGACTCTACCTATCTGAAATGATGAATCTTAAAGTAGATAGAACTTCAATGATGCATTCCGTTGAGGTTCGATCTCCATTTATCGACCATAGGTTAATCGAATATATACTTTCTTGTAATACAAACTCTCTTGATTATAAGCAACCTAAAAAATTCATTAAAGATTATTTAAAAGATGATTTCAACATAAGCTTCTTAAATAGAAAAAAAATGGGTTTCGCTTTTGATGTACAAAACATTATCTACAACAATGAAGATAAAATCCTCGAGTTAATTGATAATTCAAATTTAAAACTTTATATACCAAACTTAAATATTAAGAAGTTATTCTTAAAAAAATCTATGATAAATTGTCAGAGAATTTATAAGCTCTTAATTCTTATCCAGTACGTCTAATATTATTTTTTCAAGATTTAAATCAAACACTGATTTGTCGAGATTATCTTTGATATATGCTGTCATTAGCTTAGAAATCTTTACATAATCATTTGATTCTTGATGTATATTTTCAATGAGTTGATCCCAGTTTTCTATAGTATTTTGTTTTGCTGTATAGATAAACTCAGAACTTATTTTTTCACCATTAAACCAGTTTCCTTTAGTGTCTGAAATTATGACAGGTATTCCTACTGATAGAGACTGTAGGGAGACACTTTGTCCAGATGGCTGAACAGTATTATTTAGAGGGACAAGGGAAACTTTTGATTTATTATACATTGTACGTAATTCAGCATCAGTTATCCTTGACTCGGACATGCTTCCTTTGTAAAAATCTGCATTGAAAACTGTTTTATTTTCAAAATATTTCGACAATTGATAATTATTTGAAATAATAAGAAATCTGTAATTTTGAAAATGTTCAACCATTTCTATTAAAAACTTATAATCTCTATTTCCATCGTTGCCTACAAATATAAAATCATAAATTTTTTCTACTTTTTCTTCATGCCAGAAATTTGTATCTACACAGAATGGAAGATAAGATAATTTATCTTTGTTATTTGAATATAATTTTTCAGCATCTAATTTTTCGTTTTTCCCTAAGAAAATAAATTTAGAGGAAACAAATAAGAGGGTTCTAATAATAAAGTTTTGAAATAACTCAATTAGTTTGTTTGGTTTTGGTTTAGAAAGCAGCCCCATTATTACTACTATAATTTCACCTCTTTTAAATAATCTATACAATATCAAAATTGGAAGAAGTGATAGAGCAATGGGATCATTTGTAAGAATTACAATTTTTGAACTAAATATTTTTTTAATATTATTCCATGAAATATAATCACTCATATAAAAGGGTAGTTTCGTGCATTTTCTCAACACCTTTTCAACAAAAATTAATAAAGAATTCTTTTTATTAATGGGGATAATGTAATCAACATCGTAATTTAGTTTTTTTAAGTAATCATATCCATACAAAAAGTCTGAAGAATAATTGGATGATTTATTAATTTTTCTCTCTCTGCCATGTCCATAAGCATATGTAATTTTCAACATCTTAAAGTTATAGTATTATGAATTTGAAATAAAAAACATTTTACCTATAAAAGATGAATAAGCTTATATTTAGAAAAGAGATTACTAGCCTAAGAGCATTCGCAATAATTCCTGTCGTTCTCTACCACTTAGATGTAAGTATTTTTAATTCAGGTTATCTAGGTGTAGATGTTTTTTTTGTTATTAGCGGTTATTTAATTTCACATAAAATAATTTATGATCTCCAAACACAAAATTTTTCATTTATTAACTTTTATAAAAATCGGATTAAGAGATTAGCTCCAGCACTAATCTTTGTAATATTATTAGTCAACTTTGCTGCCTACAACCTCTATTCAGGTCAAGATTTTAATTCAATACTTTCTTCCTCTTTATTTAGCCTATTTTACTTATCTAATTTTTATTTTCTAAACAATACAAACTACTTTGACACAGATATAAGTTCACAGCTTTATTTACACACATGGAGTTTATCGATTGAAGAACAATTTTATATTTTTATGCCTATTTTCTTATTCTTAATAATAAAAAAAAAGATTAAGCTCCCTCTTACAACTATTTCTTTTTTAATAGCTGCATCACTATTTGCATCAATTTTTGTTTCAGTTCAGTACTTTAATTTTAAATTTTACCTTTTGCCTTTTAGAATTTGGGAATTTCTTTTAGGTACATTAATCGCTTTCGTTCTTGTTAAAAATAAATACAAGGGGAATCATAGTGATTTAATTAGTAGTGCCTTACTTTTCATTTTGTTATCTCAATTTGTAATTCCTTATAATTCACTAAATCACCCAGGTTTAACAAGTATTATTACATGTTTTTCTACTGCATTATTAATAGTTTTTTTAGAGAAAGCTGACAAACTTAATAAGTTGATCAACCTTAAACCAATCTATTTCACAGGGTTAATAAGCTACAGCCTTTATCTTTGGCATGATCCAATCATCAAATTAAATAATAAAATAACCTTTTTTCAACATGATATTTATTTAATATTTGTAATACTTGGCATATCCTCATTTTCATATTATTTTGTGGAAAACTTTTTTAGGTATAAAGCCTCAAACAAAATTCTTTATTTTGCAATTGTGAGTTCAATGTTTGTTATAATTTCTTTTGCTTTTTTTGTGAATACATTAGAAAAAGAATCATTATCAATTACTATTTCATCGGTTCAAGATGAGATAACTTTTTCTCCAAATACGACGAACATTACTACTTTAAGTAACACGGATTACCCAAAAATTAGAAATTATTCAGAAAAAAGTATCTTTCAAGAAATGTTTATTAAATATTATGAACAAAAATCAGTATCAGCCAGTCAAGCAAGTTATGATCTAGATGCACCTACAACAGGAAATTATCTAGAAAATATTTGTTTTATAACTGGTTTTGGGTTTGCTCCCACAGCTGAGGAATGCCTTATTGATTACGACAAGAAGAAGCACAATATATTATTTGTTGGTGACAGTACTGCTCACAATTATTTTATTGGCTTCAAAAGATATCTCGATGGCATAGAGAATACTAATTATTCAGTTAATACACTTTCAGTTACTGGGTGTGTTCCTTTTATTGAGGAATACAGTAAAGATATTAGATTTACAGGCAAAGAAGAAAAATGTGAGAAATCTTATAAGTCGATTAATAATATATTAGAAAATTATGAATTTGACACAATTTTTGTATCTTATAGATATAAGTATTTCTATGAGCATGAAACTCAAGACTTTATTCCAACATTATCATTTTTTGGTTTTGAGGATGAGTTAATAAAATTAAATAAAAAGACGGACCTATATTTAATTGGCCCTTCCTTGCTGTTTCTTGAATCCCCTAAAGATGTAAACATTCAAGTGTTAAAGAACGAAGATAAAATCAAAGTCTTTTCAGCTGATAATTTGGATCAAGACATCTTTGATATTGATTTAAAACTTAAAACAAGAATGAAAAATGAAAACATAAATTATATTCCAATGTTAGATTATTTATGTGAAGAAAAATATTGTTTAAACTTCCTAATACGAGATGGCAAGTTATATCCGTTATCAACAGACACTATACATTTGAGCGTATTTACTAGTATGTTCATTGCTGAAAACCTTTTATTACATTATTCGAACTCTAAAGATTGAAGACTTAATCTAGAATTTAAGATTTAACAAGGCTTCAGAGTTATTAAACCTTTTACCATGCCAACCAAAGTGATTGTCTTCTTTAAATATAGAATTATTTTTTGGGTGCTTATTTAAAAATTTTGAAAAAGAGTGTTCTGCTGAAAATTTATACGCTAATTCAAATGGCGCAAATCTAATATTTTGCTCCATTGCTTTTTTATAATTAATTATACAAAAGTAGATATCTTCAGGTATTCCATCACAATTCTTAAAGCCACTACAATATTCTAAAAATTTCCTGCTTCGTAATGAAAATCCACCATTGCCCACTCTGTTGTACTTAAAATTTTCCGAAATAATATCATAGTATGTATATTTCTTAAATCTTTTAAGCCACCTTGTAGAAGATGGCCAAGGAGCACCTATATAATCAAAGTTTAAAAATTTTTCATCCCACATTAACGGATTAACAATGTGACCATCATCTTGAATTAAAAGTAAGTAATCTGAATCAAGATAATCTATTAAGCTAGGCATGAAGTCACTGTAGTCTTGTATTGAATCGAACTTCCCAATATTATAAATGTCATACCCCTTAATATTTATATCTTTATTTGATAGGATTATTTTTTTATTGAAATCAAAAAATTTAGAATTGTATTCCATTGTTTTGTATGCTGTATCAAAATCTAATGTGTTACAGATGAGTAAGTCAATATCAAGCTTTTTTTTAGTCAATTCTATCTCCATGCAACAATTTACTCTTAAGGCTCTCCTCGATTACAGTATCGGTGAGATCAGCAAGGACAGTATCTCCATAGTTTGCATTAGAGGTATCAAACCTACTTTCAGCAATGAAGTAGTTTTTAAAAGAAATTTCATTTCCACTTAGTATATTTTTTATAAGTTCATCTAGAAGTCCTACTTGGATTGAGTATTTGTTTAGAAATGATGAACTAGATTCTTCGTTATGTAAAAAATGAAAAACATACTCCACTAGTTTTTCTACAAAAATTAAATTAACAAAATTACCTGGATCGGAAAATGATATCTCTTTTTTTTGAAGTCTATTATTTAAAATTATATTAAATATTTTGTTTCTCATATCAGATGTTCCAAAAACATCTGATAAAATAATTTCTCTAATATTTTCATTAAACGCATTATCACAAATGTAGTTCGTTAATCTTCTTTTGGAAATTTGATACTCTAAACTTTCCGGTGGGGGCTCTATAAAATTAAAGTAACTTGCGAAATTAATTAATTTAAGATCAAGTTCATTGGCATAAATCTCATCTATTAATTTTTTAGGAAGCTCGAAATTTATTTTTATCATCTCATTGACTTGTTCTTCTGTAGGGTTTTTATAGTACGAATTTAAACAGTTGATAACAAAATTTTTCTGGTTTGTATTAATAAGATTAGATATATTGAAATTTTCACCAAGTAAAAGTTGCTCACAAGCCAGATTTTTACTGATATTTCTAGAAATACCAACCACTGGCAATTTCTTTTTTTGTAAAAAATTAATAATATTTTTTCCCAAGTAACTTGATGAACCCAATATAAAATAACTCATAAATTAAATTTTCGAAAGTTTCACAAATGACTTATCTCTTGAAGAAAGAAGAGGGTTGGCAACTGGCCAGTCAAAATTTATAGAGTCCCATAAAATTCCTGTTTCGTTTTCTTTTGAATAGATATTGTCAGTCATGTAAAGGATTTTCGAATTTTCAAAGCAATAAAAACCATGTGCGTAGTTTTTAGGAACTAGTATTGACTCATTTTTCTTTAATTTTACAAAACTACAGTTACCAAAATCTTTATCATTCTTATCAATGTTTACGATTACATCTAGTATGCTTCCTTCTAAACAAACAACAATTTTATTAAGCTCAAAAGGCTCAACTTGGTAATGCATACCCCTCAATGTATTTTTAATTGACGTAGTTATGAAAACTTCTTTTATGTCAACTAATTTAGTAAGTGATTTTGAGTCGTAAACTTTTTGTAGCTCCCCTCTAGTATCTTTATGGGAAATAATATTTTTTTTATCTATAACTTTTTTCATAAAACTTTATATACAACATTAACTAATAATTCAATAGAATATTTAGATTAATACAATAATCATTTTTTCTTCAAAATAATTATTTCTGAATAATTATACTCTTTTTGAGCAACATAGTTATTACATAATTCAAACTCAGATAGATTATTTATTAGTGCAGCATTTTTATCAGCAACAATATAATCAAATTGCTCTTGATGGGCAACTCTACATGACTGATCATATAAATATGTTTGAAAATTAAAGCTACTTTCCATTCTCACGTTATCAATTCCTGAAACATTTGCTATACCATATAATCCAGTTTGATAACTAATTATGTTTGAAAAATCACCAAAATAACCTATTTTCTTACCAGGAAGAAGGTTTTTTAATTCAGATACCTCATTAATAATTTGTATTTGTGATTGTGATGGCCAGTTTACTGAATCCCTACCATTTACTATCCTTTCAACTTCTCGATTCGGAGTCGAGGAAATTACTGAACTGGATATAAAAATTGAAATTAATACCATGAAAAATATTGAGTTACTAGATTCATGATTAATAGAGTATATATTTTTATTTGAAATTTTCGAGTTAGTGAGAACCGATCCAATCATGAGTGCAAAACTTAAGGAGACAGGAAGCAGAAATATTTGTAGCTGGCCGCTCGCATATGAGCGACCAATAAAGTATGGAAGACCAAAAATAGTAAACAGACAGAACCCCATTCCAAAGATTGAGTTTCTCATAAGGGTTAGACTATTTTTTGAGTTTGTTAAGGAATATTTATAAAAATATACATGACCTAGTAGAGTTGAAAGCAAGATAGGCAAAATAAACTGACTTGGGCCAGGAATAACTATTTTTTTACCGAGGGCATTTGATGCAGCATATTGTTTAAACCACCAACCAATATAGTTAATTTCAAAGTTCAAATTTTGTAGCTTGTACAAGCCTACTAAAGTTATAGGGCCTAAAGCCACAATAAATAAGAGGAAAATAATTTTTCTGATTGTTGGCTTTATGTTCTGCTTACTAATTAATGCTGTAATAAATAAGATTGAAAAACACGTGAATATAGCTGCTAATCCAAATTCAAAATTATTTAAAAGATTCAGTCCCAATAAATAAAAAGCGAAGTATAAAAATTTGCTATCGCTTATTACTGGATACTTTCCTTGCGGGAAGCTATAGCTTTTATAAAAAATCAAGAATATGAGAAAAAAGGGAAAAATCCTTACTGGGTATGCTGTAAGAAGAGCAGCGATAGTGCCTCCATAACCCAATCTATTATAAAAAATAGGTGCAACAACTAGAAAAGGCACAAAAATAATTGTAGAGTTAACAAAATTAAAATCTTGATATGATTTTGAAATCAATCTAATAGATACAAACAGAATAAATACAGAAATACAAAAAAAACCAAATAAATAAATATTTAAAAAAGAGGTTATTTTTAAATCAGGTAAAAGTATTGATATATATGTAAATAGTGTCTGATATTGAGGTATGAAGTCTTGATATGGAAATTTACCAGATTTGATAGATAAAATCTCATCGAAAACATACGATGAGTGCACTATATCTATTAGAGTGTCGGTAAATTGATAATGAGAAAACAAGTAAGAAAGAGTAAGGTAAAGAAAGATAGTAATTCTTAAAGTATGAATATATTTGTTTGAAGAAAAAAGAATTTTCAACACAAAGGGAGAGATAACTATAGAAAAAATAAATACTTCAACTCCAAAACCAAACCAAAATACATTACCAGCGGCGGTCTCTAATCCAGGCCAGGTTTCGTATTCGATTACTGTTACACCCTTATATAGGGAGTAGAAACCTAATATACTCAGTGGTATATTTCTACTAAACAAATACTCTCTTTCTTCTCTTAAAGCAAAAAAACTTATCACCACAACCAATAAAAGTAGAAAAAATAATAATATATCCCATTTTTCAGAGTTACCTTCATATCTTTCAAACTGAAGAAAAATAAAACAAGCAGAAAAAATCGAAAACAAATTAATAAATAAATTTATAAACTTACTTTCGAAGAACTCTATTTCTAAGTTTTTTAGCAACTAATTAAACCCTTTCGCACTGTAGTAAGCATCAACAAAAAGAATCTCACCTTTTAGATACTTAGTATTTGTAAAACCATCAAGGTAGAAACCATTTTTATTCAAGATCTCATTTATTGATCCAAAATTATCCCCTTTTTGAAAATGTATTTCAACCTTAATGATTTCAATGTTTTCTTGATTTAAATACTCACCTAAAGATTTCAAGGAATTTAGTTCGTATCCTTCAACATCTAATTTAAGTAAATGTATCTTTTCAATTTGTTTCTCAACAATATATTTATCTAACCTTATTGTATTTACGATTATTTTTTCAACCTCCTCACCTATAAAACTATTTTCTTCTATGAGTGAAGATTGTGAAGAAATGCTATTGATATAAAGATCAGATTCTGAGTTAAAGTCAGATATTGCTACCTCGTTAATAGAATGCCCACTAAATTTTGCAGACAGATTTTTAATTAAATATTTATTTGGTTCAAAAAGGTGTAGAAATACTTTTTTATTTGAAAATATATTTTGAACTTTATCGGAGTAGGTGCCTAAGTTTGCCCCAACATCAAAAATAACAATGTTCTCATGTTTTAATAATTTATTTTTTAAATATCTTTTTTCATTTAAATTTGAAGTGAATAAATAATTAAAGATTTCTAGTATCTTTTGGGTTGATTCTAATATATTATTTTTTAAATTCATACATTCATTTACTTAATAAGGATAATTTGAGTAGTCTTAATAAATTTAACACCATGAAAATTAGAATACTATGGAATAATAAATTTTTAATAACATAAAAAAGTATGTTATATGTACCTATAGCTGATTCCCCATAAATATTTAGTGGAGATAGGAATATAAAGACAAAAAAAGCAGTAAGTATAGATTTATTTTTATCCAGTCCAACTAAACCAGATAGAATAATAATAAATGAAATTCTGTAGTCAAAATTTTCAAACAATGATACGAATAAAAACCATGTAAAAGCAGATGTTGTTAAATAGTCCATTTTGAAGGTATGCAGAGTATTAAAGTTTCGAATTATTTGAAAATTAAGACCAAAAAGTATCAAAAGATATAAAATCAAAAATATTACCAATATAGTGTTACCTACATCATTTCTTATAAAATTTAAAATCTCATAATTACCCAACAATCCGAATGATCTACCAAAGTCATTTACATATACTTTGGAATTAATATATGATGCAGCATTTGAATAAAGTAATATAGCTAATGAAGATATTGTCCCGATAAAAAACATATAAAATGAAATGTTTTTATTCTTTTTTAAAAGTGCATACAAAATTAATCCAGGAATAAATCCAATCGGATGACTTTTTATAAGAATAAGTATCAATAATATCAATCCTTTAAAAACATAATTCTTTTCAAATTGCACAAGGAGGAGATACGCAACAAGAAAAATAAACAGATCAATGTTCATTCTTTCAAATACAAAATTAACTGGTGGAGATATAAATATAATTGACGTCAGAAAAATGTCTGACGATGTTTTTAGTACAATTCTGTGTGTTAGTAAAATTAAAATTAATCCAATTAAGCCTGTAAAGAGGGTAGCATCCCAAATATCTATATTTAAGGAAAAGTTATTTACCAGTGGTCCCCATCCAATATCGAAAGGGCAAGACTTAGACACATCTCCAAATAAAAATGTATACTTTTCAGAGTTTATTTTGCTGGTGTCACTATTACAGTTCATGCCGAAATACATTTGCTGAATATCCCAAAATCTTTGTAATCCTCCATAGCTTTTTTGAGACATATTCATCCAGTAGTTGTCAAATTTTGGGCTTGTAGAGAAGGTGTACTTTAGAGCATAAAAGGTGGGAACTGATAGGTGTGAAAAAAGCTTAATAAATAGATCAATTTTATGTTTTCTATAAAAATTTAAATATACAACGACCAAAAAGAGAATAATGTATATGAAAGTCTCATAGTTAAATAGTAATGAAAAAAATGCTCCGGTTAATATTAAGCAATAAAAATTAAAATAGTTATTTTTGATCAATATTTATTTTTTTAATTACCTGTAGTTTAAGGTTTTCATTCACCTTGCTATTAATTATCACTATGTATTCTCCGACTAATCCTATAGAAAATATAATTACAGACAAATAGATAAATATCAGCAAATCAAAATTTACTGAGTCGAGGTCGTAGTTAAAATATGAAAGTATTGCAAATATAAGCCCCAGGACTATGGAGGAAAAGCCAAGGTAAACAAAAAAACGGATCGGTTTTAATGCCATCATAACCAAGGCATTCAGTGCTTGATTGACTAAATCAGAAAAACTATTTTTAGATTTACCATGAACCCTTTTTCCCCAAGTGTACTCAACGAAGGTTTTTTTAAAGTTTAATTGAGCTACTAGACCTCGTATGTAGGGGTTTAGACTATCAGATTCTTTTATTATATTGTGTACTTTTTTTGTAATCATCATGAATTCTCCAGCACCTACAGGAACTTTGTGTTCAGAAAATAAGTTCATTAAAACATAAAAAATTCTCCTCATAATTTTATAAAAAATATTTTCAAGTCTAGTTTTTCTTATACCTAGAACTATTTCACTACCAGCATTTATTTCATCTATCATTTTTGGAATTAACTCAGGTGGATCTTGAAGGTCAGCAGGCAGGAAAACCAGTACATAGTCACCATCTGCATATTTTAAAGCATTATGATTATTTTTGAAGGGACCCACATTATGAGAATTTATGAGAACTTTTACATTGGGGTCTTTTTCCGCTAAGTTTTCCAGTATCAAAGCAGTTTCATCAGTGGAAGAATTGTCACTGAAAATATGTTCATAAGTTACATTGTCTAATCTAGAAACAATTTCTTTTACTGCGAGATAACAGTGTTCAATGGATTCTTCTTCATTGAAGCATGGGGTTATTATTGATAATAATTTAGAGCTCATTTATCTATGTACTTTTCTATTTCATTTAAAGAATAAGCGTTATCATTATTCTTACTGTAGTGTAGCTCCCAGTTAAAAATGATTTTTATTATCTCATCAAGTTCAAATTTAGCATTCCACTTTAAAATTTTATTTGCTTTTGTTGAATCAATTATCAATGTTGAAACTTCTTTGAGTCCCTTTTGTTCAAAACCATCCGTAATATAGTCAAAATCTTGAAGACTTTGAAACTCTTTTAAAACATAAGCTACATCAAATTTATTATTAATCTCAGAATTTAAATTAAAGATCTCATCAACATTATTTTCTAGGCAATAATTTGAGGCAATTAAGTAGCCATTCAGAGAGTCAAGTATATAGGTCCAGGGTCTTATATGCCCAGGGTTTCTAATGTGGAGCTTTTCTCCACTAAGTATAGTTCTTACTATGTCAGTTATAATTCGATCCTTACCTCTATCTCCACCGCCTATTACATTCCCAGATCTAATTGTCAAAATATTAAGATCATCTCTTTTAAAATTATTCTGGAATGCTTTAATATAATTTTCAGCAGCAACTTTGCTTGCACTGTAGAATTCATAACCAAATAAATCATCATCTTCTTTATTTTTTCTATCCGGGTATTTATAAACTTTATCCGTAGTTGCGATCGTTATTAAACTTACCGAATCACATTCATTAGCTGCTTGTAGGATTTTTAGTGTTCCCAGGGAATTGGTTTCTATAGTCTTATAAGGATTATTCAAAGCTGTTTTAACCAAGCTTTGCGCAGCAAAATGAAAAATTATATCAGGCTGTATGCTATTAATAATATCTATAAGTTCTTCTGAAGAGGTATTGTCAATGTCAATGAAAAATTCTTTTTCAAATAAAGATTTAACTTTGGTTAGTTTGTATATTCCTTCAAACTCAAGGTGAGATATTCCATAAATTTCACATTTAAGGTGTTTTAAAAAAAAACTCAGCCAGCTACCTTTAAATCCGGTGTGACCGGTAATCAAAACTTTTTTTGATTGGATTTGGTTATATTTCTTCATACAATAATTTTTTTGGAATCAATATCAGATTCCAAGATTTCAAGCTCACGAATAGTATCCACACATTGCCAATAACCAGTATGCTTGTATGCGGTAAGCTGGTTTTCTTGAGTAAGGTTAATTAAAGGTGCTTGTTCGAAAGGCTCGTCTTTTGTTAAATAATTTTTAATACTGTTATTAAACACAAAGAATCCTCCGTTTATCCACGAAGGTTCTGTTTCTTTTTTTTCACTCATTTTTATAACTCTACCGTCTTTAATCTCTATATTTCCAAATCTTGGAGGAGGGCTAACTGCTGTCATTGTGCCGATCCTGGATTCGTTTATGTGATGTTCAGTGAGATTTCTGATATCAACATTAGAAATACCATCACCATAAGTTAAGTAAAAATTTTCAAAAGTATATTCATTCATTGCTTTCAATAACCTTCCACCCGTGAGTGTTTCCTCTCCGGTATTAACAAGTGTTATTTTGATATTTTTATCAGATATATAATAATTCGAATACTTTTTGAATTTCTCGTTTTTAGCAAAATATTCGTCAATAACCTCATGCTTGTATCCAGTTAAAATGTAAAAATCATCGACTCCAAATTTTATATAATGGTTAATAATATGTATCAAAAGAGGTTCATCTTTTGCTTTTATCATTGGTTTTGGCAAAAACTTAGTTTGTTCAAGAAACCTAGTTCCTTTACCGCCTGCAAAAATTAGTGCTTGTTTATACATAGGTATAGTTTAATTGTTTTAAATATTGTAGTGATTTTTTTTAAACTCTTATTTTTCAAGTTGTTACAATAAATTTAAGATGAAACCAGATTTAAAACTTCACAAAAGACTACTAGAAGTCTGTTACAAAAATGACGTTCACCATTTAGGCAGCCATTTTTCAAGTATTGATATTATTGATGATATTTATTCCAGAATGAGCGAAGATGATATTTTTATTTTATCAAATGGACATGCAGCAGTTGCTTTATATGTGGTTATTGAAAAATATTTTGGCATTAACGCTGAAAGCTTATTAAAGAAACATGGTGACCATCCCGTTCTTTCTGAAGAAGACAAAATTTTTTGTACAACAGGCAGTTTAGGCATGGGAATAACTGTTGCTGTCGGAAGAGCTATAGCAAATAAGAAAAAAAGAGTTTTTTGTATGATTTCAGATGGCGAATGCTCTGAGGGATCTGTTTGGGAGTCATTAAAATACCTACGAAAATCTGGGTTAGAAAACATTGAAATTCATGTGAACATGAATGGCTGGGGAGCTTTTCACGAAATAGAAAAAGAGAGTCTTGAAAAAATGCTTATGTCTTTTTACCCAAAAATTTTAATTCACCATACTACAGTTGAACACTACGGTCTTTCTGGACAAGAAGCTCACTATGTAAAGCTTAGTGAAGAACAGTATAAAAAAGCGGTGGAAAGTCTATGAGAAAAGAATTTGCAGACTATTTATTTGAAGAGTTACAAATAAATGATGATATTTTTTTAATTACTGGTGATCTGGGGTTTAACCTTTTCAACAGGCACATAGAATCTTTTCCAGAGAGAGTTCTAAACCCTGGCTCATCAGAGCAATTAATTTTGGGAATGGCAACAGGTCTAGCACTAGAAAACAAAATTCCAATTGTTTACTCCATTACACCTTTTATTATTTACAGACCTTTTGAGTTTATTAGGAATTACTTAAATCATGAAAAAATACCTGTAAAAATTGTCGGTGGCGGTAGGGACTACGATTATGGCACAGAAGGATTTACTCACCATGCAGCAGAGGATGTAGAAATTTTAAGCAATTTTAAAAATATAGAATTAATGAAACCTAAAACATTCAATAAAGAAATTTTTGAAAATTTTATTTCTACGAAAAATCCTGTGTATTTGAATCTATCAAGATAGGAACTTGATGAATAAAATTAATGAAGATTTAAATTTTATTCTTACTGGCTCAAATGGATGGATTTCAAGAAACTTTATATCTCAAATAAAGATAAATTACCCTTCAGCCAATATTTATGAGATAAATAGAGAAAACGGGCTTGAAAGTATTAAAAAGCATTCAACAAAAAATAATGTTTACTTAATCCATAATGTGTTCACAAGAGCTGAAAACCTAATAAAAAATATGTCAGAAGACCAATTTAAAAGTGAATCAAATAAAAACTTAAGGATAATTGAACATTTTCTCAACAATTCAAATACATTGGGCTTTTACTATCCCTCCTCCGGTTCAATCTATAAATTAAGAGAAAAAGATAGAAATATTTATAAACCTTACTCTGATCAAAAAATATTTGAAGAAGATTTTTACTTAAATTTATGTGTATCTAGAAACATAAACTTTGTTATGCCTAGAATATTTTCTTCAATAGGTCCATTTATTAACAATCCATATGCTTTCCCCCTAAGTTCATTTATTATTCAATCACTAACTCAAGGTAAAATTGAAATTCAGAGTAAAAACAATAATTTATATTCCTTCTGTTCACTGCCAATTTTATCTAGGACCGTTATTCAACATTTAGTAGAAGGTGTTGAAGGAATTGAAGCTGCTCCTTTTGATGCAGTTGATTACAATTTTAATTTATATGACATTGCTTTAAAAGTAGCAGAAATGAACTCAATCAATGATAGAGATATATATCATGATTTTGAGAATACAAATATCGAAGAATATATTGGAGAGTCATCAAAATATCAAAGATTAAAAGAGAATCTAAATATAAGAAATGATAGATTTGAACAAGAAATTGTTACGTTAAACGAATATATAAAAGAGTGTTATATTTAGATTTATAAATGATTAGAAGCCTTACACAATACTTAATAAGAAAATTTGAATTTTCATTAATTAAACTTCAAAATAAACGAATTTTAGACTACTTAAAAGAAAATAAACACACACTCACGACTGTAATTGATATAGGCGGTCATCATGGTGAGCTGTATAATTCAATGAAAAAAAATAATACTACTTTTAGTGATTATCATATATTTGAACCATTTGATGAATCTTTTGAAATAATAAACAAGATAGAAGATACAAATTTAAAAAAATATCATCTCGGAGTTTCAAATCAAAAGGGAATAGCTGAATTGAATATATCAAATTGGGAAACATCAAATACATTAAATAATGATATTGATCTGAAAAGTACAAGAAATAGAATTAAACAATTAATTTACGGTAAAAATCAATACTCAATACAGCAAAAAATAGAAATAGATACTTTGGACAACTTATTTACAGAAAAAGAAAATAACGATGTATTTTTAAAGATAGATGTGGAAGGTCATGAAAAGGAAGTCATCGATGGAGGTGTTAATTTTTTAAATTCTGAAGCGGTTAAATTTATTTTGATAGAAGTTCAAGATCAAAATGAAAAAATAAAAGAAAACCTAAAAAAATATGGCTATGAAGAAATTGCAACATTCAAGTTTCCATTTTTAAATATTAAAGACTCACTCTTCATTAGAAAGAAAAACTAAATCAACTAATTTATAGATATCTGTATTTTCTAGACTTAAAATTAACTTGTAGTCAATATTTATTAAGTTCAATATTTCTTCTCTACACATGCTGTCGTTATAATCTTGGGTCAAGCGGTCTAGGTAGATAAAATTATATTCATTATCTTGAATTTTCTTAAAAATAAATTCACATTGAAAGTTATTGTATATTTTTGGATTAATGTATGGCGTAAACCAGTCCTGTAAGTCGTTTTTTGTTGCAAAAATGCTTCCATATTTATTTAGCATTAAGCTGGGGCCTTTACTTAAATATTTTTCAGATTGAGGTATTTTATCAATTTGAATATAAGCATAGGGTATATTCTGCGACTCAATATTAGTTTGATTTATATTACTGAAGTTTATTTCAGGTATTTTTTTAATCTCGGCAACACCATAGGAAAATATTATTAATGGAAACACCAGAAATAATATTTTAGATTCTTTTTGTAAAAGATGAAAACTGAGAATATTTAAAAATCCAAAATTAAAAAGTAGAAAGTATAAGTTACCTGGAAAAGATCGACCTAAAAAGTAAAAATATGAAATAAAAATGAAAATTGAGTAAAAGAAAGTGAATTTTGCTAAGACAATGGTTTCAATATTGCTATAAATTGTTGTGTTCTTGTACAAATAAATAATCAAAATTACTAAATAAAGTAGAACAATAAAATGAAACCCTCTAAAACTGTGGCTGAGATAAAGTATATCTGCGTAGCCTCCACGAAAGTGACTAAGATACCCATTCTTAGTTTGTAATAAGATTACTAGTAATGCTATTGGTAATAATAAAAAATTGTTTTTTTGCTCATGTATTTTTGTTTTCAATTGTTGGAGATTTTGAAAATCAAAAAATCCTGAAAAAACCAACTCAGTAATTACTAGTGTTAATAAGGCTGATATTCCGATAAAAATATTATCCAACATTAAAATTATTAAAATAAAATATACAAGATTTATCGATATTTTCTTTTTTAGAAATAGTAAATAGAATAGTGAGAAGAAAGTAAATATCATGTATCTAGCTGGGTAAGTTTGATAAAAAGACCAGCTACTTGAGATAACACTATTTATCTTAAATACAGAGTTATCTAATGTTTTTTCGGTGACTTGTAAGAAAACCCCAAACCCAACAATACCAAAAAAAGTTATGAGATTTGTCTGCAGTTTTAATAGGCGAAGTTTAGCAAAAAACGTGACGAGTATTAGACCATTGAGAAGACTCATCAAGAAAGCAAAACCATAGTCAATACTTGAAAAATTTAAGATTAATCTACTCAGTATTGTGGGGAGTACTAAATTATAAAGAACTAGATATTGCTCAGTATAAATGCTTATATTTCCCACTGATAAAATTTCATTTAGAAAGTCAAGCTGATCAGTCCCTCCACCAAATACTAAATTAAATAAAAAGTAATTAAAGATTAATATACCAACTAAAACACTCTCAATTAATTTCTGATACTTTTTATTATTTTTGTAGATAGAGACAGTTTCTATAAATGTGAAAGCTATTGCTAAATACCAATTCTTTAAGAGAAAAACAGAAATTATTAAGACTACAATCACATTTGAATATTTAAATTTACCTAAAAAAGTAAAATGAACATATAAAAATACAAAAATTATTAGCATGTTTAAGTTTATTAAATTTGCATACCCCACCTCTACAGATTTGTAAAACCTTGAATCAAATTGTAAGTTGTAAATGAAAAAATAAAAATAAATACTAAATATAGACCTGTTTAAAAGCACGTTTTTATATTTATAAAACGGCATCTTACTCATGAACATAAAGATTAAATAACTCACTATTTCAAAAAAATAGACATATTCAGAAACTTCACATGTGAATAGTTTTGTGAATTGATCAACTTTTTCTATGTTCCTTAAGCAAATTGTTGTGTTTATTTTATATTGGACGTAAATAATTGAAAATATTGGAAATGTTGAAATTAGAATGCTGTTAAGGGATAGTGTCTTTTCTATATTGTCACTAAATTTAAAATTTGAATAAATTATTGCTAATAAAAATATATAGAATGTTGCGTTAAAGTAAATCAGGTTTCTTTGTATTAAAGTATTTAAATAATCAAAAAAAACTAGATTCTCTGTTTCAAATTTATGATTTATTTCCAATATTATAAAAATCGCTAATACAGCAACATATGAAATTCTTAGAATATTATTTTTTAATTTCATCACTTACATGATATTAAATTTAAATTATTGATGTAATTAAAAGGTAAATTTCCTAACTTTAATAAATCGAAAAAACTTTTTAGTCGTCACTAATTAATACAGTAAAATAAAGATTTTCGTAGTTGCATCAGAGATTAATAAATTATGTTTTTTGAAAAATTCTTGTGGGCGCTACAGGATTTGAACCTGTGACTTCTTCCTTGTAAGGGAAGCGCTCTGCCAGACTGAGCTAAGCGCCCGAATTTTCATTATATTTATATATATAAATTAACTGAGATTTTTTTAACTACAACCTAAAGAGTTGCCACAATTGAGACATTTGTAACATGACCCATTTCTAATTGTAATGTGTCCACACTCATTACACGCTGGGGCATCACCCATCATATCGCCAAGAACTTCTTGCACTGTTGCGACTGAATTTTCTGCTTGCTCAGCAGGTGCAGTCTCTGTTTTAGCTACAGGTGCAGTATCTGTTTTAGCTACAGGTGCAGTCTCTGTTTTAGCTACAGGTGCAGTATCTGTTTTAGCTACAGGTGCAGTCTCTGTTTTAGCTACCATTTCCACAGCTTCACTTTTCTGTTCCTGAACAGCCGTATCTTTTGGTGGAACTTGAACAATATCTGTTCTATCTAGGTACTCTAAACCAAGTGCTCGAAATACATAGTCAATGATAGAGTTACTCATCTTGATATTTTCATGTCCTTCGACCATGCCCCGTGGTTCAAAAGTCTGGAAAGTAAATGTATCCACAAACTCTTCTAGAGGAACTCCATACTGCAGTCCTTTTGAGACAGCAATTGCAAAACAGCCAAGGACACCTTTAAGTGTTGCTCCTTCTTTAGCTATATCAATAAACACCTCACCAAGAGTTCCATCAGGATATTCACCAGTTCTTAGATACACCTTATGGCCGGCAATTCTAGCTTCCTGAGTCCAGCCTTCTCTTCTTTCTGGAAGGAGGAATCTTGGTCTGTTTACCCCTGCATATGCTCTTGAAGGACTTGTTCCCGGAGCAAAGTTTCCTTGAATTAACATGGCCTCTTCTTCAAGAATTTTTGTTACTTCTGGATCAGATTCTTCTGAATCTCCCTCATCTGAAGATGATGAAAGTGGTTGAGATGCTTTAGAACCATCTCTGTAAATTGCGATAGCCTTTACACCAATCTTTGCTGCTTCAAAGTAGCAATCTTCAATATCCTCAACCGTTGCCTCATTAGGCATATTTACTGTCTTAGATATTGCACCAGAAATAAATGGCTGTGCCGCTGCCATCATTCTTACATGGCCCATATAGTGAATAAAACGCTCTCCATCTTTCCCGCACTTATTCGCACAGTCAAAAACATCAAGATGTTCTTCTTTAAGGTAAGGTGCGCCTTCAATCTTTTGTGTTCCACAAATATCTAGATTCGCTTGAGCTATTTCATTTCTTGAGTATCCGAGTGTTTCAAGTAGGTTGAAGTCAAAGGATGTATATTCTTCTTCTGGGATACCTAAACCCTTTAATGTTTCTTCACCTAAGACAAATACATTAAACGCATGCTGGATTTCAAAAGCACCTGGAAGAGCGGCTTCAATTTTAGCTACATCTTCTTCACTCAAGCCTTTTTCCATCAATGATTTTTTATTAACATATGGTGAATCTTCAAGAGACATTGAACCAATAACATAATTGATTATCTCGCTTACCTCGTTTGAAGCATAACCTAATGCATTTAGTGCAGGTCCAATCGATTGGTTAGCTATCTTCATATAGCCTCCACCAGCAAGTTTTTTAAATTTCATTAATGCAAAGTCAGGTTCTACACCTGTTGTATCACAGTCCATAAGGAGACCAATAGTACCTGTCGGTGCAAGTACGGTAGCTTGGGCATTTCTGTAACCATTTTTTGTACCCAGTTCGACTGCTTCATCCCACGAAAGTTGGGCTGCAGCTAATAAATCTTCAGGACATAAGTCTTGATCAATAGCTATTAAGTCATGACTTAAACCTTCGTAATCGTTTGAGTCATATGCTGCTTTTCTATGGTTATTCATGACCCTGAGCATGTTGTCAGCATTTTCTTTGTATCTTGGGAAGGTACCAACGATACCTGCCATTTCAGCAGATGCTTTATAAGCTTCACCAGTTAACATAGCTGTCAAAGCTCCAGCAATAGCTCTTCCTAGTTTGGAATCATAAGCAATACCTTTTCTCATAAGTAAAGACCCTAAGTTTGCATAACCCAGTCCAAGGGTTCGGTAGTCATAAGACCCTTGAGCAATTTCTTTTGAAGGAAACTGAGCCATCTCTACCGATATTTCTAGAACAATAGTCCAGATTCTTAATGCATGCTTATAAGATGCGATATCAAATTCTTGTTTTTCATCATCATAGAACTTAACTAAGTTAAGACTTGCTAAGTTACAAGCAGTATTATCTAAGAATAAATACTCTGAACAAGGATTTGATGCACGAATTTTTCCACCCATAGGGGAGGTGTGCCATTCATTAATAGTTGTGTCGTACTGAACTCCAGGATCAGCACATTTCCATGCAGCATCTGCAACTTTATTCCATAAGTCACGGGCTTTCACTGTTTTCATTACAGATCCATCTGTTCTTGCAGTTAGTTCCCAATCCCCATCTTCTTCTATAGCTTTAAGAAATTCAGTAGGTACTCTTACAGAGTTGTTTGAGTTTTGTCCTGAGACAGTAGCGTATGCTTCACCATTGAAATCAGCAGGGTAACCTGCGGCAATAAGTGCACGGGCTTTATCTTCTTCTATAGCTTTCCACTCAATGAAGGTTTCAATATCTGGATGATCAAGGTCGAGAATAACCATCTTTGCAGCTCTTCTAGTTGTTCCACCAGACTTAATTGCACCAGCTGCTCGGTCACCGATTTTAAGGAAGGACATTACTCCTGAGGAAACTCCACCACCAGAAAGTTGTTCTCCTTCTCCACGAAGATGTGAAAAGTTTGTTCCTGTTCCTGAACCAAACTTAAAGAGTCTAGCTTCTTTTACCCAGAGATCCATGATTCCACCTTCGTTTACAAGGTCGTCATCAATAGATTGAATGAAGCAAGCATGTGGTTGTGGTCTTGAGTAGGAGTCATCTGCTTCTACGAGTTTTGATGTTTTTGGATCTACATACCAAAATCCTTGTGCAGGACCAGTTAAATCATATTTGTGGTTGAGTCCAGTGTTAAACCATTGTGGACTGTTAGGTGCTGCCATTTGTGTAGCAAGCATATACTTAAGTTCATCCTCAAAAGCTTGAGCATCATCTTTTGTTGCAAAGTACCCAGTTGTTTCTCCCCAATGTCTCCAGGTTTCAGCTAGCCTATCAAAAACTTGACGTGATGATGTTTCTGACCCGAGTACAGCTTTTCCATTTTCATCTTTTAAAACGTTTCCCTCAGCATCAACTTGAGGAACACCAGCTTTTCTAAAATATTTTGAAACCATAATGTCTGTAGCAACTTGTGGCCAGGTTGAAGG
>Ga0181604_10000217_pt1 | contig 51000 bp, 37 predicted proteins | sample 041ome_12_FD_148663 | JGI IMG/M metagenome (GOLD analysis project Ga0181604, IMG submission 148663) | Coastal salt marsh microbial communities from the Groves Creek Marsh, Skidaway Island, Georgia - 041410US metaG (spades assembly) | ecosystem: Environmental > Aquatic > Marine > Intertidal zone...
CGCTCAAAGAAGACGCACGGCACACCGAGCGTCAGAACGCGACGACGACGCGATCGCGACGACGACACACCGCGTGCGACGACGGAGGACGCGCGCGCGATGAACGCTAACGACGCGATGCAGGTGCGTTCGAAAAGCGCCGCGCGCGACGGTGAAAGCGACACGCCGCGCGCGCGTCGATTTGATTTTTTGACTTTCGAGCTGTCGCGCGCGCGTTGACCGCGACCGAACGCGAACGGACGACGACTGACGCAACTCGAACGCGATAGGCCATGGTGGAGCAAAAGGTGTACGACATGGCGCGCGCGGTGGAGGATTCCGTGGACGATGAGCTGCATCGATTGGAAAAGATGGACGGCGACGCGTTGGAGGATATTCGAAGGAAACGCTTGGAGGCGATGAAATCGACGCACGAAGCGCGGAAGAGCGCGCTGGAGCGTGGACACGGGGTGGTGAATGATTTAGATGATGAGAAAGCGTTTTTCGAAAAGATGAAGGGAGAGGATAAGATGATTGTACATTTTTATAGAACTTCGTCGTGGCCGTGCGAGGTGATGGATAAACACGTCGCGGCGGTGGCGAGGAAGCACACGGAGACGTTAGTCTGTAGAATCAACGCCGAGAAGTCGCCGTTTTTGACGGAAAAGCTTAAAATTTGGATGTTGCCGACGCTCTGTCTGATTCGTAACACCAAGGTTGTGGATTATATTGTCGGTTTCGACGACGTCGGCGGGACGGATGATTTTCCCACAGAGCATTTGCGTCTGGTGCTCGCTTCGAAGGGGGTGATTAATTACGAAGGTGGCGATAACGACTGCGATGCGAACCCGCGGGCGGCTAAGAAGGCGATGAATGTGATAGATAAGGCGACGAATATTCGTCGAGGGGCGAAGATGGCGTTGAATAGCGACGACGAAGACAGCGACTTCGATTGATGACGGAGACGCGGCGTGTTAAGTAAAGAATATTCCAGTTGTGATTAGCGATTACAAAAGATGCGTTTATCGTCCATAATGACTCTTCCTAGAAGCTTTGACCCTTTGTCGCGTTCGCGGTGGTGACGCGTGACAACACTTCGTCGACAGACAATGTACCGACGTCGCCATCCTTGAACGTACGCACAGCCAACGTGTTGTTCTCCGCTTCTTCTCTACCGACGACCGCCATGACCGGGATCTTTGCCTTCTCAGCCGTGCGCACGAGCTTAGCGAGACGTTGTCCGGTGCAAATTTCAACGCGCACGCCCGCATCGCGGAGCTTTTTCGCGACGCCTTCGGTATAATCGCTGACTTCGTCCGTCACAGGAAGCAAGCGCACTTGAATCGGGGCGAGCCACAACGGGAACTCCCCGGCGTAGTTCTCGGTGAGAATACCGAAGAATCTCTCAAGGGAACCGAAAATGGCGCGGTGAATCATGATTGGTCGCTGCTTTGCGTTCTCGCGATCGACGTAGGATAGGTCGAATCGCTCCGGCAGGTTGAAGTCGAGCTGCACCGTGGAGCATTGCCACTTACGCCCGATTGCGTCCAAAATCTTAATGTCAATCTTCGGCCCGTAGAACGCTCCACCGCCGTCGTCGACGATGTAATCCCATCCCTTCATTTGCAATGCGTCCTTAAGCGCACCTTCCGCGGTGTCCCAAATCTTGTCGTCGCCGACAGACTTTTCCGGCCTGGTGGATAGGTTGACTTCAAACTCCTTAAAACCAAACGTGCTCAGAATTTCTTCAGTCAAATCGAGAACGCTCTTGATCTCGTCTGTGATTTGATCCGGGAGGCAGAATATATGCGCGTCATCCTGCGTGAAACCTCTCACTCGGAACAAGCCGTGCATGGTGCCGCTACGTTCATATCTATACACCGTGCCAAGCTCAGCCCAACGAATGGGTAAATCCTTGTACGAGTAGTATCCGTCTTGGTAAACGACGATGTGGAACGGGCAGTTCATCGGTTTGAGCTGATACATTTCGTCTTCAACCTTGATGGGCTGGTACATGTTCTCGGAATAAAAATCGCTGTGACCAGAGGTTTTCCACAACTCTTGCTTGGCGACGTGCGGTGAGTACAAGAGCTCGTACCCGCGCGCCAGATGGAGATCCTTCCAGTACGTCTCGATCATGTGTCGCATGTGCGCGCCTTTCGGATGCCAAAACACCAAGCCGCCGCCAGCGTTATCTTGTTGAAGGGAGAACAAACCCAAATCCTTACCGATCGTTCGGTGATCGCGACGCTTCGCCTCCGCCTTGAAATCGTTGTACGCCTGAAGCTGTGCTTCATTCTCCCACGCCGTGCCGTAAATGCGCTGCAACATCGGCTTCGTTTCGTCACCACGCCAGTACGCCCCAGCCACACTTTCGAGCGCGAACGCTTTCTGATCAAGCTTGCCCGTGGACTCCACGTGAGGTCCCGCGCACAAATCCCACCACTCGTCGCCGATGTGATAAATCGTAATCGGCTCCGTCTTGATGGCTTCTAAGATTTCGAGCTTGTACGGCTCGTTAATCTCCCGGATTCGGCGTTCGGCTTCTTCTCGCGACACTTCCTCCCTGCGAAGCGGGTAATCCTTGCGAATAATCTTATACATTTCCTTTTGAATCTTCTTCATGTCTTGATCGGTGAAACCCTCTGGGTAGTAAAAGTCGTAATAAAATCCCCGGTCGATCCAAGGCCCGATCGTGCACTGCGCGCTCGGAAACACCTTTTGCACCGCCATCGCCATCACGTGCGCGCTCTGCGAAGCGTAAAATCAGCGAACCCATCGTCAGTCTCCTTTCGTCCCCGCGTGGTTCAGGTCGCGCACAAACCCCCTCCGCTCGCCCCTCGCGCGTCGTCGTCCGATCCACCACCGACGCAAGTCTCCCCACGCCTCGCATTTCCAACGCACCGTGTGTCGTATTTTCAACAAATTCTCGCTCTCATCGCTCGTCAGCAGTTTCACCGGCTCCGCGTCGCTCGCCGTCGCGTTCGCCTTATCGCTCGCCGCCGCGCTCGCGCCCGCCCCCGTCCATCGCGTCCTCGCGTCTCGTCGCGCGCCCACGACGCGCGTTCCGACGACATCGTGCCGCCGTGCGTTGCACGTCGTCATTCGCGCGCGATGCGCGCCCGCGATGCGCCGTCCGAGCGCGCATCGCGTCGCCAACGCCGGGGACGTCGTCGTCAATCGAAACATCGTCCGAACGCGCGCGCGCGAGCGACGCGGACGACGGGCGCGGCGCGAGGTCCGACGACGCGCGCGACCGAGCGACGCCGAGTCGTCGCGCTCGTTCGGCGCGCGATGCGTTCGCGAGCGCGTCTGTGCCGACTCGAACGCGTCGACGAATGCCGGCGACGCGCCGGCGGCTCGGCAGAGCGGCGCGCGCGCGATGCCGCGCGGCGACGCGATGCCGCGCGCGACGACGAGCGGCGGCGCGGACGGCGAGGCGACGCCTCGCGCGCGGGGGCGTCGAACGCGCGAGCACGCGGTGCCGCCGAGCGTGGAGAAGTTGGCGGCGTCGACGTTCGCGGCGGAATCGAAACGAAACGCGCGCGAGATGGAGGAGGCGTGGAAAAGCGTCGTCGCGGCGCGCACGCGAGGCGCTATTGACGATGCGACGCGGTCGTATCACGCGCTGGCGCGCGCGATCGAACGCGAGGAACGAGGCTTTGAGGATTTCAGCGGGTCGTGCTCGAGCGCGCTCCGACGCGAGTACGCCGGGCTGAAGGCGATCGATGACATGCCGTTCAAGCCTGAGTGGCGGCGGTCGATCGTTGACATCGCCGTGGGGGAGCAGATGTACGTCAGCGCACTGTGCGAGCAAGCGGGAGCGATGCGGGTGATGCGCGCGTGCGGGTTGGGGTGCCGAATGCGAAACGCGCAAAAATGTTCAATCCTTCCGTTCGATGATGCGACGAAAGATTTGTATTGCAACGTGCTGAGCGAGATCGCGTTTGAGGGTCGGTCGTACGTGCAAGCGATGGAGGCGAGGCGAGATAACGAACACTTGCTCGGGCCGACGGCGGAATTGGACATGCGGCGGCTGAAGACGTACGCGATGGGCGCGCTTTGCTCGTTACTCGTCACGGATACCGCGGCGAGCGATAACATACGAAACGGGGTGATGGAGAGTTTGTTGATACCGCTCGTGCGGTTGATCTGTCGCGGTGGCGAAGACATGCCCGCGTGGGAAATTTCTTGCGAGGACACGTTGCGTTTAGCCGAGGACGCCGGCGAAGGTTGCTCGAGCGGACTCGATGCGGGCGATCACGACGATCTTCATCGCTCGTTAATGCAAGCGCGCTTGACGTGTGTGGGAGCAATAGGCGATTATGTTGAGTGTTTTGCAGAGGCACTCAAGCACGGTGTCCTCGAACTCTCTCTGCGTCTCGTCGCGGGACCCCGCGAAAACGGGTGGCTTGAGAAGTACGGCTTCAAGCGGCACCACGGAGAAACTTCGGCTTGGCCTGGAGATCCTCAACTATCCGAAGCGCTCTCTGTCGTCAGTGCGTTTCTGGCGCATCGGAAGTTTGCGATTTCTTTCATTGACGCCGGTGGCGCAAAGTTGTTGCTAAACATTCCCAGAGGGCCTATGACGTACTACAATTTGACGCGCTGCCTATTCGGTATCGCGAGCATCACCACGGCGCTCGAACGTCTCGTGTCGCCGCAGGTGGACTTGGCACGACGATATGTGAAAGTATCGCTCGAGCTTTTAGATTGCAGCAACGAGTACGCGCGTCGTCAAGCCGCATTGTTCCTGACGTTTGCCATGCAAATCCCCGTCGTCGTCGTGGCGTTTGACGCGGAGGCTGGCCTCAAGCTCGTCCTTGACGTCCTTCGGACGTTGGCAGTGATGGTTGTAGACGTAGATAAGGTGCGCCCATCGATGTCTCCGAACGAGATTTCGCAGGCGAAAGAGACTGGAGATCACGTGAGCTTGTTGCTTAGACAGTACATGCGCGCGCATTTTGCGCAACACGTCAAAGCGATCGAAGAAAAGGTGATGGGCAAATCGAAGAAGAGTACGAGCACCAATAATCGTGCGATGCTACAAGCGATGGATATCGGATACGATGCGACGGAGCGACTATTTAGCTTAGTGAGTCGCCAAAAGCGCATCGCCGCCGTCATGCAAACCAAGTCGTGGCTCGTCATAGAAGCCTTCGTGGCGCAAAAAGGGCCGAAGGTGATGCTCGACTTGCTCACTTTGGCTCCGGGTGAAAAAACTCTTCGCGAGTGCGTTTTGGGATCTTTAAGCGTTTTAAAGATTGTGACGTCACATCCCACTGGAAGAGTGCACACGGCAAAGGCGCAATTTGATGAATATTACTCTTCTGGGTACGTTCTCATAGATGTCGTCGAGAATGCGGCAGAGGCGGTCGACACTGAAGCCGTGGTCGAGGCTTTGAAAGTCGTTTGCAATCTCGTTTCTCCCCCTTACGCCTTGCATAGTACCGATGCTAAATCACAGAGTGGGAAGTTACAGCGCTCTCACAGCATCGATGGCAAGTCGTTCTCAGTTTTTGACTACGCGCGAATGGAGGAAACGTTTGAGGCGGGGCGGAAACATATCCGAGAGGCTTTTGGCGTTAAGTCTTTGCTCAACCTGCTGTTTAAAACGTCGAAGACGTTACCTCAGCCGTCTATGAACATATCTAGAGCACTTTGTTGTCGTGCCTTGCTCGGGTTATCTCGCGATGCGTCAATCGCAAACACTCTACAGACGCTGCAAATAGCGCGGCATCTTTCAGAGCTTTTGCGCGAGACGGGGACGACGCAACACTCCGCGTTTGACGAACTAGCGATCGTGGACTCGAAGCGCGAAAACGGTACAGCTGCTACGGTTCAGGCTGCCGCCACAGAGTTTCATCGATGCGCCGTGGAGCTCATCGCGGCAACCGCAGGGTTTGCAAACGTCAAAGCGACGACGCCCGCGGTGGCGTCCGACGCTGCGGCGCCGCCTCTGGCGAAACTCGAACGACACTTGATTGCAGCTGCAACTAAAGTTCGATATCCGCACAACGAGCTTTTACAAATAATGCATGAGCATCTCGTCGCGGCTGGCTTGACGAGTACCGCGGCTTCGCTCGTGGACGAGGCGGGGATGGAGCGCCCGGGTCGCAGCGCGAGTGTAGGTCGTTTGTGTCCTTCGCCTGCGCCGCGCCTCAAGCTAAATTTCAAGAGCAAGACAGCTCGCACAAAGATGTATCGGCGTGCACCACGATCGAGAATGACTGGTGCGGCACGCGGTATGCTCGGGATTGCGGGCGAACCGTTCACTCTTGGGCTCGAGCAAGGCTCCACTCAAGCGCCGCCGCGCAAAGGGCCACGGCGTGGAGAATCAAGTCGAGCCAGCAAACTTTCACCCGCAGTGGTCACAACTTCGGTCAATTCGGTCAAAACGAGCAAACCAGGAGCAAATGGTATTGTTGTTACTCCTTGCAGCACACGACGAGGCAAAAAGCGAAAAACTAACGGAGAAGAAATACGGAAATCTCTTATCACACCACCCATTGCAGTTGGTGCAACAGAACGCGCCTGCTGTGCGAATGAACACCAAACACCATCGCCAAGCGTGAAGGAGCGCGTTCACAAAGAGTTTCCTACACCCGGTGTGTTGGTCTCCGATGCACCACGCGGTGAAACGGGTTGTGGCGTGCGTTCGCGATTAGATTCTATTCTGACGCAATACCTCCGAGCTCAGCATCGGCAGTGCGCCGCGCCGATTACGGCGTGCGCTCCCTTCTCTTTGCTTGCGCCGCATCAGTGTCCTCAGCCAAAACGTATTCTTGAAGCACCGCGAAACTTGACGGCTCGTCTTCGCCAGCGTGAGTGGGCTAACGTGACTGGCTGGGATGCCGGCATGCGTCGAGCTGATCGACACTTTGTGTACAGCAGATTCAGACCGCTGCGCGCGATTCGGGGCAATGATTGCTTATTCACCGCCGCGTCTTTCTTGTATGGCGTGCCGGAACAAATCATCATCGGTGACAATGACGGCGAGCTTCATCTGTACGACCACATATCTGGAGAGCTCTTGGAAATAGCCGCCACGCCAGGGAGGGTCAGTGGCGCCATTCGCAAGATTGCGGCGGCTGGTCCGCTGTGCCCGACACCGTTATTCGCCGTTACGTCGGTGGAAAGCTGCTCAATTTGGAGCCTCCCGAATCCAGACGATGCGCCCTACATGCTTTGGTGCTCTGGTCACTCTGGGTGCGCCATAAACTCCACGGGCTCTCAATTTGTCAGCGGTAGCCTCGAATCAGTCGTCGAGCTCGCGGACATGGAAACACATCGCGTTACACGCAGGCTCACCTCGAACACTGGCGGCCCTCCGTTATTGACGAAAAACAACGACGAAGTTTCATTTTCTCCAAGCGACGACTTGATTTTGTGGGATGAAGTACTCTGGGATGTACGATTGGCGAATGATAAGCCAATTCGACGATTCGACCGTTATTCAGAGGCTGCGGGCGCGTGTTTCCATCCGGGAGGAAACGAAATCATTATCGGGCGGGAAGTGTGGGACATTCGGTCATCACGCTTGCTCCGCGTGGTGCCTTCACTCGACCGTGCAGCGCTAAAGTTCAACCTCACCGGCACCGTGGGTATGGCGCACATTTTACACCCTAGAAACGAGCCACCGCTTTCATCCTTGCGCAAGTGTCATCATCCGTACAAGCATTCTTTTTGTACCATCGACATGCTCGATTATTCAGATATTTGCACTGTCGACGTTCCTTCGGGCATGATTGACGCCGCGTGGGATGTGAATTCCGACACTCTTTGCGCTACGGTGGAGTATGATATCTTGAGCACACACGAGTCAACCGTGCGTCTGCACGAAGTTGGGAGACTACGACCAGCCGATGACGAATCAGACGTCGAAGACGAGCACGAAGAGATCGAGCCCATGGTTTTGAACATGGACCACGATGGATGGGAAGAAGATTATTCGGACGAAGACTCGGAAGAACGCATTGAGGATGCAGACGGTCGGGTAAACATCAACGAAGCGCGCATTCGGCATCAAATTAACAGTCTACGCGAGATGGTGCGCGAGGCTGAGGTCGATTGGGTGCGTTACGACGACGACGGCGAAGGCGTGCACTCGGGAGACGACGATTCCAGCGAATACGACTCTGACTTCATCGATAGCGACAGTGACGACGCGGAAGATGATCTTCATTTCGGCCGAGCACTACTCCGCCGCGCTCTACACGGTCGTAGACCCGCGGTTACGCGGTACGACGACGACGACGACGAAGACGAATATGAGACAGACGACGACGACGAATATGAGACAGACGACGGCGACGACGAAGAGAGCGAATACGAAACGGACGACGGCTGAAAAATTGTAATTTGTACCAAAATTCTTTGCGTTCTCGTCGCTTCAGCGCGCACCGGTGGCCGCGCGCGATCGTCACCCGACGCGTCGCGGCCCCTCGAGCCGGCGAGGCCCCGTCGCGCGCGAAGACGAAAAAATCTGGACGAGGGCGGGAAGGGCGCCGCGCGACGTCGAGGCGCGGCGCGATCGGCAGTGCGGCGCGCGCGAAGCACGAAGGAGACGACCGCGATGTCGACGCGCGCGACGCGCGGCGCGGCGTCGACGCGCGCGATCGAGCGCGGCGCGACGCGCGACGGGCGTCGTCTTCGGCGGAATCGTCGCCATCGGTCGCGCGGGACGACGACGACGACGACGACGGCGCGGGCGTCGCGAACGAACGACGCGCGAGCGAGGGATCGGGATCGGGATGATTACGACGTGCACACGGTGATGTACGGGGACACGCTGAACGAGATCGCGCGAGCGCACGGGACGAGCGCGGAGGCGGTGTGCGAGGCGAATGGGATTCGGTTCGACGACGAAGGAAACGACGAAGACGCGCCGGCGCTGTACGTCGGACAGCGGCTGTTGATTCCGACGACGAATGATGATGGACGATGGAGACGAGGTGAAGTGGGAGAGTACGGGAGTCGACGGACGACGGCGATGAGCGAACGAGAACGCGACGCGGAGTTCGCGCGAGCGAGACGGTCGAGGAGCGAACAGAGACGGATGAGCGCGCCGACGACGCGAACGCACGCCGTGGTGAGCGCGAGCACGGTGGAAGAGTTGACGCGAGATGATGTGGTGGGGATGCTGACGCACAGGGACGAGACGGTGATGCTGCTGGTGGAGACGGAGAATTGCCGATGGTGCGACGACGTGCAGCCGGCGTGGACGGCGGTAGCGGTGTGCTACGCCAACGACCCCACCGTGCGCGTGTGCCGGCTGAGATGCGATAGCGCTGAGATGAAGCAGTTTGCGGCGAAATACTTTCGCGCCAAGACTTTTCCAACCATCGTCGCTTTGCCCGCGGGCAAAGGGCCGGTGTACCGGCACGCGAGCGCCGACAGAAGCGTCGGCGCTTTGCTCGAGTTCGCTGAAGAAGCCACGGGTCGAACAGCGCCTACATTGGCGATTGACTTGCGCAAATCTCCGCAGAGCGCGTCGTCGGCGATGACAACGCGACGAGGGGTGTCGGCAGCGAGCGACGCGTCGTCCTTCTCGCGCCAAACGGCTCAAAATCCATTCAACGCGCTGACTGGCGCACTCGGAAGCACGCTAGGTTTCGACGGCAACAGTGGCCGATCGAGCGTCGGTGTGAGCGCGACACCCTCATCGCAAGTGCTTCCACTCGCAGCCGGGATCACGACGCTCGCGATATTCGCCGCGGTGGCGAACGTGGCGGTTGCGGCGCGAAACGCCGGCGCGAAACGCCAACCGCGCAGGTTGGGTCGGCATTTCCACGAAGAAGAGTTCGCGGACGATCACGAGCCGTTAGATGACTACGACGAAGCCGTCATGGAGGTTTCGTCGCAAAACGACGCTCGGCAGCTCGCAGAATGGCGAGACATTGTCGTCGAGGAATTATTTTCGCTTCCGAGCCGCGCACTATTGTTGATTAGGATTTGGTTTCTCATCGGTCGACGATCGGTCGAGCTCGGCAAGTCGCGAAGTAAAAATGAACGTCGCGGTGGTCGCTCAAGAGATGAGTACGAAGTGGACGAGTATTACGAAGACGAAAGGCGACCGTTTCGGGACGACGGCGATGCTAGACGGGCGAGGCCGTCTCGCAACTCGCGCGATGATCCGACGTACTACTAACGAGACACCGTTCTATCTATATATGGCTAATAATCATGCTACAAGATCTTCTAACAGTTGACCTCTGTCGCCGCCTCGATTGCGTTTCCTAAAAACTTCTCAAGCGCAATGCGCCTGTGCGAAATCTCCGCTTGCTCCACGAACTGCAGTTCTCCAAACGTCTTGGCGAATCCCGCGGGCTGGAAAACGCTGTTCCACGACGCCTTGCCGTGCTTGACTTCACCTCGCGGAGGCACCATCGTTCCCCTGATAGAGCCGATAAACACATTCGTCTCGCGAGAGCCCCCCGCTCGCACGGCCATCGCTCCAACCGTGCACGTAACCGTCGCGTTACGATCTTCGTACCGGGACATCACGTCCCATAGTCCATCGGGTCCGATCGCTTCAAGCATGGGTTTGCAATAGGGCCCCGGGAATCCGTTCAAGGCGTCGAGATCGAGTGACACGTCTTCGACGAGGAGGTAATCAAAATCGCCCGCATCTGCCTCTTGAAAAAGAATCGTCGCCGCCTCTTTGAGCTTGTGCTTGCTGATGTCCACTTTTGAGCCTTGTATTTCAACAGTGTCCACGTCGAATTGCTGCAGAATCACGTTCGCTCGCGCGAGGTTTTCCGGTCTGTTGAATACGTGCTTGGCTTCGGCAAACTTGCCGTGGTTACCCGTGGCGTAAGCGATGCGTAGCGTCGGGATTGACGCCATCGCCAGGCGTTGCACGAGCGCTTATCGACTATCTCGCCGTCAACACGAGTCCGCTGGTTCGTCGTCGTCGTTCTCGCGCGCGAGGTTATGAAGAGATCGCCGATGCAGTCAAGCACTCAAGCGTCCCCGTCGTCGGCGTAGAGCGCCGCAAGCTGCAGCGCGAAGTCACTCGGTCCATCGGGCGTGGGCGCGGTCGTCACATCATTCATCATTTCGTCCGTGTGCACTGTCTCTTCATCGCGCGCGTTGTGGTCGATTTCAGCCGAGGGTGGCGCGTCGCCGCCGTACCCGGAAAAATCTCCGGCGACGTCTTGAAAGTCTTCCCAGTCGACTCCGCTCACCGCTTCGATCACCGCGCTTTCTCTTAACCGCTCTCGCAACGCTTCGCGCTCGATTCTCGTTCGCTTCGCTGCGCTCGCAGCGTACGCATCGACGTCTGCCTCAAACACCGCCACTAAGTTTTCGCTCGTCACCGCGAGCGCGTGCGCCGTGGCATCCACACTCAACACCGGCACGTCTCGCAGCACCACCGCGCAGCCCGAGGCAAGCGCACGCTCACTCATCATCAATTCCCGATGCACGATGACTCTAATCTCACCAGTGGGATCGCACAGCGTTCCCGCGCCGTCGCCGTTCGACGTAGCGCCGAGCTCGCGAAGCGCGCCCGCCACGCGCGGCGCCCTTCCCGATCGCCATCCACCGCGACGCAACCAAGCGACGTTGTATTTACACTCCGCACGATTCGGGTCGAAGTTTTCGACGTCGATGGCGTCCAGCGCGCGGCGCCAAGGCGCGGACGCGAAGAGCGCGGCGTCGAGGACATCTTCAGCTGTCGCCGCGGGATTTGAACTCGTCGCGTCGTTGGGCGTCGCCTCACGCGCACCTTCGTCGCCTTCACCGTTCGCGCGCGCGTGTGCGATGTTTTCACGCGACGCGAAGGCGTTTGCGGGACCGGGTATCGGTCTCATAGCGCGAGGCGAGGCAAAGTCTGGCGATACTCGCACCGTCGCGGCGGTCGTCATCGAGCTCGCGCGACGCGCGACGCGGACGGCGGCGAACCGTCCTCCACGAAACGACGCCGAGCGCAGGCGAAGGTTATTTCTGAAATGTACGTTTCTGACATCAATGCTTTAATTACACGCGCGATCGGCCGAATGTGGTCTCAGTCCGACTTGGCCTCCTCGCCGTACTTCGGCGGCGCTCGACCCCAGTTTTCCTCGTACGCGCTCGCGACGTTGGGATCGAGATCCAACCCGCTCTTCAACGCCTCCTTCCCCGTACTCACGAATTTCCCTTTCGGTGGCACTTTACGCCCGAACGTGGTGTACTTGGCGGTCCACGCCGCGTAGCCGCCCGCCACCGGGACTGCGTTCGTGTAGCCCGCGGCTTCGAGCCCGCTTACCAACTCCGCCACTCTCGCCCCATCGGCGTCGACGATCAACAATTTCATACCAGGTCGCGTCTTTTCTCGCGCGGCTTTCACCCAATCCTCCACGCTCGCGTCCTGCGCGAGCGGCACGTTGATTGTTTTCGCCGGCGGCTTTGTGATGTGCGAGCGGTCGTACTCCTTCCACGAACGGCAATCGACGAACAGATAGTCCTCGCGCTCGAGCATGTACTTACCAGCGTCGATGTCGACCTCGGACGCGCGCGCGACGTGTCGCGCGCGACGACCGACGACGCGCGCCCGCCGATGGTGGTTATCCACAACACTCGTCAAAGACACGTCCGAATCGACGCCGACGCGACGCGAGGTGAACAAGGACGACGCGGGCGAGAGCGACGCGCGCGGCATCGCGTTAAACATCGCTCGCGACGCGCGTCTCGGGTTTCGCTCGCGACGCTCGCGCGTGCAGCGCGCTGCGAGGTGCGGCGCAGGGGGGTTGCCGGCGACGGCGACTCGCGTACAGGGTACGGTTGCGTGAAATACAAAATTACTTGGGCCAATTCAGTCCATCGCCGTCTTCGATGGCAAACTTCTTCTTTGCCGATTTAGCGACGGCGTCGGCGAGCTCCTTCCAGCTCTTACCATCGATCTCGCGCGTCGCCAAACCTTCGCTCGTATACACTTGCGGGACGACGCGCGCGCGACGCGGATCCCACGTCGTTAAATCCTTTTCTTCGTACCCTTTTGGACGCTCTTGCCTTGGAGGCAACTCTAACGGTTCCTTCGCGACTTCGTCGTAGTCTATCGCGGCGAGAATGTGCTGGATGGCGTTCAAGCGCGCGACGCGTTTGTCGTCCGCCGGCACGATGCTCCACGGAACAGCCTCGCTCGTGTTTTCAAACATCAAATCTCGCGCGAGAGCGTAGTCGTACCACTTGCTGCGCGCAAACAAGTCCATGGGTGATAATTTCCATCGTTTTTCACTGTTCTCGAGTCTCCCTCGGAACCGCCGCTCCTGTTCCGCGTCGCTCACGTCGAACCAAAGCTTGATGATTTCGTAATCCGCGTCCAAAAGCATGCGCTCGAAGACGTTCACCTCTCTCTCGAACCGCTCCACCTCCTCGCTCGTCGCGAATCCCATCACGCGTTCGACGCCGCTTCGATTATACCACGACCTGTCGAACAGCACGATCTCCCCCGCGCTCGGCAAATGTCGAGCGTACCGTTGAAAGTACCACTGACTTTTCTCCGCCTCGGTCGGCGCCGACAGCGCGCACACGCGACACACTCTCGGCGACAGCACCTCCGTGATTCGCGAGATGCACCCTCCCTTCCCCGCCGCGTCGCGTCCCTCGAAAATCACGATGATCTTCTTCCCCCGAAGCTTCGCGTAATCCATCAGGCAAACCAATTCGTTCTGGAGCCGCTCCAGCGCGAGCTCGTACTCGGCGTTCGTCACCGCCTTGGCGATCATCTTGGCCAATCGTTTCTCGCGCAGCGCGTCGTCGCGCGCGATCGCGCGCGTCGGATCGTACGACGCCGACGCCGAGTCCCTGAGCGCGAGCGCTGACTTCGCTTTCGACTTCGACGCATTCGCTTTCGACTTTGATTTCGCGGCGACGACGACGCGCCTTCGCGCCGCCGCGCGCGCGCCGCGCGGTGCCGTCGCGAGACGCGCCCGCTCGAGCATGTGAAAATCGCGCGCCGTCGCGAGATGCGCCGCGCGATGCCGCGCGCGACGCCGCGCGCGTGCGGTCGTCGACGCGTGCCACCGGCGACCGACCGGCGGCGTCGCGCGCGCGGCGTCCGCCCGCAGAGACGCGCGCGGGCGACGACGCGATGAGGGTGCCGACGCACGACGCCGCGCCGGGGGCGAAGTCGTACGGCGGCATGGGCGAGCGCGTGCTGCGCGCGATGGGATGGTCCAAGTGCGCGCGACCGACGACCGAGGCGACCGACGCGACCGACGACCGGCGGCGGGACCCCGACCGCCAAGAGAAGCGCGGAGACTGACGGCGCGCGAACGACCCCGCGCGCGCGACAGGGGCGATGGACTGGGGAAAAATCGACACGGACGCGCGGAGGCGATCGAGGTGGTGAAGCGCGAGGATAACGCGGGCGTGGGGAAGAGGAAGACGAGGTACGCGTGGGACGAAAAGTGGTGGGAGGGGACGTACGCGAACGCGGCGAGCAAGATTGCGCGCGTCGTCGGAGGCGAGGAGGATGGGAAGACGACGTCGTCGACGTCGACGTCGGGACGCGATGGAGACTCGAGCGAGAGCGAGGATTCGAGCGAGGATGAAGTCGCGGCGAGACTGGGGACGGCGACGGGACGCGACGGCGTGGCGTTTAGCGGATCGAAGAGCGATTTGCAGCTCATGCGAGAGCTGGCGGAGGATAATCATCGCGGATCCACGTTCGGTGGGCGCGTGGGTAAGCTCGAACGCATCGCAAAGTTTGAGGCGGAACAGTTGGCCAAGTATGGGATTCAACGCGGGAGCGCGTCGGCGCCCGCCGCCGCGGAGACGAAGAAAAAGCCAAAGGAAAAGTCTAAGAAGGACAAGAAAAAGCGCAAATCCGACGGCGAAGGTGCGGTCGAAACGACGGTGAGACCTTCGGGCGTGTCGTACGAGGGTGAAAAGTCTTTGAGCACCAAACTCAGCGATTGGTGGACGCGCGCGGGTTTCGCCTGGGGCGGCTTGGTCGGCTCGAAACGCGAGCGCGACTTGAACGACGACGGCGCCGCGGACGACGAAGACGGCGCCGATCGCGCTAAGCGCGGCAAGGGATTCACCGAGAACGATCAAGAGGCTTTATTTAAATCCGCGCACGAAACAAACGTCGCCAAGGGCACGAAGCGAGGTCTCGGCGGCAGAGGCGTGTTGAAGAGCGAGTGGACGGGCGTCAGACGAACCGACTTCGGCGACGACGACGACGACGACGTTGCGAAGAACGACGCGCGTCGGAAAAACGAAAAGGCGAAGAAGGAGAAGAAGGAGAAGAAGGACAAGAAGGAGAAGAAGCAAAAGAAGGAAAAGAAGGAAAAGAGTAGAACTGTAGAAGTAGCGCGATAGCTGTGATAGCCCGAGCAAATCAAAACAACTCAGCGCCTCGCGCACCGACTTCACTCGTCCGCGCGTCGCGCGTCGATGAAACGCTCGAGGGAGACGCGCGCGAACGACTTTCCCATATCGCGCAAGAAGATCGGAGGCCACGCCGCGACGACGTCGAAAATCGAACCCAAGGACGCCATCGCGAGAGTTCAAATCTTGATTACGAAGTCGTTGCACGACGCGAAAGGATTGAGCGAGGCGATACGAGTGAGTGTGCGAGAGGTGACGACGAACACTGTGAACTCGCGGTGAGCGCGCGTCTCGGGCGATGACGCATAAACGAGGGAGCATCGCCGCGTATTTTGCACCGGCTGTTAAGACGCCGAGCGCGGCGGACGGCGCGAAGAAGGCGCGAACTTCCACGGATTCATCGTCGCGATTCGAACGGTGTCCTTTATGCGCAAAGAACGTTGCCAAGATGCTTTTGGAATCTCACGTCGGGACGTGCATTATACGTGAACGTCGAGAGGATGGCGACAGCGATGCTGAGGTTGCCGAGAAACAGCCGGCGACAAAACCAAAACCGGCGACGAACGCCTTCGCGAGCATGATGGCGGCGCAGCGCGAGCGCGAGCGCGAGCGCATATTTTTGTTGACCTACGACGCGGCGCGTTCACGTTGGGACGTGTCGTTGTCGTTGGGGAAATCTATTAAGGCGGAATCTTCGGCGAAGTGGGCGAGTCAAGTCGTGGTTAAAGAGAAATTGGCGAGCGGTACGACGTGTTCGACGACGCTAAAGTTGATGACGGACGTCGCGAGCGACGATGGTCCAGATCAAGAGAACGCGTTGCGCGAAGCGTTACGGGACGCGAAAGAGTACGCTGAAGTTCGCGCGAGTCGAGCGAGTGCAGATGGCGAACAGCTCAAGTTGAGCGTGATCAAATCCGCATTGCAGAAGAATATCAGGCGAGGTCGCGCTGCTGCTGCTTCGCGCGTAGCCATGCACATGTGTTTAGACCCGCAAGCGCTCATCGAATGCGTCCGTAGACTCGTGATCATTTCATTAGAAGATGCTATCCTGCATCCAGATGTCGTACTGTTGACGTGGCTCATGTGCGCGACGAGCAAAGGATTCGAGCCGACGGACGCGTTGCGCGCCGCGGTGGCTCGTATAGCTGGCGAAATGGCGGCTATCCGCATCAAAGATAGCGTTTCGTACGGCGTCGCTGGCGATTCAGCCAGTGGCGTGCTCGCGCTCAATGACGTCGAGGCCGCGTTGCCGGCGGCCGAGGCCACCGTCGTTCAGGCTTTGATGATTCGTGCGCACTTTGGCGGAATGCCCGGAGACGTCGCCATGTTACACGGTTTTTCGCACGTATGGTTCAATCGGTTCAAGCAGACGGCAAAAAGTAATGATGTACCGCTCGAGTACGACGAGCTGCGCAATCCGGAAATCATTGACGATAAGTCGCCGTGGCTTTCGTATCTCGAACTCGCATTCGATGCCGCGCGAGAAGCAACGGATGCAGCCAAGACGTGGGGTGGTTTCATGCGCCGCGACGACATACCGATCGCCGCCGTAGACTTCCACGTGTCGAGTTGCGTAGAACACGTCTTGCAAGCACCCGCGGTCAGGCTTAGAATCGTTGAAGCTGGCGAGCGATTCGGATTTGGTGACTCCATCGACGTCGCAGATCGAACAAAGTCGGCGATTTGGCGTCACTCCGCTGGCGTGAACAAAAAATCGAACATCGCCCTGCGAAACACAGTAGTGAAGACGATGATTCACCCTCCGACGAAGAAAGAGCAGCTGTCTCTCGCGATTTGGGAGATCATACGCGAGGATTACGAGCGATGGGTTCGGCGATACTTGGCATTTCGGATGCCTCGCTAAATTGTATTATACAACAACTTGTTTAGCCACTAACTGACTACGTGTAGATGAGAAGGTTATCAAAGAAATCATCCGTCTTCTCCAGCGTTTGCGTGAGCACGAACTTGATGATCGAACGCTCACCTCTCGTCACGCCCGTCACTCTGTGCGGAGCGCCATCCGCGCGAACGATGATGACCGAGTTTGGCTCGGTCCAGCCGCCGTAACGCATTCCAGTTCTCTCATCTTCCCACTCCGTCGTACTATCACTCGTGTTTGTCACCGTGAATACTATTTCATACTGCGGTTTCGTGTACAACGCGACGTCTTTATGCCAGTCCATCGACCCGCCGACGGGGTACACTCTGAATTCCACGGGTACGTCGCCGGCGACCAACGCACCCGCGTCGTCATTTTCACCGAGCAATAACGATCGCAGGCGATCAGAAACCGAGCTCGCCACGCAGGCTTCGTGCACGAAATTATCCGACGGTACCATGACACCCAGCCTCTGCCGCGCGCACGCTCTATTTTCCGGCGTCACGCTCGCGCGCAATTTTTCGCACTCCGCCGCCACGCGCTCGAACGTCTCGGGTTCAAAGAAATTTCGCACGTACAGTAATCCCCCCGACCGCTCGAACGCGGTGTCCCCGACCGCTCCATCGCGCGTTCCATCGTCCACTCTCGGTCGCCGCGCGTTCGCCGACGCGCTCGCGCTCGCGTTCGCCGCCGCCGCTCGCCCCACCGCCGCCGCCGCGCGTCTTCGAAGCTCTCGTCCCTCGTCTCCGCTCGACGCCGTCCCGCGCGCGAGGACTCGCCGTCGCGCGCGCGTTCCGAGCGTCGTCGCGCGCGCCGAACCGCGCTCGACCGTCGCAATCGCGCCTCCTCCACCGTCCCCGCGCGCCGCGCGATCCCCTCCGCGCGCGCGCGTCGTTCTCGTCCTCGTCCTCGTCGCCGTCGACGTCGACGACGACCGCATCGCCGCGCGCGCCGAGACGTGCGACATCGCGCGCGCGTCGCCGGCGCGCGTCGCCGCGTGCGGCGCGCGCGTCGGCGTCGGCCGTTTCGGGGGGTGTCTGGTGGCGTGTGTGATGCCCGAAGGGTCCGTGTGTCGCTCGCCCCGCGGTGAAGAGCGCCATCGCGCCGCGCCATCGACCTCTTTACTCGACGCGTCGCGAACGATGGCGAAAATTAGGGTGCGTGGCGCGCGCGGTGGACAGCGCGAGATGCGAAAACGATGACGCGCGCGCGCGACGCGCGGCGCGCGCGGCGCGGCGCGCGCGACGCGAGACGCGAAAGCGTCGGACGGAGCGATCGCGGCGAAACCCTACGGGCGACGACGGGACGATGGGACGACGCGCGCGCGGTGGGACGCGCGCGCGGACGTCGCGCGCGCGGCGGCGCGTTCGGGGGAAGATAATTTCATGCTCGCGATGCGCGCGATCGAAGCGCTCGACGAACGATCGACTGACGAGAAAACGCGCGAATGATTGCTCGACGCAGTACCACCAATACCAAGTCGTCGGCCGACACGTGCCGACCGATGCGCACCCCGAGCCGGAGGTGTTCCGCATGAAGTTGTGGGCGCTCGATGACGTCAAGGCGCGATCGAAGTTCTGGTACTTCATGTCTCGCCTCAAGAAGGTGAAGAAGGCGAACGGCCAAATCATCGCGTGCAACGAGGTGCGTCTTTGTGGATGAGTGAAAGCCCTAGAGCGGGACGCGGACGCGAACGCGACTTTGAGCGACGCGAATCGTGTTAAACGCGCGTCGCGACGATGAAAAACGCGGAATGAGAGACTGACGAGTGTTGATTCGTTCACAATGACGAATAGATCTTTGAGGCGGACACGACGACCGTGAAGAACTTCGGCATCTGGATCCGTTACCAGTCCCGCACGGGTTACCACAACTCGTATAAGGAGTACCGCGAGACGACGATGAACGCGGCGGTGGATGCGCTCTACGAGGAAATGGCTTCCCGCCACCGTGTGCGTGCTTCGTGCTTGCAAATCATTAAGATTGCGGAGGTTGCCGACAAGGATGTTCGCCGCGAGAACACGCGCCAGTTCATTCAAGACGACTTGTCCTTCCCGGTCGTGACCAAGGTGACTCGTCACCCGAGCAAGGCCTCCAAGACGATCATCAAGTACAAGCGCCCCAACCACGTCACTCTTTGAGCGTGCGAGAGGACTTGTTAGACACATTAGTATGGGGGAGGGAGACAGAGCGGACCGAGTTGTAATTTGTTACGAACGTCCTTGATTGAAAACAAGTGTTGCGCCGCGTATCTCTCATTTGCAGTAAACTAACTAGGCGATGTACTTGAAAACTTGCGAGTTTTCTTCGTCGCGCATGATGTATTCCTTGTTGATGAGGTCATCGACTCGCATTTTGATCATCTTTGCTTCCGGGAGGAAGCTCTGTTGGAGTTGGTTCACGACTTCGACGACGAGCTCGTTGTATGCCAACGCCTTGCGAGTCTTCATCACTCGCACGATGGCTGCATCGATGGCATGACGGCGATCTTGTACGACGTTCTCAATCGTAGCTTTTCTCTCATCGGGAGGTGGCAATGCAATCTTGATGCGTCGCGAACGATCGGTGAATTTTTCGTTAAACGAAAAGACGTCTTCGGGATTCACCGTCTTGCCCTCGGGGGACTTGTTCAGAATCTTATACTTGGCACACGAGAGCGAATAGAGCGCTCGCTTCACGGCATCAGCTGGCATTTTTGTCTTTTCTATGACCTTTTGCATCGACAGCTCTTTTTCATTCCGAAAGAGCAACAAAACAGAGCATTGGGGCGTTTGCATGTGCATTTCTATAGTCTTGGCTTCGTACTTGACGTTTAGCACGACTGCTCCGAGTTGATGCACCCACGTGAGCTTTCTTTGGCTCATCTTAGCATCATAGAAAGTTTGAAACGTTTCCACACACTGCGCGAACTCGTCACACAGCTCCACCTGGATGGGCTTCCATGAAGGCCAGAAACCGTGCGTCAAGATGGTGACGTTGAAATCGATGCAAGTCTTGCGATTAGCAGCGTCTTCGTCTACCCATCTCTCAAACACATCTTGAGTGTCTCGCGCAGACTGCACATCATTCACCATACCCTCCATCTTCGATGTAAACTGCGCGCCGCACGACGTCTTGAGTTTACTCAAGATGGAGCGCTCATAATCCTGACTCGCAGACGTGTCTTGCAACAGGCGTCGAGAAAGCCTTTTGCTAGCAAACTCCCCAAACATATCCTTATCGCTGATGTATGCCAAGAGCTTCACAACTTTATCCAGCGTCTCTTCCATCTTCTCATCGCTCAACTTTTCGCTCCCACCCTTTCGCAACAGCTTATCCGCAAAATCTGCGAGTAGCTGCGCCGTCGAGATTTCACCGATGCCCTTGTTGCAGAAGTATTCAAAAGCCTCCTTGAGCGCGCGGTTGAAGAGTGCGTTGGAACCAAAGCAATCGTTCACATAACCACTATATTTGTCGTACAGGTCGATCGCACTTCGAGTAAAGACCTGTTCAATCGACGTAGACGTCGTCGGCTTTTCCTTGTTCCCTTTCATCGCCGCCGCCGCCTGTTCGGCGGAATTCACCAGGCTCATCCCTTCTTTTTGAACGTGCGTTTTGAAAATCTGAGCTATCGGCGCCAATCCTTTCGGTACCGAGCTAAAGAGACGGAACATGCGGGCTAGGTCCTCCTTCTTGTCGTCAACCAAGAGCGCTGCGCAACCGCTATTCTCCTTTTCCAGCAGCTCAGTTTCGTACTGCTCGAGGAGCTGCTGCTCAACCTTTGATATCAACTTCGACTCGGTGCTCTGATGCAAGTATTGTTGCACACGTTCGCGTTCGCTATGCAAACACTCTTCCGCTTTGATGAGATACGCCGGACACGAGTCTTCAGCGATCCACTGCGTCGCCTTGCGAGTGTAAAATGATGATGTGTGCGTGAGCAAGTCGTTTTCGAAATCGTTTTGGTATGCGTCCATCGTACCCAACCCCATCTCGACGAAGATTGACGTGATGCTCTTGATGAGACCTCTATCACTTTTTTCTCCTTCTCGCTCTTTGTCTATGAGGGCCAACACCGCCGTCTTCATGCTCGGCTTGATTTCTTCGTACACCAGTCTTCGGAAGCAACCCACGCCGACTTGATTGAGTGTCGCGTAGTGATGGCGCTGGACGTAGTATCTGTCGAGATAGTTGAAGAACCGAGACAGCCAGCGAACCATTATCTTGTGATTTTCCCATCGACTCATCAAGCTTCTCAGCATGTACTCTCCCTTTTTTTCCACGAGCGCCGGTAAAACCTTTGAGTTGATGTATTGGTTAAACGCGGCCTCGTAGCGCTTGTACAACTCTTCGGAAAAATCGTACGGCGCCTTCTGCGTGCACATGTTGTAAATCGTCCTGCAAGAACGTGTAAATGTTGTTGGATTGCGTCAGTCCATGCGATCACCGCGCCACTTGTTTCGGGGGGTCTTTGAGCGCGAGCGCGCGAGCGCGCGCCCCCAACCGCCCCGCGAGCGGTCAACGCGTCGTCCTACGCACGTGTAAAGATTCATGTACTCTTCCGACGTGAACGATTCCGCATCCTCCTGATCTAGAATGCGTCTAAGTTTCATGATACCATCCTGCGCGTCGTCAAACGTCACGATCTCGTCAGTACGTCTCGTTTCTCCCGCGCCTCGCGAGCTCTCGGCGTCCTCGAGCGTTTGATTCCAAATCGTCCGTCGACGCACCTCCATGCTCCCCCAACCATCTTCAAGCGCGATCACGCGTCGATCGCTCATTCCTCCGTTCATCCAACGTCCCTCGCTCGCGCGTCGTCCGCGTTCGCGCCCTCAACCCGACGAAACTCGCGCGTCGATGCGAACGAACGACGAGATTCCAAATCAAACGCAAACCGCCGCGCGCGCGCCTCGGTCGCGCCGCGCCGTTCGATCGCGGCGGCGCGGACCGTCGTCGGTTCGCGTCGGTTCGCGTCGCGCTCGCGTCGCGCTCGCGTCGCGCTCGCGTCGCGCTCGCGTCTTCCACTGCCGCGACGCGCCTCGCGACGACGACGACGACGACGTCCGCGCGACGACGTCCGCGCGAGGACGTCGACGGGAATCCGGAAATCCGGCACCCACCGCATCACGACCGATTTCGCGCGCGCCGAGGGATGAAAAATCTGTCGCCGGACTGCGCGCGCCTCGAGTGCCTGGAACCCGATCGGAGGTTTGCGAACCGAGACGCAGGCCCGTCTCCGAAAACCGACCGCGGAGACGCGGTCGGCCGGCGCGCGCGAACGATCTCGCGGCACAGGGCGTCGGATACAGCATCCCGAAGTCGCGCGGACGATCGCATCGCGACGACAGACGATACCAGCGTCACGCCCGGACTCTGACGCGTCGCGCGCGGCGGCGGCGGCGCGCGCGATCGAAAACATCGGGTGTGCGCGGGGTGTGTAATTGCGCGAGGCTGTTGGTCTCGACGCGCGCCGTGGAGCGTCGTTGAGCATGAACCGACGTCCTGCGAAGCGGGAATCGGGGTGCGACAAGTGTTTGCGCGTGGCCTACGTCACCGATAGCGCGCGAACGTTCAGCGAGACCGCGTACGTGTTTACAAACGCGGAGGAGGCCATTAAGCAACAAGTCGTGCTCGGGACGGTGCAAGTTCGCGTCGCCGCGACTCAAGGAGATTTGCGTGAGATCGTGGAGAGTAAGCTGGAATGGGCGAACAAGATGTTGTTTCATCCACAATCGGGTGGGAAGTCGATGGATGAACACGATTCGCAGGAGCGCAACGCGAGCATGGCGAATAGACTGCGCGAAGGTTTGGGCGGTGACGCCGACTACCTCCTCGTCGACGCAGAATCGTTAGAATTGAAAGCTCTTCGTGGGTTTCCGGGCCCGTATGTCAAGCCTATGATAGATGCACTCGGTCCAGACGGACTCTGGGATCTCATGTCTCGCCATTGCGATCGAAGAGCGGAGTTAAAGTGCGCGCTCGGCGTCAAGTGTTTGCGCACGGGCGAGCAGAAGATTTTCATTTCGTCGCGTTCGGGTGTGCTCGTCGTACCGAGAGGCGAGATGGAGGCGAGCGACGAAGATGGTTTGCAGAGCATTTTCAAGCCGGAAGACTGCCATAAGACGCTCGCAGAGCTAGAGTACTCGGAACGAATGAAAATATCGCATCGCCAAGACGCGTTGCTCGAGTTTTTAACGTATTCCGCCAACAGAGTCGACGAAAACGATCCTCAGGATAGCGATCATGAATTAGAAACAGCTGTACTACTCGATGCGGTCGGGGATATCATTAAGCGTTCGCAGACTTTAGATGGCTCGAAGGCTCAAAGGAATCCGTCGCGACTGAGAGTTCAAAAAACGGCCAAGGTGACGACGAAGCGAAAGCCTGCCCCGCAGACGGTCGCCATGAAGCGTCCGATGGCTGAAGTGGACGAGCTGAGAAAAGAAGCTGTAAAAGAGTTCGATGTGGCCACGGTGAAGTCTAAAGGCATGATTGGCAGTGATGATTCGCCACAGCTGGATGAAAGGAATACGCCAGAACGAGAACGCACTCCGTGGGAAAGCGTTCGTAGCGCGTCCATAGGTTTGCCGGGCCTCCCTCTCCCTCCGCAATCACCGACACTCATACCGCACTCTGTACAGCAAAGAACTTCGCATCAGCGGCGCGTCTTGGATAAAAATCCGAAAGCGACGCGGATCGCAAAGCGCGCCAAGACGCCGCGTCAAACGTTCAACTCAAACGGCGCAAACGACGACGACTTTTGGGGTTTTCCAGCCGCAGCAGCGTCGTGAAAGTGACACGCTTTCAAACGACAATAAACAATCATATTCCAGGGCCGATTGGTTCGATTTGTTCGCTCTTTCGATATATAAATTTTTCCCCTGACTCCCCTCACCCTTCATCAATACGTGTCCATAACACAATACAGTAAGTTGCATAAATCGCTTTTAATAACCATCTCGCACATCTTGTGATTACATACTACAAGTCATAGTACACGCTCCAACTCTTTTGGAAATCAGTCTTGAAACTCCAGTTGTTTTCGCGAATATGTGCGTACGGTTCCCGCTTCACCAAATCGTACCCGACACGCAAGCGCAAGTCTTGGTCCTCTTGAAAGTTGAACACCTTGTGCGTGAGTTCTATCGTACCCTCGATCAAGGGCTTAGAACGTTTCACCCCGTACGATACCCCGCCTCTCAATGTCACCGTGCTCATCCCATCCTTCGACGGCGACACGTCCACGGTTTTGCGCGCCCGCGCGCCGTAGCGCACGTCGTCCAGCTTCGTCTCGTACGTCAATCCGATGTCCGCGCGATCGGGTACGAGCGGCGAGGACTTCGCCGGGGAGAAAAGTCGTTTGCGCACGTGTGCTTTACCGTCCATGCGCCCATCGCGAGTGTCTAGACTCCCAGAAACCTGCGCGCGAGAAGAAGGCGTCGGTGCGTCAGCGGATTGCGACGAGCGCGTCGTCGTCGGAATGCGTCGTTGGAATGCGTCTCATCGCGATGCGTACCGTGAGAACGACGTCTTCCGAATTCGTGAATCTTTCCTTGGCGAAGAGCGAAAGCGAACGCGAGGTGGTGTCGTAACGCAAGCTCGTCTCCATCGCGGGCGCCAGTCGAGGTTTGCAGTTGCAGACGCAGGAGCGTGGCGATTTACGCGGTTTTGGTTGTGGGATGGTTGTGGGATATGATGAATGTTACATCGCGTGACTCGACACGACGTCCAACGTCGCCTAGTATTCGCGCAGCGTGGCGTGGCTCACGCATACCATCTCGGCTGAGCGCCGCAAAGCGACCTCGGCGCGAATCGTGAGTTGGAAGTCGTCCCACGCGCTAGTGCTCTCTGACCTGCCGCCTTACATCGAATCTTCCTTGTATTTCTTCAGTAGCACCTTTTTGTACTCCTCAGGTTGCGCCCAGAGCTGCGCCGCGGCGACGTTGAGCGGCGAATCGTTATTCGGTTCGCCCAACAACGACTGAATGCTCAACAAAATCGTTCTCACGTTGTACACCGGGCTCCACTTTTCTTTCAAAATGTCCAAGCAAATGTTTCCGTACTGATCGACGTTCGGATGAAAGCATGGGGTCTCAAATTTTACCGTCGGTGCCTTGAATGGGTAATCGTTCGCGAAAGTCAGCGACAGCTTGTACTTGAGGTTCTCGTAGCACGTCCCGAGCGCGCCCTCGATGGTCCCCACCCAGGAAAAAATGTTATCGCCATCTGGAAACGCCGAGATGCCACTATCGGCGCTCGTCATCAGGCTCATCAATTCGCTTTGCAATCTATTCGTTCGCACGAGTCGTTTCGAAGGAGACCACGGTAATCGGTCAGTCGCCTCTTCGCTTCGCGCGGGCTCGCGAGGTCCGTCGACGGGGCGGTTTCTATTCCATCGTCGCGTTCGAGTCGAGACGAGTCGTCTCACCTCCTCGCGACCGCAGCAGAATCAGAGTGTCCGCCATCGCTCGCGTTCGTCTTCGCGCTCGACGTCCCAGCGATCGCCGCTGTCGCGTTCACGCTCATGACGTCTCGAGAGGGGAAGCAAGGTCCGTGAATGCGCGTCCGGACGACGACGGCGACGGCGACGACGACGACGACGACGTAAAAAGGCCGACGGCGCGATGGAGGATGAGTCGTATTCCCTCGCTCACCCCCGACCGCGATCGATTCGCCGACGCCGAGCGCACGACACACGTCGGCGCGTTGTGACGCGGCGGTTGCGCCGGTTACGCCGACAAAGCTGGACGAGCCCACGCGCAGACGGGGGACTCGTCTGCGGTTCGTGCCGCGGAGCAACGCGGCGTTCGAACGCGTGATGAACTAGATTGATTGCATTGGGTAAGCTGAATGAACGTGTGTGGTCTAGGGATCGGCGCGATCGGCGCGAACTCGTCGCGCTCGCGCCTCATCGCTTCACGACGTTGCTCGTCTTGAAAAAGAGGGAGTGGACGAACTGCATGCCGAAGGCGAAGATGGCGAGGTAGCCGCACGAGATCCAGCGTTCTGAGAACTTGATCTCATACTTTTGTTCGACGTACGTTAAAGTGTCGATGGTTTCAAAGTAAGAGCCTCGGAACGCTTGAATCGTCGGGCAGTTGCCGCTGGGGTATGGGCCAGAGCACCCGCGTCGCTCGAACTGCGGCGCGACGACGGATTGAATGGCGTACGCCACAGGATTGATGTAATAAGCCCACTGCCAGTAGACTGGAATCTGCGGAAGGGGCAAGTACAAACCACCGAATAAGAACGCGATGGGAATGAACGCCGAAGTGCCCGCCTGCGCAGTTTCAATGGTGGAGCACATGCACGCGATGGCTTGACCAAAACTCAAAAACGTGAACGATACCAAGAAGTTGACGAGGATATGGAAAAAGAGACGCTGTGCGGTTGGAATCATACCGACGAGGAAATACATCGGAATCACGGTGACTAAGCTGATGATTGCGATCCAAGGGACTTCAATGATAGCCGTCGCCAAAGAGAATGGAATAGCGTCGTACATGTACGAGCTGCGCTCGCGGAATGCCACCGCTCGCTCCCGAACTCGCACTGGCATGACGCTGTTCATGCAAATAATACCAGTGAAAATCGTCGTCATGAACACGCATGCTACCATAGATTGCACTCCAGCTTCATCTGTAATCTTCAAGTCGAGGTAAATGACGCCAAAGAGAATGTACAAGATGGTGAGGATACTGATGCGTCCGCAGTTGTAGCCGACATCGCGCAATTGCGACTTGTTCGCACGCGAAAGGATCGCCAAAAGTTGCGTTTTGAACGTTCTAGCGTACGGAGAATCGAAACTAAACATTTTTTCATCCGCTCCTTGCTCACTAATGGCGTTCACCAACTTCATCGCAGCCTGACCCTCGGCGCTAGACATGAATTTTTGATCAAGCAGCAAGCCGTCGAGGGCGATGCCACTGGCACTGCGCTTCATGCTACCTTTCTTCCTCGAGGCTCCGCCGCTCGAGTCGCTGCCACCGAGAACGTCGAGCATCCAGCTCGCCGGATTCATACCCGATGGAAGCGGAAGAGCCATTTTCAGCGATTGCAAGTAATTCACCATGGTCGAGCCTCCCTTCCCGAGTTCGCCGAAGTATACTTGATAGCCGCCCCGCTGGAGAAGAAGCATGTCATCGAACATCAAGAATATCTCCATCGAGGGTTGGTGGATGGTACTGATAACCGTACGCCCTAACGCAGCCACCTTCTTAACTTCCTTCATGACGATCAACGCGCTGCGAGCGTCCAGTCCGGATGTAGGTTCGTCCAAAAAGAAGACGGGAGCGTTTGACACCAGCTCAACCGCCACCGTGAGCACTTTGCGCTGTCCTGGGGCCAACCCGGTGTCACTTCCAGACGTGCCGATCATTCTGTGGGCGATGGAGTTAAGCTCTAAAATCTCCAGCGCTTCATCGACGAACGCAACGCGAGTTTCATCGGAGATGGACGGATGCAAGCGAAGCTTGGCGCTGAATTCAAGCGCTTCGCGCACCGTAGTGAACTCGTTGTGCAAATCCATTTGCTCGCAGTACGCAGTCAAGCGGGCAAATGTTTCTTTTTTCACATTATGTCCGTTCAACTTGATATCTCCAGAGATAAGCCCTGTGTTTTTGCGACCAGCGATGACGTCGAGCAGGGTTGTCTTGCCCGCGCCTGAGCTCCCCATGAGAGCGAGCATGCGACCCGGTTGTGCAGCGGATGAAATATTGTGTAACAGTTGTTTTGACACGGTTTTCTCTTTTTTGTCTGTTGTGCTGTCATCCATGGCGCCACTTTTGGGGGTCGCCGCTGCCACTTCAACGGTGTAGCACAGATCTTTCCACGATATGGCCATGGCGGTAAAATCCATCGCCTTTTGGGCGGCCGCGACGTCGATCATTTGAATAACTTCTTCATCGTTTTGAGCTTTATCTTCGGCGCGGCTGGACCCGATATTACGTTGAATGCGGGTTGTGTGCAGTGTGCGCAATCCAACGGCAAAGGTGAGAGCAAAAAATCCGAGACAAAACGCCGGACCGGCCCATTTGTAAGAGGTATCTTTGGTGATGCCAATCGTGTCCAGAATGATTTCTCCCATGTTTGAGCACGGCGTGATCAAATTTTGCCGACAAAGGCTCTCCATCGAGGTTGAGCTGTACTGCGGATTATTGGCCACGAACGTTGCTGCCGTGATCGGGTCGTTCGGAACTAAAACGTTGTAGTGACCCGACAGGAACTCATTCTGACATAGCGAACGCAAGCAGTAGGCGAAAATCGAAACCCAGTACATGAACTCCAAACCTCCCATAAGCTCCGGGCTGATCAAGAAACCAGCGAAGAGGATCATAACTGCGATGAATGGACCCGGGTAGATTTGTGCGACTTCCATCGTCGGAGATACCAACGCAATGACGCGGAAGAAGGACGCCATCGCGACGTTTGCGAGCACCAACTGCAAGTAGAAAAAGCCCCATTGTTTGAAAGCTAAGTTCAAGCCAACCATTGGATACAGCACGCAGCTGAAGATGAGAGTCTCCACGATAGCAATCGGAAGATGCACCAGGGCCCATGACGCGAGATAAGATAGCTCGGGGAAAAGTTTCGCGTCCAAGTGCTTGAATGCGACGTACTTTTGCTCGACGCTGAACGTCAGTTCAGAAAAGTTTGAGAAGGAGATGTGCAAGATGCAGAAGAGCAGCATACCAAGCTTTTCGAACCCACGTTCGAGCGGTAAGTCAAACCATACCGAACCTAGGATGAGTGACGTTACGCACGCACCGAAGATGCGCGCTTGCAAGAAGAGCTTGTTCCGCAGCGTCACTTGGGCCTGTCGCTTGAACACAGACTTGAAGTGATCGGCGAATGAGCGAGGGTAACTGAGAGAATACTGATTCTTGGCAAACGGCGTATTCAGTTCGATGTCGGCTGGTGTACACTTCGATTTAATGCTCGACTCGTACGCTTGCGTGGATTGCCACGACTTCACCATGGCGTCAACGTTTGTGGGAATCGCGTCGGACGGTTGCGTTCCGGCGCGCAACAGCGTTTCCGTGGGTGAAACGAGCAAAGAGATCAACCAATCGGCGAGATCGGCGCCAGAGTTGACAGCGGGTGGGGCGAATCCCAAGCCTTTGAAGTAGGTAGCGACGTTATCCACAGGACCGTGATACACCGTTGCACCTTCCTTGAGAAGGAGAACGTCGTCGAACAGCGAGACAACCTCGGGAGTGGGTTGGAGGAGAGCAATGATGCCCGTACCTTGCGTTCGAGACGCCCATTCCTTCAAACCAGCTACAATGTTGTACGTCACCGCCGCATCGAGACCGGTAGAGATCTCATCCATGCACAAAACTTGCGCATTTTTCACCATCGCTTCGGCGATGGTGACGCGCTTCTTCTCCCCGCCAGACACGCCTCTGATGAGATCGTTACCAATTATCGTGTCCTTGCATCCGTCCAAATTTAATAGATTGATCACCTTGTCCACTTTATCGTCGTAAGCAGCCTTCCCTTCCGCATCACTCGGCACGTGGCACGCGTTTTCATGAGAAAATTGCACCGTCTCCTTCACCGTCAAGTACGGCAGGTGCTCGTCGAGCTGCGTGACGTATTCGCACAACCTATGCAGTGACACCCCTTTCGCCTCGAGCTCTTTCTTCGTCAGCCCGCTGTACGTGATCTCGCCCTCGATCGGCAGCGGGTTCACTCCCGCGATCGATTTCAACAGCGTCGATTTCCCGTGTCCCGGCGGCGCCAGCACGAGCGTCAGCGTCCCCGGCCGAAAGCACCCGCGCGCGTCTCGCAGCACCTCGAGCGTCGTCTTCTTATCTCCCGCGTTCTCCGCGCGCGCGACGAGCGATTTCATCGCCTCGAACGGTTTCATCGCCGCCCTCGCGAACGTCCCCGGCACGGTCTGTATCGTTCGATTCGCCTTCCCCGCGTCGAGCGCGAGGGCGCAGGAAAAGTCGCATCGCACCTCAACCGCCGGTCTCGCGCCGCGCGCGCGCCGCTCGTCGTCGAGCGCGCGGACGAAATCGCTCAGACGATCGCCGACGTTGGTCTCCTCGGGCGTCGCGACCATGTTCGAGCGCGCGCGCGTCGGACAGAGTCGCGACGCGACGCGATGTGGGTCGACGTCACGCCGCGACGGATGCGTCGGCGTCGAACCACTCCGCGGCGCACCGAGGCGCGACGCGCGAGGCGCGAGGCGCGACGAAGACGAAGACGATGCGCGCGTCGAGCGCGTCGACGGCGAGGTCGAACTCGCCTCGAGGCGTCGAACGACGACGAACGACGACCAAGACGAAGAAGATGGCGAGAGCGACGACGACGCGGGCGTCGACGTCGACGTCGGCGTCGAGCGTTATCCCGGGAAAGGGACCGGGAAGCCCGAAATACGGTGAGATATACGAAACGCTGGTGAAGAGTAAAAAGGTGCGCGCGGCGACGGCGAACGAGGTGGCGGAGATGTTGTCGGGGAAGAGAAGAGGCGTCGTCGTCGACGTGAGACAACCGCTCGAACACGCGGAGTGGAGGCTGGTGGGAACGAAGAGCGCACCGTATTTAGTGCCCATGGAAAACGTGTTGAGACGCGCGAGTGGGTACTTCTTGGCCATCAAGGGTGGGCTGAAGGAACGCAACGTCGCGTTCGTAGACGTCGTGGCTGAGGTGACGAAAAATCGCCGGGACGCCGTCGTCCTCGTCGATTTGCGAGGGGGCGATCTCGACATCGCCCCACTCAATGGTTCAACCGCTGTCAGCGACCGTGGAGATTCGTTGAGCTTGCGCGCGGCGTACGAGCTCGTGCAAGCTGGGTACACGGACGTTAGATACGTCCCTGGCGGATTCCCGGCGCTCATAGATGAAGGCGGTTTGGAGTACGAGAGCGAAAAGTACGCTGGTTTGCTCGATGCCGTCGGCGAGGGCGCGCGTAAGACCCTGATGTACTCGAACTTATTGCCCGATCCATCGTTAGCTCCCGGTTTCGTGGTGCAGATCGTCTTGCTCGCAGCCTTAGCTTTTCTTCAGCAGCCTTAGCCGCGTTTCAGCGCCGCTCACGTTTGTGTAAGACATTGTGAGAAGATTGAGACAGAACAGCGAGTGCATTTCTACAGAAAAACTTTTGTACAATACAAAAACACTAATAGTTTGCTTGCAGTTTAAGCGCTCCCGTGGCGCTGCCGACGTGCCGAAGCTCAGCTAAGTCATAGTCACCGCCGAGTCGAATCCAGTCCTCGTCCTCGTCTTGATAGCACAAAGTGACACTTTGAGAGGAATTTTCTGCGAGATTGAGCTTGGCTACGATGTCATCGCACGACATCTCTGTCGTTAACTTAAATCGTAGCACGTCTTCGCCAACACTTGCTTTTACGGATATTGGTTTCGCCTGTGCGTCCGGCACTTCAGCTCGCGCGCGCTGCGGCTTGAATAGAGATTTTGTCTCAACTCCTTCTTCGATCGTCAATTTTACACGCATCGTGCACGACGAACCACGTCGCGTACAGAAAGCCCAGCACTCATCGAAATCTTCTTGATTACGCAACAAGCACCAGTCTTGCTCGTCGTCTTGATATTTGAGCTTGCACGAAGACATTTGTAGATCGAGCAAATCAGTCAGCGCATCGACGAGTTCAACATATCTCTCATTTGTCACCAATCGAACTCGTATGAGCACATCACGCACTTGTACCTTAACAACCACCGGTTCTTTCTCAGGTTCTTTAACCAATTTATCGATAAAACTCGCCATTTCTTCGGACGCGTCCAGGGAGAGGGCGTTGTACGTGCTCGCCCCTCGAACACTTTGGTCCATCGGTGGTGGCGGCATATTAAAGTTATACACACCATGAACGCTTTGCTCGTAGCGATTTGGGAAGTCAAAATCAAGCGCATCTCTCGCCTGATTGTTCCCATGCCAGCTCATGCCGCGCTGCATTTTTGACACCCCTTCGCCTTGCCAAAAAGCGCCGAGATTGCCACCTCGGTGAACGCGTTGCTCGAGAGCTCTCTTATTTTTCTCCGATGTTGTCGGCGAAAACGTGGCGATATCTCTGAGTGAGTGAGACTTTATGCTTTGTGAGGGTAGTGCACCTGATGCGCCGATTTCTGAAGTGTACGACACGCAACTAGCGCCTCCGTGGACAGACTCCCCAGCGCCGTCGTCGCTCATAGTCGCGCCAGTGGCGATACTCTTTGCCAATATATCAGACATATGACCATTTTTGCTATTAAGACTTCTTCGCGGCCAACGACGGATACCGTATTGTCGGCATATTCGTTTCAGCGTTGTGCTCCCGACGCCGAGGTCGCTCGCCGCTTGTTTCAAATGCTTGTGAAAGTTTTGCTGCAAAACCTCAAGGGTGATACCCCACAATGCTGTTCCGGCGGCATCCGGATTTGCCCCGCTTGAAGAAGCTGTCTGGTTCTTTTTCATCTCTTCGAGCCATGTTTTGTCGGTATCCGTCACCACACTAGCGTTCAAATCCGCCTCAACCGAGGACCAAAACGACTGCACTGTCTTTGCCTGATCGCGCGGAGACTTGAGGCTGGGATCGAGGAAGATCTCTACCAGCACCTGAAGTGGTTGACCTGATGTCACACCTTTCAACGCAATCTTCGAAATACACATCGCTTGCAACTTGAGTAAATCACATGAATGCTTCAAAAGAAAGTCGCGATGAGATAGCGTGCTCAGATCATGCATCCACACCATGGAACCGTTTTTCCAAACCTTGGACAAGGAGCCGGTGTGCTGAGATATTGCGAGATTCATAGATGAGTTCCTATAGTGAAGAAAATGATTCGACTTCTGATAATAAGGTGTCCCCGCGCAAATCAGAGTGCCATCCACGTCGTGAGGGATCCAAATTTGCGCAAACGGAATTTCAAGACGGGAGCATATCATCTGCAAGCCCTTTTGCGTCTCCGCTACCTTCAACCGTGCAACTTCTCCGGCAATTTTATCCATCAGCACCGGCGGCGGCGCTAACGTTTCGGATATTGGAGTGTGTAATCCCGCGTTGGTCATTTCGCGAACGACGTGCGAGTAAACCGAACCCATGTTGTCCAACACATGCAGGAATGTGATTTCAAGCAACGCAAACGGCGTCGTGGATTGCGGTTTCGCGTTCACGGGTACGATCAACTGACTGTAACACCCGCATTCGATCGCCAGTGAATTTCTTGGAAACTCCGATGGATGATAACACTGCACCGATGGCGTCCACTCCGGTCTATTCGTCGCGAATACGCGTCCCGGCGCCCCCGAGCCAGGCGTGAAACCATCCGAGCCCGCGATCGCGACGTTCAACATGAACGACATACATCCGCGGTGAAACGCCCAAAGGGCATCCGAGCGATGTTCACTGCACACTCGCACGTACTCAGTCACCGTGTGCAATAGTACGTCGTCATTTTCGCGTTCAACAAACCAAATCTGTGCGAGGCAACCGTCGCCCAAGCCGGCGGAGACGGCGTTCAGCGCATCGTTGAGTTGCTTCATCATGGTGTTCACCGAGGCATCGCTCGCGCTCGATTCCACCGTTTCATAAGCCCCTCTCACGAGTCCGAACGCATCCTTCTGAGTGTGCTTGGTCAACGAGCGCGACCTTGACCTCGAAGTCGTCGAAGCTCGCCGACGCCCTCTCGTCCCTCTCGCCGTGTCCTTTGTCGACGCGTCCCGTCCTCGAGTTGATCGTCCTTCGCGGACGTCTAACGCGTTGTGATCGCCATTATCGTTCGCCGTCCTCGCGTCGACTTCACGCGTGAGTTCGAGCTCGATCGAATCCCATATGTCCGCCTCTAAGCCATCGTCCAACGCAGCCCCCGCGCCGTCGTGTGGATGCGACGGCAAGTCGTCCAAGAACGCCGCGAGTTCGTCCGTGGGAGCGCGCGAGGACATGTCGCGCGATCGAAACGACTTCGTTGTCCACGTCACGCGTCGTCAGCGGCGCCACGGTGCGTACGGTGCGCCGCGGCGTGCGGGCAAACCCAAACGTCGCCATAAAGCGTTCCAAAAGTCGCGTCGACTGCCGTCCGCGACCGACCGGGGTTTTACATATGGAGTGCAGTCAGAGCGCAGAACGAACACCACGCGCGAGGGCGGCGCGACGACGAGGGTGGCGATGCGATGTGATTTCAACTCGGATTAGTATTTCAACTCGAATTAAAGTTTCTCTAACGCCGCGGCTGCGCTCGCGGCGCGTTTCTTCGCCGCTCGTTTCTTTGCGTTTTTAGCCGCCGCGGCTGAAAGTTGCGCGCCCGCCCCCGGGACGCCGGCGTCCGCCTTGGCGGGTTCCTTGGCGCCAGCCGCCTTAAACTTTCCAGCCTTCATGTCTTCTTCCGAGGCCTTGGCGAGACTAAAGTTACCACTTCCACTCGTGGCGTGCGGCGGACGGTACGCGGTTTTCGCTGCGTGCGGCGGACGGTACGCCCCTTTTGTGGCCTCCGACGCATTCGTCAAAACCGCGCCGCCTTGGCTCTCCACACGCTTGGATGCGGGAGAAATCGGGCGATCTTCGTACGTGCCGTCGGGAACTGGACGCCACGTCGCCTCATAAATCTTCGCACGCTCTTCGTGGAGCAACAAATCTCCGTTGTACCTCCAAATTTTCCATCCGTTGTCGACGTTCAGGCGAGGAGCTATCGTGCTCGTGAGCAGTCTTCGACCATCCGGAGACCATTCTAACGTCACAGAACACGATGCCCGCGTCGATCCGATGGGTTTGTACTTACCATCCTTCATCTTTTGAAAAAACTTGACGTCACCGGGCAAGTTTCCGAAACCGGCGAGAGCGACGAAACGTCCAAACGGGTTCCATCGAAGCGTGTTGTGCGGACCCGCGCCGAGTTCATACTTGGGCTCACACTGTGCCGCCTTATAAATCGTCGCTTTCGCGGGCATGTATCCGTAAACCACACCGAATTCGTCGCTGCAAGGCGACCACTGCGCGTCGTGGACGGGTCCTTCCTTGTTCAGCGGCACCGCACCCTCAAAAGAGCCATCCGCCTTGAGGTAATGCAAGCAGCTCTCGCCGTAGTAAGACTTGTTTGTCGCGTCGACTTCGCTCGAGCCTAGAATCAACACCGCGGAGCCATCTGGGGCCCACATCAAATCTACTTCAGTGACGCGGAAGAAAGACTTACGTGCGACCGGCGTCGGGTTCTCCACCACCCCCTCTTCTGTGTGCTGAGCGAGCTCGTAGATGCGAACCGATCCAGGCGCGCCCTTGACTTCGGGTACGAAGCACGCCACTCTTGGCGTCGATCCGTGCGATATTTTCGCCACCGCCACAGAAGGCACTCGAAGTCGAGCATGTCTGTCGAATCCCTCAGCCGGACGAATGATTTGAATCTCATTACTCACGCACCGAACCGCGGTTGAGTCGTCGTCGCTAAACTGAAAGTACGGCCACTCGGCTTTGAGAAACTGCCTTTGGAACACTTCGTACACTTTGCGCGGCGGCGCGCGGTTCGTCGTCAAACCTGTTATGTTCCATATCGTCATGTTTTTCGTATCCTTTGACGCTCCCGTGGAGGTTTGCTTCTGATAAATCGCCAAATACGTCTTCGACGGCGAAAAGTTCAACGCGCTCGCTCCCGGCAAGCCGTCGAGCGTCGCGGCGAGCGCGAAAGGTTCGACGCTCGCGTCGTACACTTCCACCGTATCGCCGTTCGCGCACGCGAATAACGTCCCGTCTCTCGAATACGTCGCCGTATCACCGCACTGCGCCTCGACGTCGTCACCGCCGCCCACGACGTCGGCACGAAAGTCGTGCGCATCGTACGCCGCCACGGCCTCGGCGTCCGAGCTCGCGCCGATGGTGCTCGGGCAGTCGTGAAACTTCCAGTGTTTCATCCCGATCGGCGTGCGCTCGGTGACCGTCATGAGAGGCGTCATGGCGCCGACACCCTCGGCGTCGCCGTCGCCGTCGCGCGCGTCGGCGCGGTGTGTCGGCGCCATCGCCCACGCCGTCGCCGTCGCCGTCGCCGTCGCCAACGCCGTCGCCGTCGTCTTTTATCCACGGATCCACGAGGACGCGCATTGAACTTTTGTGGCAGGTATTGTGAGTGTTTGCACATACGAGCACATAATACATTCTAAACCCTCGTCGTTCGCGAGCGTTCGTTTCGGGACGCACTGTTCGTCGCGGCGCGGCGGCAAAGTCGTCGTGTTCGGTGGTCGTGAGTTCGGTGTAGGCTCGACACGCGCGGCGACCGTCGTCGCGGTGAATGCGCTCGCGCCGCACGCGCGCGCGGTTCGGTTTCGTCCGTGCATCGATATCCACGACGGCAAGGTGAAACAAATCGTCGGCAGCACGCTCAAAGATGCGCGCCCCGGGGACGCGGGTTCGGAGACGCCGGCGACGAATTTTGAGACTGAAACCCCGAGCTCGGCGTTCGCTGAGATGTACAAAAGAGACGGCATATACGGCGGCCACGCGATATTGCTGAGCAAAGACGAGGCGACGTTGCGAGCGGCGAAAGAGGCGGTGCGAGCGTTCCCGGGCGGGTTACAAGTCGGCGGAGGCGTCAACCCGACGAACGCCTCGGAGTTGCTCGATGCGGGAGCTTCGCACGTGATCGTGACGAGCTATGTATTTAGAGACGGGGCGCTGAACGAGGACGCGCTGAGCGAGATGATTCGCGCGGTCGGCGCGGACAAACTCGTGCTCGATTTGAGCTGCCGTTTGGACGACGCCGACGGCCGGTACAAAGTCGTCACGGATAGGTGGCAAAAGTGGACCGATTTAGCCGTGGACGGGTCGACGATGGAGCGTTTGGCGAAATGCTGCGATGAGTTTTTAGTTCACGGCGTGGATGTGGAAGGGATGAAGCTGGGAATCGACTTAAAACTCGTCGAACTTCTCGGCGAATTCTGCCCTATTCCAGTGACGTACGCGGGCGGGGCACGCAGCTTGGACGATCTCGAACTTGTCAAAGCAGCTGGGCGAGGGATGGTCGACATCACCGTAGGTTCTGCCCTCGATTGTTTCGGTGGTGCGCTCAAGTACGACGACGTTGTTGCTTGGCATAATCAGCAAAAGTTAGAAGTGAAATAAATCGAAATCCTCGCACACGCATCACTCCGCGCGCGACGCAAGCGTTTATTGAAGCTATATTTTCCTTTCCTTCTTACACCGGTATATGAGCTATAGTCTCCGACGCCAGAAAGATTCACCCCTTATCGGTTAGCCTTCGCGACGCGTTCCAATTCGTCCTTCTTCTTGATCGCGTAAGAGTTGCTCGACTGCTTGGCGGCGTTGATCAACTCGTCGGCCAAGCACTCGGCAATCGTCTTGACGTTACGGAAGGCGGCTTCGCGGGCACCAGTGGTCAACAAGTAGATGGCTTGGTTCACGCGGCGGAGCGGGGAGAGATCGACCGCTTGACGGCGAACCACACCCGCAGAACCGATTCGCGTCGCGTCTTCGCGCGGACCAGCGTAAATGATGGCGTCGACGATCACTTGCACCGGGTTTTGGTCGGTGAGCAAGTGAATAATCTCCATCGCATGCTTCACGATGCGAACAGCCATCAACTTCTTACCGTTGTTACGACCGTGCATCATGAGCGAGTTCACCAAGCGCTCAACAATCGGGCACTGCGCCTTGCGGAAACGCTTGGCGGCGAAACGACCCGCGGTGTGCGGCACGTACACCGCGTACTTCGGCTTCACCGCAATGTAATCCTGCGAGACGTGACGAACAGATGTGTGGTCAGTTTCGAGATCGCGTCTACGTTGTCGCTTCACGCCCGACGACATATTCTGCAGTTCCCCCGTTGCGTCCTCGAGGCGCGCGACGTCCCAGTCAAAAGCCCCGTGCTACGGCACCGACGACGTCGTCGTTCCGCGAGCGTCCACGCCGACGGGAGCGAGCGAAACGATGCTTTATATCGCCCCTCGTCCACTCCGCGTCTGCGTCTCGCGTTCGTCGCGCGCCGCGCCGCGCGGGCGCGCCCGCGACGTGTCCGTGGACGCGCCAGGGTTTTCCAAATCATCTTCCGCGCCCGCGTCTCGCTCGCGTTCGCGCGCATCGCTCGTCTCGGTGACGAACCTCCAACGAGATGTCGTTGATCTGTAATCCAACACGCGCGTTCGTCAGTCTCATCGTTCATTTTGAGCGCTCATCGACGCGCAGCGCGCGCGCGATCGCGTCGCGCGACGCCCTCGCGAAGACCCTAAAACGCCGCGATCGCCATCGGCATCGCCGCCGGTGTGTCGCCGCGCGTGCGTCGCGCGGCGTCGGGATGGAGCGCACGCACCTCAACGTCATCGAACGTCCACTTTCCGAACAGTTTCACTTCTTGAGTCGTCGCCATCGTGATCGAGCGCGCCGAGTAAAGACGGAACGGCGCGTGGGACGGCGAGCGACGTGTCGCGCGCGTGTCGCCGTCCGTGTAGTAAGCAGTCTCGCCGCCCGACACGGCGGCGACGTCTCGAACGCGCGCGCCTGGGCGCCGCGCACGACGACGCGAAGGTCGACGGTGGCGGACGGCGCGCGATGGCTGGAAAGGCGAAGCCGAAAAAGGTTCGTTCATCGTGTCGTTCGTTCGTCGCGTCGCGACGCCGCGCGACGCCGCACGACGCCGCGCGATGACCGCCGCCGCGGACGGACGCGCGATGGGCGCGACGCACGCGTGACGCGCGACGCGACCACGAGACTGACGGCGAATATTATCGCGCAGCACACGGCGAAGGAGCTCGCGAGTAAGGCTGCGGCCGCGCTCACGAACAAGGGCGGTGGGAAGACCGGTAAGGCGGACCGACTCGGTGGAGCGGCGGGACACGCCAAGTTCAAATGTCCCGTGTGCGCGCAGGGCGCGCCGAGCGAGAAGACGGCTGTCGCGCACTGGGATAGCAAACACGCCAAACTCCCGTTTGTGTTCGCAGACTGGACGGACGCGCACGCCGCTTCGGGTGGTGTGACGACGCAAGGCGCTGCGGTGAAGGGTGGGAAGGAGAAGACGGTGCACGAGCTGCAAAAGACCGCGGCCGGACGAGCCGAGTTGGCGCGCCGACAGGCGGAGAAGGAAAGAATCGCAAACTTGCAGTTTTAGAGGAGGGTAGTCATGGTCTTGGTCGGAAATTCGGCGCCACAAATAGTCGTTGTACGTTACGTTGTTTTAATGCATAAGAGGAGAAGTAAATGTGTGTTAAAAAGTTTGTGTGCTTTAGCACAGGCGCAAACACGGCTTCGTCATCGATTCAACCTTCGTTCCCGGGGAGAAGTCTTCCCAATCAAAGTACACTTCTAGCATGACTAAGTGATGGTATATGTCAGTCAAGCTATGAGGCTCGAGAAACAGCGCACCGCAATGCGCGAGAATCATCTTCATGTCTTTTTCGATCGGCGCGAACCGTTTGCATCGTAGACGCATCAGAAAATCGTTGACGAGCAATTGGCAATAGTGCACGCGCTGGAAATGTGGGCTCTCCACGGACGCGCCGCCGCCCCATTCAATCTTCCACGGTGGTTTTCCTACCCAATTTCCGACGCCCTCTTTTAAACTAAAGTGCACGCCGCCGTTTTGTCGCTTGGCCAAGAGCGCGATTTTCTTTCCCGCGCGCACCTGGACGCCGCGTTCGAGGTATTGCAGCGCCTGCCCCCAATAGTGCTCCTCGCGATCGTCGTCGTCGAATTCATCATCTCCTAAGGACGTGGCATCGGAGACAAAAACGGTCCTGTCGCTTGATCCCTCGCGCGCAGAGTCGCTTTCAAAGTCTTCGCTTCGTGGATTCGACGCCATGTTCGCTCGAACTCTGCGAAGAGATTCGCACATGACCTTTTTCGCATGCGCACCGTCAAAGTCGCCGAGAATGCGTTGATTTTCAATTGTACCACCCTTTCCAATCCCTAGCGGTGCCGTCGTAATCGTCTCTTCTTCGTCCATGTGCAAATCAAACCAAAAACACACCGCATTCATGTAGCCGTGCGCGATTGTCTCCATCTTTAGCACGGTTTCCCTGCCCTTGCTCTTCTGGGAGTCATCAAAGAAGAATTCGAATACTTTTTTGGGTTTTGTCAACACTCGGTAAGGCTGGTCTCGCATGTACGTCGCCTCGTACGTGCTGTCCCATCTATACTTGTTGAAGGCGCTCATGTTGAAACCGTCGACTTCGCTTGTGTACGCTTCGATGCCTGCGCAATAAATCGTCGCCGCCGCGGGAACGACTGCGCACGTAGATGCGCTCAATTGCTTACGGGCTGCTTCTATCATGTCCAACACGTCATCTCCGGTGAGTCCGGCGTCGAAGACGTCCAGAACGATAAGATTAACGCCGTCGTATGGCGCATGCTTGCCGCGTTCGAGTTGCGTCGCGTCGCGCTTCAGGACGCTCACCTGAGATCCGTAACCATTCGCGGCAACATTTCGTCTAGCGACGCTCACGAGCGATGGATGCGTGTCGCAAGCGACGACGGAATCCGCACCCGCTCGCGCGGCGAGCATGGCGAGTATACCGCTTCCCGTGCCGATGTCGAGCGCCCTGCACGTGTCTCCGCGAGCCTTGATTCGCGCAACTTGACGCCCGAGGGCGTCCGAATACGCGTGCAGACGCCCCTCATCGCGAAGCATGTGAAAGTGATATTTTGGAAAACTGGCATCTTTTTTCGTCACTTGATCGTACTCTGCATCTTCGACACTAAACTGTATACCGACTGTGTTGTGCGCGCACGTGAGTGGCAACACGCTGCCTTCTTCTATTGATATTTTCCCGGGCATGAACTGGACAGCGGCGCGCATCGAAGAAGGACAATCTTCACCACCAGGTTTTGTTGAAATTTTCACATCATCAATCAAAGTCATCTCGTACCAAAACACCACGGCGTTGAACTTGCCGCGCTTCGTAAACGTTAAATCAATCGTCTTCTTCTCGCTACAGTCTGGCGGCATGAGGAAGTCAAATTGGAACACTTGCACAGGATCGCTCAGAGTGATGTACGCGTTCTCGAATAAATCAATGCCTGCAATGTACGTTGGGTGCCATCTGTAACCGTCTATCGCGCTGAGATTGATTCCGTCAAAGGCGGGCGTGCGCATATCGACGGCTTGGGCGTACAGCGTCGCGCTCGACGGAATGACGACTGCGTCTGGCAACAATAGCTTGTCCAAGGCATGCCTAACGGCGGGAATGATCCCCGAACTCAGCAAACCGTCGTCAAATACATCGCACACGCACACGTTGCACGATATTGGGACATCGCGAAGCAACGCGAGATCAGTCGGACGCTTGTACACGACTTTGACTTGGTCATCACTGTATCCGTTGTTCAACAAATTCTCCTTCGTAGCCATGGCGAGGTACAGCCAGCGCTCGGTAGCCGTCACGTGATGCGCACCGTGTTTCAACGCCAACATTGTATTTAATCCCGCACCGCAACCGATATTCAAAACTCGTGCATCTTTGGCGTCGTCGTGCATCTTGTCGATTGCGCATTTAATCGCCGTAGAGAACTTGGCGCGCCGAACGTCGTCTTGTAAAACCTTGAAATGTCTCTTCGGGACGCGAATATCGGCTTGAATCGTCATATAATTGTACGTGTCCTTCAGATGATAATCATTTTCGGCTTGGAATGGGGTCAATAGCGTGTTGGGCAGCATATCGCGAGGATGCACACGGTGAAGCGGCGCCGAGTACGGCAGCGACGAAATTCTCTCACTCGTTTTCCCGGAGCTCGGCAGGGCATATTGTTTCTCTTTTCCGCGTCCGATGTATAAATCACGAATGACTGCTTGCGTTGCCTCTTCCAAACCGCGCTTCAATTCCTCATCGGTCGGGCTCATGGTTAATCCGCGCTCAAACTCGAGCTTTGCGAGTTTCGGTTCCCGCAAACCCATGAGCGCGAAACCCTTCCTCGCGTAACCCTTCACGAAAACCTTGACACTCCCGTCGTCATCTTGTAACTGCGTGAAACGCTCATTCGCCAATGTCTGCGCGCGATGGCCATCCCACAGAGCTTCTTGAAATAGACCCAAGTTCAAGTACGCGAATGCGCGATTTGAGTGGCACACGTATAGCGTCGGGTGCGTGACGTTGTTTTCAGAAACCTTTCGAAACACCTTGGCGTAAGCCACCACACACTTGACATCGTCTCCGGCTTTCAAATATCGCACGGCTTCGTTGTTCAACTCGGCGATTGATCGCGATTTAAATTTTGGATCTCGCGCGAACTCGGCGTCCCGTTCGCGAATGAGAAGTATTCGCACTCGCGTATCCCTCTCATCCGCAATCTCCGCATCTCGCTCGCTTGCGCGTTCCAGAGACGCGCGTACAACACTATCCCCGTCCACATCTTCTTCGTCACTCTCGTCGTCACCATCTCCAACCTCCTCGCGCGCGTCGAGACTTCGGTCGTCGTCGTCATCGTTCTCGCTCTCGGTCAACCTACGAGCGCGAGCGCGATCGACGCCCATGTCGACGCGTCGCGTCGTGCTTCGGCGTGCGATCGAACGCGAGTTACGGCCTACGATTCGTGCGCTTTATCGCGGCGCCACCGCACGCGCTCCCCAGTAGCGCGTCGCGATATGGTGACGTGAGCGGTTTCCGCGAGCGTTTTCGTCAAAAACGCATCAAAACGTTCAATGGCTTGCAAGAGGCGCTAGTCTACAAGCTATCGTGTCACACACCGCGCCTTTTTCGTTCAGACCGCCGTGGAGAAGCAAAAACACACGCTTCGACGATGGCGACACCACGGCGCTCGCCGACATACCTTCCTTGCCAATTAGAGCGCACGACTCCGCGAAGAGCGTCCACCGACACTTTCGCTCGTCCACGCACGCTCGTAAATCGAACGTGTACGCATCCTGGATTGCGTTTTCGTTATCGCCACCACCAATGACGAACCACTGATTTCCAATCGCTACGGACGCGTGCGCCGCGCGAGGCGATGGGCGATCACCGTCTTCGTTGTCGCCATCGACAGTTCCCCACTCGCCCTTGACGACGTCGTACACGTCGACTGCGCCGCAATCGCATAACTCATTGCCAGTCGAACCGCCGCAAACGAGCAAATATCGTTCGTCGACACTCGTCGCTGCGTGCGAACTTCGTGGACGCGTCCCATTCGCTAATTTCTTCCACACCGTCGTCGTCGGTGTGAACTCCCAAAGTTCATCTAAGTCGTCTCCCGTCTTCGCGTCGACGCCGCCGAAGATGAAAATTCGATCGCCGATCGCAGTCGAAGTGTGACCGGATCGCGCACGCGGAGGCGTTGAAACCTCATCGCTTGTTTCACAACGCACGTGCGTCCACTTGAAATCTTTCGACGCGTAATCGGCGGTCAAATCAATGGCGCTCACCGTGAGACTGTACACACCGTCGACGTCGCAGTCATCCGCTGATTTCCCTCTAAAGGCGTACAGTTTCGATCCTATCGTCGCGCTCGCCGCGCCCGCGCACGTCGACCCAGGCCACTGCAATTTGCGTTCGGCCCACGCACCCGTGGCCAGGTCGAACGCCCACAAATCACCGAGTAATCGCGAGCGTGAGCCTCGACCGTGCGAGAAGAAGATGGTGTCGCCGTCCACCACAGCGGACATATGTCCAGACCGCGCGCGTGGTGAGACCTTGCTCAGGATTGGAAGTCTCACAAACTCATCGTCCGCCGCGCTGGCGAACATTTCATCTAAAAACGCCGTCGGTCCCGTGGAGGAATTGAACGCGAGCGCGCGGCGAGCGTCCTTCGTCTGCGCCAGTCGCGCCGATTCCCCTAGTGCCCCGCTCGCTAACGCGCGATAATACTCCAGCGCGCACTCTTTCGCCGTCGCAATCATCGCTCGTTTCTGTTTTTCGCTCATACCTCGCACGAGCATGTCAAACCAATCGGCGTATCTCGAACTTATCACTTCGCAATACAGCTCCATCGCGCGCTCTGGGCTAATATTCCCCAGCATGCTCCACGCGTCGTACGCCAGCGCGCCCGCGGGATCCCACAAATCCCACGGTCGCGTTCCTTGACACGGTCCACGCGACGCTTGTCGCTCCAGCGCGTCCAGGAGCAAGGTTTTGTCCTCGTCAAACAGCACCGCGTCCTCAACGCCATCGGCATCGTGCGCGCGCGACATCGCCTGTCGACCCATGGTGACTATGGCGTCGAGCTTGGCGGCGGCATTGTTGGATGTCGAAGCGCTCGCGCGCGCGCGGAACGCGCACGCGAGATAAAACCGTTCAGGACCGCGCATGGGAGGCGCGAGATGACGCGATGCGGTTGGTCCGCGAACGGTCGTTCGGGACGACCGTGCCTCTCGCGCGGTTCGCCGCACACGATGGCGCCGCGAACGTTTTCGATATCGACGAGATGAACGACGACGAACCGCGAAACGCCTTCGAGCGCGCAGCGCGCTCACTCGAGTGTCCTTGGTACGTGGCGATGATGCGCGACGCAGAAACTACGCTCGACGACCTCGCGAAAAGTGTCGAGAACGACGAGAACGAGGACGACGCTTTCAGAACGAAAGCAATTTCTGCGCTCTCCGACATCGGCGTGGAGACGAAAGACGCGATGGCAATCGTGGATCACGTGCTTTCATCGCGCGCGCGCGCGCGTGCGCCCGCGATGGCGGTGACGCACGGCGACGCTCGAGACGTCATAAAGCGCACGCGCGGAGGCATTTATGACGAATCTTTTCTCAGCGCGATCGAGCCGCTGTATGATTTACACATGGGCGCGGAAAATATGGGACCTTTGTTGTACGCAATCGCTCGGTTTTGTAAGCCCGCGCACGTGTTGGAAGTTGGCGCAGGGTACACGAGCATCTTTTTGCTCCAAGCGATGCGAGACAACGCCGATGAAATTGCGACGTATCGAGCGATGATTCAGCGTCAGGAGGCGCGCATCGGCGACGTTCCTTGGACAGCACCTGATTATGACTATGAAAAGCTCGACGCGTCAACTCTTCACATCGTCGACAACTGCGCGCACGAGCATACTACGGCGCATCGAGTGAAAGAGGTTGCTCAGGCGCTGGGGTGCGAATCGTTTTTGCGCGTCCACGTCTGCGATGCGTTCGACAGCGAGCTACCAAGCACGTTGGCCGTTCCAGATGTCAAGTACTTCGACCTGTTGTGGATCGACTTAGGCGCCGCAAACCGCATCGAAGGCTTCTTCGACGCCTGGTGGAGTCGAGTGAATCCATGCGGTGGTTTCGTCGTCGTGCACTCGACGCTGACAAATACGCTGTCGCGTAAATGGCTGGAAAAGATGCGAAAGCTCGCCCGAGACGGGGGTCGCGACGCCGAGACTGGAGCATCGCCTTACGGGGAGTTCGTCACTGTGAGTTTCCTGGAACCGCATAAGATGTTCCAAAACTCGTGCTCGTTTTTCCAACGACGCCAAAGCTCGTGGACCGAACGCACCTTGACGAAGTATCCATAGCGTAGCTTAGCGTAGGCATAGTTCGAATAACGGTACATTTTGTTTTCCTATATTTTCCATTCTAGAACATGATCTACATTTTGCTCTCGTCGCTATATTTGCACCCTTCTTTCGCGAGGTAAGTGTTCCAAACGCCGCCGTCCGCGCATTCCCACAGGCTATTGTCCTCCACAATCGGCATGCTCACCGAAGGAACTTTACGCCAGACGCTACACTTGTGGCACTGTTTCCAGTTCACCTCTTCGTCCTCTTGCATGCCCGCGTCGCCGCCGACGATTTTGCTTACGTCAATGTCAACGTTGCCGAGGCTGAGAATGTTCACCGCGGCGGCGTTGCCAGTGACGACTGCACCGTGCACACATTGCGGTCCAGTAATTGAACACGCCTCTCCGGCGAAGTAAAGCCGTCCATCGTGCTCTGGAGCGGCCAAAGCCTCGACGTCGAGAACAGTCGTGCCGGTGCGCGCATACGAATACGCGCCAAAAGAGTGCTCGTCGTTTCCCCAGTTCGTGACGATGTAATCATCTGGCACAGGAAGTGACTTCAACCGAAACATCTTCTGCAACACTCGACAAACGCCGCGAACAATTTCAAGTTCATCTTTACCGTCGAAGTCGTGCGCGTACGGCGGGGCGACATGCGCTAACAGGGTGTGTTTTTTGCCGTACGCGTCTAAATTCAGAAAGCGATAACGTGGATCGGTGACTTGGAAGAATTTCGACTTCGGCCAAAACATTTCTTTGAAGCGCATGTAAACCTTATTTTCGGTACCCATTCCTATGCGTTGAATCGCGCGCAACTTTTGATCGCTCAACGGCGGCGTGAACTCGATGCGATTCTTTTTTAGGACACCCAGTGGCACGGTGACAACGACGTAATCGCACGGATGCTGCGTCCCGTTTGTGCACGTAACACAGTATGACTTCTGCTTTGCCTTGATCTGTTGTCCAAACTCGTTCATGAAAGATGTCTCGTCGACTTTCACACGATTGACGACGTGCTCATACTTGATATCGAGCGCGCCATCTTTCTCCCCAATTAATCGATCTATGAGCAGGTCTTTGTATCCATTCACGACCATGCCGTCAGAAAAATCTAACTGTTTGTTTTCCACCTTGCCCGGCGGCCGTTTTACGGCGGAGTCCACTGTGGACGCGTCACTTTCGCTTTCGACATCTGATGTTTCATTTGCGTTGACTGGCCCATCAGGGGCGAGAATGTCTCTGATTTCGTCTTGCACATTTCGCTCGAAGACGAAGGACAACTCTCGCATAGGCGCAACGAACGCCCAAGTGATTACTGGTATCGAATCATACACTGGTTTCACCTTTTCAAAACGTTTCTTCCCGTTAAGTAAAGAGTTCACGATTTGGTTCGTCGCGTAGTTGAAGGCGTCTTCCAAGGAGCAATCAGAATTTTCCTTGATTTCATCGTAACCTCTCGCCGACGGCGACGCGATAAAATGCTGCGCCTGTAACTGTTCGTTTTGTGTGCTTTTTATCGGCACGCACAGCGACCGCTCAATGTCCTCGGCATTTTTAATAAACATTATTTCAGTCGCCTTGCGCGAGATTTGAAACGCCTGCGCAACGTCTTGTTCTTTCACGCGTCCGCCCTCGGCGTTATACCACGACGACTTTTCTCCCCATCCAGCGCTGTAACCGCCACCTGCCGTGTTGAGCGCGACTTTATGCTTCTTGGCAATCGCATACACAGGATTGTAATCGTGGCAACCATGAATGAACGATGCACCGAGATCAACCTGCACGCTCGGTAAGCCCGCGCTCGCCATCTCCCGCATTTCAACGGTGTTGCAGCGCCCACCTGGTCGGCTGCGCGACTCTAAAACAACTACGGATGCACCATGATTTTTCAAACTTCTCGCCGCAGCCAGTCCAGCCGGACCGGCACCGACGACGACGATAACTGGTGACGGGTTTCCGCCCCACGGCACGTTGACCGGTTTCGCTGGCTTTTCCTCGATTCGTTTCTTCGGTACAGGCTTTTTGACCGCGTCGTTGACGTCGCACTTCTTCTTGGTTGCCTTTGTTTCCAAGTCATCAGCAGAAAGCTTACGTTTGGGTGTCACCGGTTTCGATTTGATGACCTTCATCGTCGTCGACGCCAACGCATCTTTCGGAACACCATTTTCGACCACCACCGCTGACACCGTCGTCGTCAACTCCGGAAGAGTTGAAGGGACATCCAGCCGCTGACCTCCCTCGTCATATACTCGCTTCCACCTTTTTCGCAAATCTTTTGCGTAGACGCGAGCTCGGTCGAGGTATCTTCTTATGGATTCGTTAGAGCGTAAACGATTCATGTGTGTGCCTATCTCGACTTTACCAGTCGCCGAGCAGTTCGTAAACTTGAGTTTCTCTCCGGTGGTGCGATCGATTCTGATGAACGATTTATCAATGTTCTGTGGATTATCCTTGCGCGCTTGCGCGAAAACGTACACGTCGCCATCCCACCACGTAATTCTATTGAGCGGTGCGTCAAATTCCTCGTTCGTCTCGAGCACGTCGTGCAGCGGTTTCGGCGGTAGCGCTGGCGCCAAGACTCTGAAGTACTGCCTCTTCTTCATCAACTCGGTCGATGTCTTACCGGCGTTCTTCACCAACACCATGCGATCGCACGTCTCTCGTAAGGTCTTCGCGTCAGTGTGAATCGCGTAGCGCGCGCAGTTCGAGGGTGGAAGCAACAAAACTCGATTGGAATTGAGCAATCGAACGGCGCGTAGTTTCGCGTCTGAAACCTTCTTGACGTACTCCTTCGCATCCAAAAGCACTCCCGGTATCAACTCGCCGTCAAATTCGTCTGCTATACTCACCGCGCACCACTTGGCGCTCGCTACTTTCGCTGTCTTCGTCTTCGCCGCGTTCGCTGTCTTCGTCTTCGCCGCGTTCGCTGTCTTCGTCTTCGCCGCGTTCGCTTGGCTCGGGCGCATCTCGCAATCACTGAATTTCACGTCATGTCGCTTCCTCGCGGGCGGTAAAGGCGCGATGACGTCTTCTTCTTCTTCTTCGTCGTCGTCAACCGCCGGCATGTGAGACTCCCGTGAGATTCCTCGAGCGCTTGCCGCGTGGTTCGACAACGCGACCGCGATCGCGCCGCGACTGTCAGGTGCGTTCGGTCGACTCCGTCGCAGTCCGTTCGCGCGTGCGCCCAGCGTCGACGCAGAGCGGCGCGCGCGTTGACGAACTCGGCCCGGCGCGCGAGCGCCCCGCTGTGCGGCCGTTCGCCACTCGACGTCGCTCGTCGTGTCGAGTCAAGGTCGTGGTGTCTCGATGCGACATGGCGACGCCAAGGTGGCGTTCGTGAGCGACAATCCAGGGACGTCGTACGGTGAAGTCAACGCCGTGGTGTTCGTCGTCCTCGTCGCCGCGTGGGCGTGCGTCACAGTTCGCGAACGATGCAAGTCATGGGCGTCGACGTCGACGAAGACGACGCTTTTAGTGGGTACAGAGACGGCGATGCTCGCCTTGGCGACTTTGGCGAGCATGTTTGCGGTGACGAAGGCCTTGGCCGTGGCCTGCGCCGTGGCGGGAGGCTGCTTCTTGTACTGGGCTTGTAATGCGCGCCCAGCGCCGGGAAGCCGCGCCAACAGCGCCGCGTTTACTTGCGAAGATGCGCTCACGCTGTACAGGTTTACGCTCGCTATGATGACCGTCGTCGCCATCTTGGCCGTAGACTTTACCCTCTTTCCTCGACGTTTGGGCAAGACGGAGACGTACGGTGTGTCCCTCATGGACGTCGGCGCCGGTTCGTTCGTATTTTCTTCGAGCGTCGTCTCGCGATTCGCTCGAGGCAAGGAAAAGCGAAACTTGCGCGCGAGTCGGCGTAAAGTGATGCAAGTCATGCTGTTGGGTTTAGCCAGGCTTGCGATCACGACCATGATCGGGTATCACTCCGTCGAGACCGAGTACGGACGGCACTGGAATTTCTTCTTCACTCTCGCCGTCATTCAAGTGTGTGCGGACACGCTTCCAATCGCAGCGCACAGGGCGTTGCCCTTCGGTTTATTGATTTCGTTCGCGTATCAGTACGTGTTATCCTGTCACGGCTTGAGCGCTTGGATCCTGCAAGCCCCCGATGTGCGATCGCACGAGTCCGAGACGAATGTCCTGACAAGGTTCGTCTCGATGAACCGAGAAGGCGTCTCGAGCGCGTGCGGTGGGTACTTTGCGATCCATCTCATAGCGGCGCATCTCGGCAACGCGCTCTCGAAACCGGTGTTGAACTTTTCAAGGTGGATACAAACGATGGCGATCGTGACCTGTGCTTTTTGGTTTGCGGCCATCGCATCTCACGCGTATGTCGAACCAACATCAAGGCGCGCTGGGAACGCAGCGTACGTGCTCTGGATCGTCGCCTTCAATCTGCAAGTCATCATTGTTTATGTTTGTATGACGTGGTTTGCGCGAAGCGCGAACGGACGGGGGAAGTGCGACATTCCGGTATTGGCGAGCGCGATCAATCGTCGACAACTTTTCGTGTTCGTCGTCGGAAACGCTCTGACTGGGCTGACGAATTTGGCAGTGGACACGATAAATGCCGACGCTAACACGGCTTGGGGAGTGATGTCGCTGTACTTGTCGGCGATTAGCATAGTGGCGCTCGCGATGGATCGTAGAAAATGATTTGCAGATTCGCGAAGCAGTACAGCGGTCCGCGCGATGAGCACGTCGCCGGCGACGTGCGTCGGTCGTGCGTCGACGGAGGGCGCACGATCGAGTATGACGTCGCGTATCTCCCGTGCGACGTCGCCGTCGACGCCGCGCGAGCGAGGCTCGCGAAACCAACGAATTGACGTGTTGGATTGGCACGGCGATCATCCGCACACGAATTTTCACCAGTGGTACGACGCGTTGACCGATGCGGGATACTTTGTCGAGGTGCTTGGATCGCCGTTTACGTGTTTCGACGCGAAAAATTACGGCGCGCTGCTCCTCGTCGACCTCGAAGAGGAGTATTCGGAGGACGAAATCGCGAAACTCGAGCGAGACGTGCGCGAAAAAGGATTGGGACTCTTCGTCGCCGCCGATTGGTACAGCGTCTCACAGATGAAGAGTATGAAGTTTCTCGACGACAACACGCACTACGAGTGGGAAGCCGCCACGGGCGGGGCCAATGTGCCTGCGTTGAACGATTTGTTGAAAAACTTTGGCGTGCAATTCGGCGGCGACGTCGTCGAAGGGAGCGTCGAACTCGGCGACGATCGCGTCGTCGTGTCGAGCGGTTCGCACGTCGCGCGCGCGCCTGCGGGGGCGTATCTCCAATTCGGCGTTCGTTCGTTCGTTCGTCGAAATCAAGGGATGGTGTACGGTGGCGTCACCGCGCACGCACCGGGACGGGGTCTAAGAGTTAGACGCAACTCCAATTCTTAGCCCGCGCGCGTTTATTTTGTAACACCCTACACCCTACGACGGCACCTCGCGGCGCGGTCCGACGCCCCGTGATCGACGAGCGATCGAA
>Ga0181604_10000223_pt1 | contig 50643 bp, 45 predicted proteins | sample 041ome_12_FD_148663 | JGI IMG/M metagenome (GOLD analysis project Ga0181604, IMG submission 148663) | Coastal salt marsh microbial communities from the Groves Creek Marsh, Skidaway Island, Georgia - 041410US metaG (spades assembly) | ecosystem: Environmental > Aquatic > Marine > Intertidal zone...
ATCAGCGCTCATCCCAACTTAGTGCTAGTAAGTTAAAGGCTTGATCAAGTACGCAGTACATTTCAACTGCTGCTACGCTGTTCTTTATATAGCAGATCGAAGACTAGAAGTGTACTCAGGGAGTGATGCGAGATGGATATCAAAGGCGAAACTGCGCCGTCGAAATTAGGCGTGAGATTGGGAATGAGATTTCGACCAATAAGAGCAAAAAAGAGAGTTGGCGCGCCCAGAGAGATTCGAACTCCCGACCAACTGGTTCGAAGCCAGTTACTCTATCCAGCTGAGCTATGGGCGCGTAGCGTAGAGTATAGCCAAGATCTCCCCACCGGTCACCGTCCGTTTGCGCTATTTTCCGATGAGCAATCGAACTTGAGTATGGCCCCTCTATCCACAACGTGGAACTCTATGATTTACTCTCGCCCGAAAACACTCAAAGACAGGCCTCAAGACTCATGTTAGAACCCTCACCAGCGACTCGCAGCGTGACCTCAAACTTTGACGTAGGCTCTTTCCCCAAAATTCAACGAGCAAAGACTAGATAGGACGCAGTCATGGAACCGATTTCTTCTGTTGAAACAATCGCTACAGTAATTCAGCTAGCTGTTGCGCCTGTCTTTTTACTAGCAGGTATCGCCGGGCTTCTTAATGTGCTGTCTGTCCGCCTTGGACGTGTTGTCGATCGTGTTCGAGTGGTCGAAACGCGACTATTCAAAGAGAAGCACGACGAACACCGTGCCATGCTACAGTCTGAAACGAATTCTTTATGGAATCGTATCCGCTTGGTTGACTGGTCGATTCGCACGTTTGTCGCGGGGGCATTAATTGTCTGTCTAGTGATAGTCGCGCTGTTTCTGAGCGAGTTATCGCATTTCAACCTCTCAGCAGCCATCGCTTTTTTATTCGTCTGCGCGATGGTGTTGGTAATTGTAGGATTGTTGCTGTTCTTATTTGAGGTGAGCATCTCGACCAGCAGCATCCGCGAAGGGATCGACTCCATGATAAAGGAGGAGCTCGATCTTAGAATGGAATCGGTCGACGAGTGATTTAGGCAGCGCGGGCTGCAGTAGTCTCCGCGGCTTTGGCGGTAACACTCGCGTCGAGGCCGCGGAGCGTTTTACTCAGACTATAGAATAGCCCAACCACGATCACGAGCAGCGCACAGGCGCCGAGAATAGAGTTGGCCGCGCCTATGCGATCCGCTGCAAGCGCCATAGGGAAGACACCAATCGGGGTGAGTGCATACGACAGCATCATAAAGCTACTCATACGACCACGGACGTTATCGTCGACGAGTAGCTGAATGGCTGCGTTGTTCACTGTCTGGCTTGCACTCATACACATATTAGCCAGCAATAAAGGCATCAGCGCCAAATAGAAGTTGCTTGTCACGACGAAGATCGCAAGGAACACGCCAAATGCCACGGTGCTCCAGAGCATGAGCTTTACCCGTCGCGGTGAATCGCCTCGCTTAATAATCCACACCGAGCCAAGAAGGCCACCGACGCCTCCCACCGCCATGAGCGTGCCCATGCCGCTCTCACCAACGCCCCAGGCCTGTTCGGCGAGCATGACGAGAATGCTTTGAAACGGCATAGCGAGAAACATGGGAACTAACCCGAACAGCAGGCAGAGCAGAACGGGACGGTTCGTTCGGATATAGCGAAAGCCTTGTTTGATGTCATCGAACAACCCTTTCTTAACGTCGGCCTCACTGCTCGAACGACTTCGCCCGACGCCGAACATACAGAGCACTGCCAATGCATAAAGCACGATTGAGAGCATGTAGGCGCCCTTATAATCGAACTGCGCGACGATGACGCCCATGAGTGCCGGACCAAATACTCGACTCAAATTCATTACACCGCCAGCATAGGCCATTGCGCTCTGAAGTTTATCGGGGCCAACGACTGTCGCGGTTATTGCCATGCGTGCGGGCATGATGAAAGGAAACGCGCAGCCAGCGACAAATGCGGTGCACAACAGATGCCAGAATTCCAAATACCCGGTTAGCATCAGCGTGAGAATAAAGATTTCATTACTCACGATGAGCGACTGACCAACCAAAACCAGCTGTCGGCGCTCAACACGATCGGTTATCGCTCCGCCGACAATTGACGCAAAAACCATAGGGATCGCCACGACGAGATTAATATAGGCGAGCGAGGTTGCCGACCCAGTAAGATCCCAGGCGAGCAATGTCCGCGTGAGCATCTGCCCGTTCATTGCGAGAAAAAAGGTCGCATTACCCAGGAAAAGCCAGCGGAACTGCGCGATAGAGAAGACGGCAAATGGGCTTTTGCTTGATTCAGCGTCCACAGACGCCATGTGTGGCTCTGGGAGGTCTTGTTGACTGTTTGTCGGGGTACTAATTGATGTCACTCCTTCGGGAACGCGAAGTATAACCACCCGTTGAATTATTACTAGGTTAGCGAGCGATCTGTTGCCAAATAGTCGCGATTCGCCGTCACTATTCGTACCAATTAGGGACTTGCGTGTGAATATCAGATTGCTTATTCTCGGTGGGTTAAAGTTACCCTCAAACGAAAATTCGTTTTGCTTTCACAAGCTTCTGCGCACCGTTCACGCGAGGGTCGCTCAGAGGGAGAGAACTCTTAGCACAGCATGCTCACAGATAAACACGTTGAAGCACACGCAGCTAATTCAGAATACTTAGAAAGACCAAAATTAAAAATGGGAGAGTCAGAAATGATGACCAGTAAGCGGTTGATTACTTCATTCATGGTGAGCGCAGGTCTACTAGTCGGCAGTGCTGGCGCAGTAGCGCAGTCAGGAACCGACATCTACGCAGGAGACTGGCCTGATTACCATGGTAATAAAGAGTCGCAGCGCTACTCTCCCCTAGATCAAATCAACGCCGACAATGTAGGCTCGTTACAAATCGCTTGGCGCTTCTCTACGGCAAATTACGGGCCGAGTCCTGAATCAAACAGCACCTCAACTCCGCTGGAAATAGATGGTGTGCTCTATGCGACGGTCGGCGCAACGCGAAACGTTGTCGCACTCGATGCAACCACGGGCCAAGTGCTATGGCTCTGGCGCCCGCAAGAAGGCGCACGCTTCGAGAAAGCGCCACGCAAAGGCTCGGGCCGAGGACTGTCTTATTATCGCAATGGCGACGAGCGCAGAATCATCGTGGTAACGCCTGGTTACTTCCTAGTCTCGCTCGATGCGGAAACCGGCATCCCTGACCCCTCGTTTGGTGACAATGGCCGAGTAGACATGTTCGAAGGCCTCCGTCTGGCCGAAAACCGAGACGATATTGATATCGGCTCATCAATGCCCCCGCTAGTGATGAACGACGTCGTCGTTGTAGGCCCAGCTCACCGCGTCAGCATGCGACCTCCTTCAAAGCAAAACGTGAAAGGCGATGTCAGAGGCTATTCTGCGAAAACAGGCGAGCATCTGTGGACCTTCCGCACAATTCCACAGCGCGGCGATGTCGGCTACGAAACCTGGATGAACGACGGCGCCGAAATTAGCGGCAACGCCGGCGTTTGGGCGCCGCTATCAGGCGACGCCGAACTGGGTCTAGTTTATTTACCTGTCGAATCCGCCACGGGTGACCGCTATGGCGCCGATCGTCCAGGTAACAACCTCTTTGCTAATAGCCTCGTTGCGCTAGATATCGCCACCGGTGAACGCAAATGGCATTTCCAGATCATTCATCACGATATTTGGGACTGGGACAACCCCTCAGCGCCTATTCTTGCCGATCTGCCCAATGGCAAAAAGGTCATAATGCAGGTGACTAAACAGTCTTACGTGTATACCTTCGACCGCGAAACTGGTGAGCCAATTTGGCCTATCGAAGAGCTTCCCGTACCTGCAGGAGACGTCCCCGGCGAGTGGTATTCGCCTACTCAGCCTTTCCCAACTAAACCCGCTGGGTTTGATCGTCAGGGCTTTACAGAAGACGACCTTATTGACTTCACACCTGAGCTGCGAGAAAAGGCGCTTCTAGCTGTGGCTGATTTCCGCCTAAGCCCAAGCCTCTACTCTCCGCCCTCACTCAAAGATGCGGCAGACGGGACAAAGGGAACACTGAGCCTTCCTTCGTCAACCGGTGGGGCCAACTGGGAGGGCAGCGCGATTGACCCAGAAACGGGCATGCTCTACATCCCCTCTCGCACCACAATCTCCGTTCTCTCTGTAGAGAAAGACGAGGATTCGGACGTGGCGTTCAGCCAGTCCTACGGCGTGCGCGTCCCGCGCGTGAATGGCTTACCTATTGTGAAGCCACCGTATGGCCGAATCACGGCTATTGATATGAATTCGGGCGACCACGCGTGGATGATAGCCAATGCCGATACTCCTGAGCGCATCGCCAATAACCCAGCGCTTGCAGGCATTGATCTTCCGCGCACAGGCATAGAGACCAAGTCCGGCATTCTCCTGACGAAGACACTGCTGTTCGCAGGCGAAGGCGTTGGCGGGGGTCCTACTCTGCGAGCCCACGACAAGATGACAGGTGAGATAATCGCTGAAATTGAACTGCCCAACGCGCAAACAGGCGTGCCGATGACCTACGAGCATAATGGCAAGCAGTATCTGGTCATGGTTGTAAGCGGCGGCGGCACTGCAGCGGAAATCGTTGCCTACGCATTGCCCTAACGGTTGTCACAACGACGACCAACAAAGATCTACCGACTTAAGTTTTAACCAGGAGTAAACAGGATAATGAAAAGTTTTTTAACTCGCGCCCTACTGGCACCAGCCATTCTTCTCACCGGTATGAGCGCGCAGGCAGCCGACTGGGTCATCGACAAAGCCGATTCGAAGGTTGTTTTTAAGTGGACTTATTCGGGAACACCTTATCAAGGCGAGTTCAGAAATATTTCGGCCACTTTCGATATCGATCCACTCAATCCTACCGAGTGTAAATTCGACGTCACCATCCCTATCATTGACATGGTGATAGATGATGCCGAGACGATGGACTATCTCCTCGACTTAGAATTATTCGACGTCGATCAGTTTCCAGAAGCAACATTTAAAGCTGAGAAATGCAGCATAGAAGGCGTAGACGCGTTCACATCCGCAGGTACACTTACGATTCGTGACCAGACGAATCCAATCGCATTCCCCTTTAACCTTAGCGTCGGTATGGAAGACGGAAGCGTGCGCTTTCATTTAACTAGCGAAGTGACGATCAACCGACTCGAATACGGTGTTGGTCAGGGCTACTGGGCAAGCACAGCTGCGATCCCTAATGAGGTTGTGGTCGAAGTCGACGTGTATGCGGTCAGGCAGTAATTAATACTCGCTTTCTCTAAACTTTCTAAACTCTCTCCTCTGCCTAGGCCTAAACTAGGAAGAGGAGTTCTCAGACAAAGGCATCAAATACCGTGAACAAATTATTCAGCTCGACAGCTCAACGTCTCGCAATACTGCTTGCCTTCACCGGCTTGCTCTCCGCGTGTGATCGTATTCTCACGCCCGATTTCGAGACCGATATCCAGGAACTAGGGTCAGGTAACTACACGCTCGACCCTGACCATGCGTCACTCCTTTTCAAAATCAATCATCTAGGATTCTCAAACTTTATAGGGCGTTTTAATGACTTTGACGCTTCACTCAATTTTGACCCTGAGAACATTGGCAATTCTTCGTTAGAGGTTATAGTCGATACTGCGTCTATTGACATTAACAACCCTGAGTTTGCCGAAGAACTCCGCGGAGCCAGTTGGTTCAACACCGAAGCGTTCCCCCAAGCCGTGTTTAGGACTACCTCTCTGATCGAAGAGAATGATAACAACTTCACGTTCGAAGGAGATCTTACATTGCTGGGTACGACTGCGCCCATTCAGATTGAAATCAACTTCAATGGTGGCGGCAGGAATTTTCTTACACGAAAAAATACGCTAGGTTTTTCAGCCAAAGTTGAATTCCAGCGGTCTGTGTTTGGCCTCGACAATCTAGTGCCTTTCGGCGTCGGAGACGACATCGAGCTAGAGATCCACGTCGAATTCCAAGAAGCCTCTTAACTACCTTAAAGCCCCCGATTTTCGGGGGCTTTAACCCTCCTTTTCGCCGCGTCAATCTCTCTCCCTTTCCGTAAAAGTCCATTTATTTTAACTGTTGAAAGTTCAACGGTTTGTTACGGCGCATTGCTAATAATAAGCCAGTTGGGCAAACTAGCGCCCGCCTTTAAATGCCCTCTTTCGCTGATTCAGTATTATTTTTTAGCGCTACAGCCACTGAGGAGCTTAAACGTTGCGAACATAATTGGCATCGAAATCATGCCCGCCATCGTTCTACTCGATAAGCGACCCACCGAGTCACCGGTTATACGTCGCATTTTTTCCACCTGAAGAGTTTCAACCGTATTATGAAGATCACACCCAGTCTATTTCTCGTCACAAGCCTCGTTTCACTCTCGCTCATCGGTGGCTTTTCTACCAAGGCCTCAGCGCAGACCGCAAGCGTGGGACGCGGAGGCGACTTGTTTTCCGCTGAGTGCTCGCGATGCCACGTGCCTTCACAATGGGTTGGCGTTCTAAATAATAGATGGATAAATAAAAGCGGCGAAGAGTTATTCACTCAAATTCGCGCGACGATGCCTGCTGAGACACCGGGATCGCTCAGCGACGATGAATACTATGATGTGACGGCGTTTATCCTTGCCTCTGCGAACATGCCCATAGAGGGCGGCATGATTAGCCATGCCGCCATCAACGCGCTTTCTATCAAGCCAGGCGAAGCAGTACCCGCCGCCGGCGCTGCTGGCAGCACCCCATGGACTCACTTAAACGGTGACGAACGTGCCAACCGCTACGCGCCCCTCGACCAAATCGATGCGAGCAATGCAGCCGACCTCGAGATCGCTTGGAGCCTCGACACGGGTATTTTTGGGCCACGGCCCGAAACCTACAGTGTCACAACGCCACTGATGGTCGATGGCACGCTGTTTGCAACCGCAGGCGCCACGCGCAATGTGATTGCCTTGGACGCAGCGACGGGCCAGCTCTTATGGATGTGGCGCCCCGATGAAGGCAAGCGCTTCGACGATGCACCGCGAAAAGGCTCTGGCAAAGGCCTGAGCTACTTTAATAATGCAGGCGAAGGCGTAATCTTCACTATGACTCCGGGCTATTCTCTGGTGGCGCTTCACGCAGCGACAGGCAAACCCGTTGAGTCCTTCGGTAAGAATGGGGTTGTTGATCTCCAAGAGGGCTTGAGATTGGGCCCGGGCCGCGATGATCTCGATATAGGTATCTCGTTCCCTCCCCTGGTCGTTGATGATGTTGTGATCGCCGGTGCGGCGCATCTTGTCGGCATGCGACCCATTGCTGCGAGCAATGTGAAGGGAGATATTCGAGGCTTCGATGCGCGCTCAGGCAAATTACTTTGGACTTTTAAGAGTATTCCCGAAAAAGGCGAGCCGGGGTATGAAACTTGGCTCAACGGCTCAGCCGAATATACAGGTAACGCCGGTGTGTGGACGTCGATGTCGGCAGACACAACTCGCGGGGTCGTATATCTGCCCGTCGAATCTGCAACGGGCGACCGTTATGGTGCCGACCGCCTAGGCTCAAACCTCTATGCGAGCTCGACAGTCGCCGTCGATTACCGAACTGGCGAGAAAAAATGGCACTTCCAGAGCACGCATCACGATATTTGGGATTGGGATACGCCTGCAGCGCCGCTAGTCGTCGACCTGCCAAACGGCGAGGAAGCAGTTGTACAGACTCTCAAGCAGTCACACCTCTTCATGTTCGATCCCGACACGGGGAAACCAATTTTTGCTGTCGAGGAACGTCCCGTCCCTGCGTCAGACACGCCGAATGAAATCACGTTCCCCACTCAGCCATTCCCTGTGCTGCCGGCTCCTTACGATCGTCAGGGATTTCAGGAAGAGGATCTGAACGATATGACGCCTACTATACTTGCGAAGGCAAAAGAGATTGCGTCGAAATACCGCTTCAGCGAACTATACACGCCGCCGTCACTGTATCAGCACCCCGCCGACGGAAGCCTTGGAACACTTCATCTGCCGTCGTCGACAGGTGGTTCGAACTGGGAAGGTGCCGCCTATGACCCAGAGACGGGGCTGCTCTATGTAGCGTCGCGAACGGCCACCGGCGTCTTGTCACTGGTTAACGAGCCCGAAGCTTCGTCGGTTAAATATATTCAGGGCGGAGCGCGCACGCCAACAATCGATGGGCTCCCGTTGGTGAAACCACCCTATGGGCGCATAACCGCCATCGACCTCGTGTCTGGTGAACATGCCTGGCAACGAGTAAACGGCGACACGCCTGAAGAGATAAAGAATCATCCGTTGCTGGAGGGCGTCGATTTGCCTCCTACGGGCAAGCCTACTCGTTCTGGTATGGTATTAACTAAGTCCTTGCTGTTCTTTGGGGAAGGCCCAGGTGGCTCGCCCTTACTGCACGCCGTAGACAAGGCAACAGGGGAAACCGTTGCAGAAATTGAATTACCGGCGAGCGTCACAGGTTTACCGATTACCTATATGCACGAGGGACGTCAATTTATCGTCATGGCGGTGAGTGACTTCCGCAATCCAGCTAGGCTGGTGGCATTGGCACTGCCTGAATAAGGACTAATTTTTCGAAAAATTCGGCAGTGCTGGCTCTCTGGTCTATCCTTTTCACCAGAGAGGACGATAAGGAAGGCCCAGTATGACTAAGCGCTGCTTTTGGTGTAGCGAAGACCCCGAATATATCGCCTACCACGACACCGAGTGGGGCATTCCTGTTAGGGATGATAGACACCTATTCGAACTACTTTGCCTCGAGGGACAGCAAGCCGGGCTAAGCTGGCTTGTCGTGCTGCGCAAACGAGCGCACTACCGCAAAGTGTTTAAGAACTTCGAAATTGGCCCAGTTTCGCGCATGAAAGACAAAACCCTCGAAGCCTTAGTGTCTGATACCGGACTCATTCGAAACAGACTCAAACTGTTTTCCATTCGTTCCAATGCGGTTGCCGCGCTTGCAGTGCAGGAAGAATTCGGTAGCCTTGAGTCCTATTTTTGGCGGTTTGTGAACAATCATCCGATTGACGGCGGTGGTCGTCACGCCGGCGCCATTCCTGCGCGAACAGCGTTGAGCGATGCCCTTTGCAAGGATTTAAAGAAAAGAGGCTTTAAGTTTATCGGCAGTACTATCTGCTATGCCTTTCTGCAGGCTGGTGGGTTTGTTAACGATCATACGGGCGACTGCTTTCGCTACAGCGAGCAGCGCAAGGCTAACAGCATGGGCAAGGCTACGTGCTCAACTGTTTAGAATTCCTAGACTACCTAGTTACCTTGCTAGAAGACACGCTACGTCATTCTCGCTCACGTTTCTCCCAAGGGATTATTCGTCGTCTTCGCGCTGTAGCTTGGCATAGGCTATCGAATTGAGTTCGTGTGCGCGCTCGCCAAAAACTACTTTGTGCAAGGTATCCTCGAGAAAGTCTTGAAACGTGTCTTTGTGCAAGTAAGCTGCGACATCACCATCCGTTGGATCTAGGGCAATCTGCCGCAGATCGCGACGATGGTCCTCAGTGATAAGCAAGACGGGCGTTGGGTAACGGAACGGACTGCGCCTCTCCTCGTTTCGCAGACGAAATAAAAACTGATCGCGAGGTTTTTTGTAACTATTCCAACCGGTGATCACACAGGCGAGTTTATTGGTTCCAAGTCCCCAGAACCGATTATATTGTCTCAACGCCTCGGTGGCGTTTGCTTCGTTATAGGTATTTATCGAGGTATAAAGCCCCGTTCTACCTATTAACGCAGCGCATTCGTCGACAAGTGTGTTATCGAGATCATATAGCAGAATGACTGGTTTCAACTAAGTTATCACCTATGCTGCGAGTCAATCGAGTGAGTCCTAAGAGCGAAAAACCACGCTCGCGGAGATTGGCTCGCGTGCGGTCCGAGTTTTATTCGCTGCGACGGCAGTATCTTCATAGCCGAAACTTAAGCCAAATAAGATTTTTGTGTCATCCTGAATATCGAAGGCCTCGCGCACCATGTCCGGATAATTGCGCATAGTTCCCATGGGGCAACTATGCAGGCCAAACGCGACCATCGTGAGCATAAGGCTCTGCGCGTACATGCCTACATCGAGGGCAACTGTCGTGCCGAATGCCGGGTTCATCCCTAAAAACGCGATATACGGTGCGTCGAAGAACTCAAAATTACGGACGATCGCCCTTAGCCGGCCTTCTTTATCGTCTCTCTCGATACCCATATTGTTATAGAGAGCCACGGCGCAATCCACCTGGCGCTTGCGATACTCTCCCTCGAACGTGCCTCGATACGGGTAGTCTGGATTGGGCTCGATACGATTAATGGTGTTCTCCACCATTTGTTTCTTTAACCTGTCTTTGAGCGCACCGGAGGCAACAAACACTTTCCAAGGCTGGACATTACAGTTAGATGGCGCCATTTGTGCAACCTCGAAAATCCGATTGAGCACGTCGGCGGGCACCTCTTTATCGAGATAACCGCGCACAGAACGACGCGAATAGATTGCCTCAATGACACTCATGTCAGGGTCTATTTGACTATGAAGCTGACTCGTTGGGTCTGCATTCTCGAGCGCTTTCATTGCGCCTATTACGTCAGAGGTCGCGCTCGAACTCTGGTTCTGGACAATGCTCATGGCACCACTCCTAACTTAAAATTCTGCCGCCGTCGACATCGACAGTTGTGCCAGTGACGAAGCGGTTCTGCATAACGAAGAGGATGCCATCGGCGACCTCCTCTGACGTCCCTGCGCGCGGAATGAGGTGACTGGCTGTCATGGCTGCCAGGTTTGCTTCTTTGGCTTCACCCATCGCATCAAACATAGCTGTGTCTACGGTGCCGGGTGAGACTACATTGACACGAATCGGCGCCATCTCCACCGCGAGGCAGCGGACCAGATTCTCAACCGAGGCGCCCACACAGCTTAGTGGTGACTGAGCCGGTCGAATTTTACGAGCAGGAGAGCCGCTGACTAAGGTCACTGCACCATCTGCAGCCAGGTACGGTGCGCCAGTTCGAACAACCTTCGCATACCCCCAAAGCTTGTCATAGGCGGCCTTAAATTGCTCCTCGGTTTGCTCTAAGAAAGGCTTGAGGGTCCGTTCACCGCCTACGGCCGCCGACACCAAATGATCAATCGTACCTACCTCGTCGAAGAGCGCCTTAAGCGCGGCTGCATCGTGGGTATCTGCTTGCCGCACTTCGAAACTTCCTTGTGCAATCTGCTTGGCGTTTTCGATATGCTTCTCAGACCTCCCCGCAACCCAGACTCGCGCACCGGCAGCGGACGCTGCCTGCGCCGCAGCGAGTCCAATACCAGCAGTTCCCCCTATAATGACTACATTCTTTCCTTCGATTGAACTACTCGGCATTGTGCTCTCCTTTCTTTTTAAATGTATTTAACACGTTGTTGATTATGTGTAAGCGATCGTTCGCTCTAAAAAGCGGCGATGCATAGTCTTCAGATGACTTGAATAGTACCATAGCAATGAGAGCAATCTAGGGGGATCCCCCACCACTCAACCTGCTATTTATTCTAAGGATATCTTATGCACACGCCCTCACGTTCGACAATTCACCTTACCACCGTCTGCCTATTCTCTCTTTCGCTTGCAGCCTGCAAAAGCTGGGTTCAACTCACTCCCGAGGGCTCGAATGTTGAACTCGTTGGCGACGCTTCTCGGGTGGCTAACTGCGCGCGAGTGGGGCGCGCCAGTGTTCAAACTCTAGACAAGATTATTGTAGTTGAACGTGGCGGTCAGCGACTTCAAAATGAGCTATTGACGCTCGCTCGAAACGAAGCGGCGGATTTAGATGGAGACACCGTGGTCCCAGAGTCTCTCATTTCAAATGGCGAGCAGGTTTTTGGTGTCTATCGGTGTAGAAGATAGCAACGTTGGGGCCTTCACCCATAGAAGGCCAAGGTGACGCGCAAAGTATTCTGGTTTTCAACCTTACGTTATCTTTCTGAGAGTCTATTTATTGACCGCGAAGGGCTGAATATTAGTTAATACTTTGTGTCCCGATCGAATATTTCTCTATCGAACTCACCTTCCCAGTTAGCTACTGCAGTGGCTACCGACAAGTCTCCGCAAATATTTACCGATGTACGGAGCATATCGAGTGGTCGGTCAAACGGCAGAATGAAGCCGATGACGATCGCTATTTGCTCTGGCGTAATGCCGATTGCTCCCATCACGGCGGCCATCAAAAAGAGTGATGCGCCGGGTACACCAGCCGTCCCTATCGATACGAGGGTTGTAGAGCCCGCAACGATCGCATAATCAGCAAGCGAAAGGTCTATGCCAAACGCCTGTGCGGCGAACACCGAGACAATGCCAACGTAGAGCGTAGTACCATCCATGTTAATAGTCGCACCCAATGGTAAAACTGTCGATGCAACAACTGGTTTAATACCCAAGTTATCCTCAGCGACCGACATCGATACCGGCAGCGTTGCGGAGCTAGACGAGGTTGAAAAAGCCACTAACAGAGCATCCCGTGCACCTTTAAAGAATTTAACAGGAGACAGGCCTAGGGTGAGTTTAACAATCCCAATACCATGGACGACTATGACATGAATTAAGCAGGCGAGGACTACCGCGAGCGCGAGCGTCAATACATCTAGGAGCGCGGCAACTCCCTGTGTGCCGGCAACCGCTGCGATTAGAGCAAACACACCGAATGGCGCTACCTCCATCACCCAATGCGTGATTCGGAGCATCATTTCGCTACTCGAATCCATCAAATCAGCGACAGGCTTTCCCTTCTCACCGATAGTAAGCACGCTGACACCAACCAATAAGGCAAAAAAGATAATGGCAAGAATATTTCCTTCAGCCAAGGCTGCGATGGGATTAGATGGCACAATACTCAGCAATCGCTCTGATAGCGGAATAGCCTCTTGCACGGCGGTTGGCGCTGCTGCTGATAAGTCTACGCCGACACCTGGCTGCAATACCGCCGCCAACACGAGGCCAATGACGATAGCAGCGAGCGTAGTGAGCATATAGACAGCAAGAGTCTTAGCACCAAGTGATCCTAACTTTGCTGGATCGCCCATCGCCACGACCCCAGAAACCAGGGTTACAAAGACAAGCGGTACGACAACCATGCGGATGAGGCGTACGAAAAGGTCTCCGAGCCAGCTTATAGTCGATGCGCCCGGGCCCCAGATCATCCCAACAATAACGCCAAGAACCAGTGCGAGGAGGATTCGTTTCCAGAGCGCGATTGCGAACCAAGTTTTTAGCATGGATATCTACCTAATCTTATTTGTCAGTGTTGGCGTTATTATAGGCGATCTGCCGCTGTCGCGAAGTGAAGGTGTTTGCGGAAATTCCTCCAACCTTGTTCAAGGATCTAGGAATCACTACCATAGCGCGCTGTAGCGGCGATCTGTCATTGATGAAAGATTAAAGCTCAATTCTTAAGATGCTAACTTAGCGCGTTTAAGCGCCAAAATCGATAACAGGAATATTTATGTCAGACTGGGTCCAAGGAACGGTAATCGAGAACATTCATTGGACGCAGAATCTTTTCTCTCTACGCATCAATGCGCCAGTCGACAATTTCAAAGCAGGACAATTTACTAGCTTAGGCCTAGACATAGGCGGAGAACGCACCGCCCGCCCCTACTCTTTTTTAAGTGCTCCTGGCGAGCAGCCTCTTGAGTTTTTCTTTTATACGGCGACAGATGGCATACTCTCAAATGCAATGGTTGCACTTCAAACTGGCGACACCATATTCGTCAAGCGCGAAGCTAATGGTTTCTTTACTCTGGATGAAGTACCAAGCGCAAAGGCACTGTGGCTGCTAGGCACCGGCACAGGGGTGGCGCCTTATTTTTCGATGCTCAAAACTGCAGAGCCTTGGCAACGCTTCGAGCGCGTCGTCCTCGTGCATGCGGTGCGGCAGCAGTCAGATCTTCGCTACCAAGAGCTCATCGAAGAGCTTAGGCAAGCCCATGGTGAACGCTTTATCTTCCAAGCATTCGTCAGCCGCGAGGACGTGGAGGGCACTATCAGAGGGCGCATACCAGAAGCGATAAGCAATGGTGAACTAGAACGAAATACCGGAATAAAAATCACTGCCAACGACTCTCAGCTTATGCTCTGCGGAAACCCTGAGATGGTCAGCGATACAACCGAAGCACTCAAAGCACGCGGATTGACCAAGAATAGACGACGTACGCCCGGTCAGATCACCGTCGAAAAATATTGGTAAGCAGTGCGTGGATTATGACTTTACGACTTCTCAGCGGTATGTCGTTATCGTATTTTGATTCAGAAGAATTCAGAACTCATACTCGAGTAGCAATCTGTAGGTGGAATTGGGGCTCTTACTGCTTACGCCCGCTATAACGCCAAACTCCCAACTAAGACTCTTCCGAGCACCTAAATTTGTGGCCCCGATTAAAACAGGGCCAATGCCTACCGTGTCTTGTCCCAAATAAAACTCGAGTGCTGGTTCGAATAGCCTCGACTGACGGTATCTCGCCTGAAGACCGAATGCAGTCTCAAACTCACCCTCAATAGCATCTCCCCATTCCTGAATAGCGAATAAATTCGCCGTTGTGCTCCATCTGCCAAATTCTTTCTCAATCAAAAGCCCCACCGAAAGCTCATCCGGCGTACGCTCCATACCGTGCTCTATTTCGAAAACCAACCCCCAATCAGCAGAGTACTCACCCTGTTCTGTTAGTTGCCACTTTAGTTCGAATTCTACGGCACTTAATTGGAAACCATTCTGTTGAGTTTTTGAACCAACTAACTTGGCTTCACCGAAAAGCGACTGCCCCCAGGCAGAACCAATAGACAATTGATGAACGTGCTCAGGTAATGAATTTGTTGCAGGCAAATTTTGAAAAAAGGAACGAAATTCGAGCTCCTTCTCCATTGCATCCACATAAGGGTGGTACACCTTGTCAATGACGCTACCATCGGCAAAGGCTAGATTAATGCTCGCAACGCTCAACAAGAAAAGTGAAGATAGTCTCCTTATCAGGGACAATAGAGTCTTTCGTTTCTGGAAAGTATTGACCAGATACCTCATCAGAATCGTCCCTGCTAAATTTGCGACGCTTCGTCGTGCCAGGTTGACCACGCTAGCCGACTAATCGGGCTTATAATGACGAAAAAAAGTCCGAGTAAATAGGCAGACACCTGCATAATCGACGGGGTAGCCTCATATCCTATAAGCGCGTAAGCCAGCTGCCCCAAGACCGAAGACTCACTTAGTAGACCACTTGAATCCCACGCTGTAGGCGTAAAAGGTAGCCAATCCGCCTGATTTAGAAGCAAGATAGCTTGCGAGGCCATATTGCCAGCAGTGAGTGAGAGTAATAGAACGCAGGCTTTCAATGAGTTCTCTATTGATAGCCCTGTTAATGCATAGTAAAGCAAAACACCGGTGCTTACACCGATACCTGCGCCGACAACCCCGCCATAAAAAATAGGTAGTCCCGCTTGCCCTTGACCTAGAATGCCGCCACCGAACTGCATTATCTCTGAACCTTCACGCAAAATCGCAAGCGTGACAACCACCACCATACAGAAAATTAATCCGAGTGACCGATGATTGAGGTGAGCTACTGACCTCTTTACAGGAAATAACCAAGCAAATAATACGAGTAAAAAACAACTCGCTGAGTGAATGCTTGCATTGGTAATTTCGAGACCAACATAGTCAAATGAATTGGAAATTCGGCTGAAATTATTAGAAAAAATCCACGCGAGAAAAACGCCCGCGATGATACTTGTGACAACCCAGTTTCGTCGGGATAAGACCCTCTCACCGCTCGCTAGATTTAGGTAGCGGACAAAAGCGAGGAGCAGGCTTAAAATTAACGCTGCCTCCAATATCTCTTGCAGCACTAATACAACCGCATTGAGAAACATACGCTACCCCTTATAATTTTTATTTGGCGACAACTACCCCTTGAGCAGTCTTTGGATAGAATTCCCCAAAAAAGGGGTATTCGCCTACTTCAAGCGGACCAATAAAAATAACCGTCTGACTATGAGCCGCGATCACTTTCTCACGGTTTAACTCGAAACTTTCGAATTCTTCAGGCGTCGGATCTTCATTAATTACTCGAATTTTTACTTTTTGATTGGCAGGAATTATAAGCGTAGACGGAAAAAATAAATGGTCTCGAATACGTAGCTCAACCTCTAAAGTCTCAGCTTTTGCTAATTCGGTAACAAAACTAAGAGCAATCAGCAAAGACAGTACAATCAACATCGGACCAGTGTTTTTAGTCATACTAAGCATCGCCGACTCGCTCATCTCTCATTCCATGATTCACTATTTTTTCGGATGGAAACTCAACTATAAAGGCAGTCCCATGGCCAAATCTAGAGGATGAGACCTTGACCGAGGCGCCATGCAGATCAGCAACGTGTCGAACAATGGCAAGGCCAAGCCCACAGCCCGGAACTGTGACTTCCTGGTTGCCAGAGAGACGCGTAAAGCGATCAAAAATACGCTCTCTGTCATCTGGTGCTATCCCGACTCCGTCGTCTTCAACAGAGAGAATCACATTATCGTGTTTCCGAGACAACGCGACTAAAATTTGCCCACCATTGGGGGTATATCGGCTCGCATTGACGAGCAAATTAGTCAATAGTGTTTCGAGTGCAAAGAATTCTCCATGTATGGTAAGGGCTTCCTTTTCTCTCTCTACTTCGCTCTCCAACGATATCTGCTGATCTTTTTTCTCAAACTCAGGATAGAGTCTTGCAACGACATCCTGAGCAAGGTCAAGTAAATTGACTGATTTTCCCTTGGCGTCAAATTGATCTGGAGAACTGCGATAGAGAGCCAAAAGCTGCTCGATAAGGTGCTGCATTCTATCTATGCCTTGTTGCAGCTCATTATAAGCATCACCCTTAGCATCAACAGTGCCGGCAAAATTATGCAGCTGAATTTTGAGGGCGCTAATGGGGGTCCTTAACTCATGTGCCGCGTCCGCAGAAAAACTTTTCTCGCGATTCATTGCAGATTCAAGTCTTGCGACAAACCCATTTATCGAAGCAATAACTTGATCGAGCTCGAGTATCGAGTCGCCAAAATCGATTGGTAAAAGATCATTTGCTGGCTTCGACTTTAATGCGAACGACAATTTTTGCAAAGGCGCGAGTCCTTTACTCACAAAAAACCAAACCAGAATGCCGACAAGAGGGATGCCAAGTAGCAGAGGAGCGACTGACTGCAGCACAACATTCTCAGCTAGCACAAACCTCAAATCCGTTCGTTCAGCGATGAACACCCATTTTTCATGTGATCTATCGTATTTCGCCAGTGTACGCCAACGGTAGCTATTAAAATTAGCGTAATCATACCCCTCGCTAAATTGATGTAATGCTTGGACCGGTGCGTTTGCTGAGGCAGCTAGCAATTTATCGTTCTGCCATATCTGAAAGGCTAAATCTTCGCCGAGTTGCATCGACCTCAACCGCTCATCACTTACATCTAAATTTGACACAAGCAAAGCGAGATCTAGCATTTGATTATCGAACAACGCATCTGCCTCGCGCATGCTCGATTGGTAGCCTTGAACAGCTGCGACAAAATTGAACAAGGTAAGAAGCGACACAATGCTTGTCGCGAGGAATAAACGAATAGACTTCACTACAAATCGCTCGGTCTAGCAACGTCGTCTTGTACTACTTTATAACCAACACCGCGAATAGTCTTGATAAAGTCGTTACCTAGCTTTTTACGAAGATGATGGATGTGTACCTCGAGTGCATTGCTGCTTACCTCTTCACCCCAAGAGTAAAGTCGCTGTTCGAGCGCGGCTCGCGTTTGTACCCTTCCCGCATTCTCGAGCAACGTTTTGAGCAACATGTATTCGCGACGTGCTAATTCAAGCGGTGTACCATCGAGGCTAACACTCTGCTTCAGAGTATCTAAAACTATCCCACCAACACTGATCTCAGACGTTTTAATACTTGCGAGTCTCCTTTCCAAAACCCGAAGCCTGGCGAGGAGTTCGCTCATTTCAAACGGCTTTGCAAGATAATCATCTGCGCCACTGTCAAGGCCTGCTACTTTATCCTCGACGCTGTCGCGCGCAGTCAATAACAAAACCGGCAAGTCAGTATCATTCTGCCTGAGCTGTTTCAGTACGCTTATGCCATCGATATCTGGCAACCCAATATCTAGAACGACGATGTCCGGGCGCTCGGCCTTAATTGCCGTTAACGCAAACTCTCCGTATTCAACGTGATTCACCGAGTAGCCGGATTTCTGTAGTGCTTGCCGCAATCCTGTAGCTAAAGGCTTGTCGTCTTCTACGAGTAAGAGTTGCATCTTATGCCCATCAATGTGTTTATTGCGCTTCCCGAACCGCTTTAAGAGCAAGTTGTATTTCTGCTTGGCGACCTTTGTCTGCTATTTCGCGACCAGGGCGAGGCGGCGCTGCCTGCGCTCGCAAGTAATATTCCTCAGCCTTAGAATAGTCTTTTTTGTCAGCTAAAAAATTAGCATAGAAAAAGTTTGTGTCGATACCTGTCGGGTTATTCTCGACACCTTGACGAAGAAGTCCCTCTGCTTTCTTGGAATCTCCAAAGCCGATAGGCCAGCTAGGAACAGAATGATAGAGGATACCTAAACTTGTATAAGCTGAGCTGTCTAGAGCCTCGGCATCAATTTCCATTGCTGCCTCAAATTCGGCTTTGGCTGCCTTTGCTAAACCCAACGCTCCAAGTCCTCCCTTGGCTCCTGCATAGCTGGATTTGACTATCGCGCTCCAAATTAAAAGTTCTGCACTTTCTTCGTTAGATTCTATTAATGCCTCAGATTTGGCGACAAGATTTTCAAATGCCTCTAGTTTTTCATCACCTTCTAACAAGTAATTCACCTCAGCCCAGCGCAACTCAATGTATTCGACATCTTCGGCGATATCGGCAAAAGCACCTCCAGCCAAGGCGAGCGAGGTTATGATTGTTATCAAAAAATATCTACGCATTGAAAGAGTCTCCAATAATAACTAAGGGCGCAAAACAGGCGCTCAACGTCTCGCATGTTGCTTGATTTTATGTAAATTTTTGCTAAGGGCTGATCCAACTACCCGAGGCAGTAACGCGTTGAGCCGCACAAATAATTTCTCCGGCCAGCCAAGATATCTCAGGACAGAATTATCTTCGAGCATAGCGACTATCTGATCAGCTACCAGCTCTGGATTATCGGATTTGTTACCTAGATCCTTATTTAACGCATTCACTCTATCGTCATTCAATTTAGTTTTTGTCGCTCTTGGCGCAATATAAGCAACGCGGATTGACGTGTCCGCAAGCTCTCTTGATAGCGCTTCGGTAAATCGCATAAGACCCGCTTTAGTTGCACAATATGCGGTAAAACCTGGATGGCCGATACTGCCAAAAATCGATCCGACATTAAGTATCACGGCCTCTTCTCGACTCGTCAGTTCGTCGAGCAGAAGACGAGTAAGCAAGATGGGAGCAGTAAGATTAATCGCAATCATTTTTTCTAGAAGCCCAACCTGTTGCTGCGCGAAAAGTGCAAAATCGAGTATTCCAGCCAAATTAACAATACCATCTATCCCGCCTACTTCACTACATGCGCTAACGATAGCTGCACGCCCTTCCTCAGAGGAGACATCGGCACAAACGATTGCGTGATTACCATCTAACTCGGCTTTTAGATCGGCGAGTGGATCGGGGAGATAACAGCTGAGTACTAATCGGGCACCGGCTGCGTTAAGTCTTTGCGCAACAAGCCTCCCAATACCTCCTGTCGCACCCGTCAACAGGAGCGTCTTTCCCTTCAAATTCATAGTTTAAATCCTTATGACTACCTACGCGTTATAGCTAGTTTACAGCCATTTTCGGAATGCCATGATCGCTATTAAGCGAGCGGAATATGTCACCGTAGAGTTTATAAAATACCTTGCATGAAAGAATAATCGCTTCCTGGTCTTTTCGACTCTCTATTTTATTCATTAAATTTTCAAAAAAGGCGACATGGCCCTGATCAAGAGAACCATGGGAGATCAGATAACTAAACGCGTTTGGAGGTAAGCCTAGTGTCGACTTCACAGCGCCCGCAACCTTGTCCGCGAGATTTATGCTCGTACCTTCCAAAACATGGACCATGCCGAAGAAGCCCAATGGATTAACGCGCTGAATCATATCATAGGCATAGGCAACCATTACCTCTGTTGCTACAGAAGGGCGACTGTCGCGTACAAACTCCTTGTCAAATCCGCAGGCAGCTATATCGTTTAGCACCCATTCTTGGTGCCCAATTTCCTCTTCGATATATTCCGCGAGAGCCACACGCACCCATTCATTGTCCTCTGGGAGCCTTGACCCCGCTGCCATCATCAAAGGAACGGTATGTTTAACATGGTGGTAAGCCTGAGCAAGAAATGCGATATAATGATCCTTAGTGATCTCTCCTTTAAACACCTTTTCTATTATCGGCGCCGACAGGAGGTGCTGACGTTCCTCCTCTGTTTGCTCCACTAATTCTTCAAAAAATGGCATCTTTACCTCTCCCAGTAATTAGCTTATTGAGGTTCTAGCAAGCGTGTATTGCTTGCATAGAGAGTCTCAATTTCCTTCGCAAATTTATTAACAATAGCTTCTCGTCTCGGTCGACCATTGTCGGTCATGAGGGTCGGGTCTTGTTGAAGTGACTCAGCCAAAAGATGCCATGATTGAACTCGCGCATAATCTGGCAACTGCGTATTAACCTGCGTAATCCATTCTTCAATGCGACTGTTCACCTCGACTGAATCTAATCTCTCCTCATTTCTAGCCCATACAAGTGCAACGCAATATGGCCTAGCATCGCCAAGTAATATCACCTCAGTAAGTAGCGAATTAGCTAACAATTCACTCTCGACCCACTCGGGCGAGATATTACGACCATAGCTGGATATCAACAGATTTTTTTTACGACCTTCTATATGCAAGAACCCGGCGGCATCAAAATACCCCAAATCACCGGTTTCGATTCGATCGAGGTACCAGCTTGTAGGGTCGTTGACATAACCAAGCATTACATTGCCTGAGACAATAATTTCTCCCTGCTCCACCGTAATTTCCAATCCAGGTAACGGGCGCCCGCAACTGCCGGCCGAATGCGCCGCAGCGGCGTTAAGACTTACAACCGATGCGCATTCAGAGAGCCCATAGCCTTCGAAAGCAGGAATCCCCACATTGTGAGCCGCTTGCAATAACTTGTTGGACACCTTACTCCCGCCGACCGCAACAAATAGCAGCGAAGAAGGCGCCTGCCAGCCTTGCGACACAGCACTTACTAAAAACTGCAAAAGCTGTGGAATCAGAATCATCGACTGAGGTTTGATTTGACTGATTAATTGAAGAAGCTTCTGTGGTTCAGCTAGCATGCTCCCTCGAAAACCTAATTCTTCTTGCGAAGGAATAAGCACCTCACCACCAATTAGCAGAGGCGCATACAATCCAGCTACATTCTCGAGCAAGGTACTCAGTGGTAAAACACATAGATGCCTTGGCTTCTTGATCGCGACGACATCAGCCAAAGTTTGTGCTTGGCGCAATAACTGCGAATAACTCAAGCAAACGCCTTTTGGCTTACCAGTAGAACCCGAAGTGAACGTAATTTTCCCAGTATTTTCGGGCATTTGGAGGCCATTAATGGCGTCGGTTCGCTCTTCTTGCTGAAAAAAATCGATGTTGGCAACAATGCCAACAAGGCTTTCTACCCTAACGCCTGAAAATTCGCAGGCAGTATCTATAGCGACAGCCTGAAGCGCGCAAGTTTCAACAACGTGATCTCGCTGTTTGTCAGAGAAAAATGTTGGAATCGGGACAAGACAAACACCCCCAAGGAGGCACGCCAAATCAACTGTAACCCAGCCGACACTATTTTCAGCTAATAGCCCGATACGCGAAAGATTCGCTTCTTTAAGTTTGGCCGCAAGCGCGTGTGCATTTGCTAGAAGTTCGCGTCCACTTATAGAATTAGTGCCATCACTTAGGACAGAATTTTCCGAAAAACTTAAATTCATTGAGCCAATCGCCCACCAGGCACCGCATAGGCCGCCAATTGATCGGTCATGACAGCTATCGAGCCAGCATAATACTGCTTAATTGACGCGAACAGTGCTCTCTGGCGAATGCTTTCATTAGCGCTGCTTAGCGGTGCAGCAACCACGCGCGGCTGATACTCGTAATAGCTTCCCCAGCGGTCTCGCTCTGCTTCATCTAGGAAGGATTCATCAGCATCGCCTAATACACTATGCGAGAGTCCTAACCGCTGCAAACTTCTAAGCAGAGGCCCCGTTGCAGTGAACACCATCCATTGGATTCCTAATTCTTGAAGAACCGAAGCTAGAACAATATAAAACAATCGACTCGAACCAATATGCTCACCACAAAAACTAGAGCCCGCAAGATTGCCAACCTCAGCGATCTGCCCGCGGGTGATTGCAACGCCAAATCTTTCACTCATAAGCATCTCAACCGATGAAGGGAGATACCGCTCAAGAAATAGAGGGTTTTTGTCCACTGCGAAAGCGACACCAGCGCAGGTAGATAGACGGCCTTGATGACTTAAAGCGATCAGCCATGGCATGTATTCGCTATGTCGCGCGCCATAACTTTCGAAAAATTGCTGATCGATGAAGCTTTCGATGTCATCGCGACCTCTCTGGCCGGCGGAAAATAAGGAGAAGACTGGCAGATCGGCACTCACTTTTTGCGAAGGTACGTCGTGGACTTTCGATACAATTGGCCGCGCTGAATGTGATCGATTAGGACGCGTAATAGCTAAAGATTGCTGGCTCATAGGAGTGCCCATTGCAAGTAGGATGGCACCTAAGCTAACAACGAATCCTTAAAGAAACCTTAAAATTGACTAAGGCTAATGTCAGTAACCTGATGGAGGCTGGCGCATGACGCCACTTGCCTCGAGCTTTTGCCCAATATCTATTAATCGCTGTTCCTGGAAAGAAGGCGCATAGAAAGTTACGCCAACCGGCTGTCCGGACACTCTATACCCCGCAGGGATAGTTAGCGCAGGGTAGTTGGCGAAAGCACCTGCGCTCGCGCCGCTATTATTAATGCGCACGAGAACGTCAAGATCATACCGCGAAAAAAGAGCGTTGAGATAACCTCCCACCTCTTCCACGACAATCTGCTTAAGACGCGCTATCTCTCCTTCTCCTGCTGCTATGTCTGACTGAAAAAAGGTTTCAAAATCAACCATCTGATCGACAAGCGCCTGTCCGTAAGGCGCACGTTCAGATGGAATATCAAGGTTGTAAGCCTGAAGATCACTAAGAGTTTCGATACTGACCTCGTCACTCGCATTAACGCTGAGGTATTCAGCGAGATCGCGCACCATTTCCGCGCCCATGAACTGTACCTCTTCAAACAGATCAGGCGGGGCAAATTCCACAGGCACGACGACCACACCCGCGGCCTCAAGTTTCGAGACGGCAGCGACAATCAGTGGCTCTGAGGCCAGAGCTTCGGGAAAGCCTAGACGAAGACCGGTCAGATCGGTATCGCGCACAAGCAATTTTAGATCTTCGGTAAGACGAGGCATCGCCGTATCTGCCTGATCATAACCAGCCATTGCGTTAAACAGTGCGACCACATCCCCAAGGGTTCGAGCCATTGGACCCGTGGTGTCCAAAGTACTCGAAATAGGAACCACACCACTCCGACTTAAGCTTCCGGTGGTAGGCTTTAATCCAACAAGAGAGTTAGCACTCGAGGGCGATAGGATAGAGCCTGCTGTCTCGGAACCTACCGCCGCTAGAGCATAATTGCCAGCAATCGCCGCCCCACTGCCAGCGCTAGAGCCGCCTGTGTTGAACTTAAGTCTCCCATAGGGATTGAGAGTCTGACCTCCCAGAGCGCTGTATCCGGAGGGACATCCGGTACAGAAAAAATACGCCCACTCACTGAGATTCGCCTTGCCTAAAATTACAACGCCATTGGCTTTTAATCGTTGAGTGACGAACGCATCACGCGCATAGTTCTCTGCAAGGGCCGCAGCCCCCGCGGTGGTGGGTAAACCCTCAAATCCTATGTTGTCCTTGAGCAAAATAGGTAGCCCAAACAGCGAGTCAGGCGCGATATTTTTGCCCTCTTTGCGTTCGTCATCGGCCGCTCTGGCTGCATCCACCGCCAAAGGATTAAGCGAGATGACAGCATTTAGATAGCGCTGGTCATCTGTCTCGATGGCATGAATGCGCGCAATGAAGAAACGGGTGATTTCTTCATAACTAAGCGCTCCCTGCGAGACCAATGACTGCAACTGCGTAGCACTTTTCTCAACCACCAGAGCTTCGAGGCGCCGATAATCGTCCGAGTCGGTTGGCATCGCCTCAATGACACGTTCTAACCCTTGCCAAATCGTTTCTTTAGAGCGCAGAGGCGAACTCAATCTCTGGTAATGCATACGCACATTTTGATTGCTCGCAAGCACTGCGAGGTCTTTCTCCTCATCGTAGTCAATTGACTGCGCGAGCGAGTGAGTCGCAGACGCGGCAAGTGAGAGCATCAGTAAAAAACCGAGCACTACGAAGCCGAAAGAAGTGCGTATACCGCTCTTAATGTCTAGACCTTCGTCGAACGTAACACCCTTATTCATGCCTTAACGCCTCCACTGGATCCATGTCTGCGGCACGCATCGAGGGGTAGATACCAAACACCACACCGATCGCGCCGGAAATAGTAAATGCGAGCATTGGTGCCAGCGGGGTGACAATCGTTGTCATGCCCCAAATTGCGGAAATAACAAAGGGGATAATTATTCCCAGTACAACGCCGATTAACCCGCCTACGCCAGATAAAATAACTGCCTCGATCAAAAATTGAAGAATAATGTCACGCTTCTTTGCTCCGAGTGCCCGGCGAATTCCAATCTCTCGCGTGCGTTCGGTAACACTGGCGAGCATGATATTCATAATACCAATACCACCAACTAGCAATGAAATACCCGCAATGGCGCCCGCAACGATCTGATCTCGCAGCGCACTCTCTTCCGCCTGTCGCAATAGAGCGAGTGGCACTTCTATCGCATAGTCAATGTCTTTATGCCGACGAGCAAGAATAGAATCGATAACCTCGCCCACCTGAATAACAAGCTCTTGCGAGTCGACTTGAATTATCGCCTCATGCAACTCAACCGTCTCGGACTCAGTGCCGCCTGCTGTCTGTCGCGTTGTCGTTTCGCCGAAGCGTGACTTTGAGGAAGTAAACGGAATAAATACGCGACTCGGTGCCGCATTTGAGCTGCCTGCCTGATTCTGACCCAAGTTCGAATACCCTTCAGCCTCCATAATGCCGACTATATTGTAATAATCGCTGTCGATGCGCACGGACTGGCCCAGTGGATTATCGATAGGAAATAAACCGCGAGCCACTTCATCGCTGAGAACGATCACATTGGCGTGCTCTCTTACCTCTGATTCGCTAAAAAAACGACCAGCACGCAGATTGTAGTTACGAGATACAGGATAATCGACTGCGGTACCAACGACATCAGAGCTCACTTGATAGCCGCCGTTCCATAGGTTTTTTTTCACAATCCGCGATGGAATTACGTTATTAATACCCGGTATCGAGTCTCGTATCGTGGTGATATCAGAAAAAGTAAGACCATAAATAATTGCCTGTGGAGGTCCAAATCCCTGACTGCTAGATTGCTCCACCTCGGCCGGTTTTACACTTTTGAGCAAAATATTACTCGCGCCTAAATCTCGGAACTGCCGCTGCGCCTCAAAGCTTGCTCCTTCACTTACTGCAAGCATGGCAATAACCGCAGCAACACCAATTACTATTCCAAGTACTGTTAGCAAAGATCTGAGACCATGCGAGTAAATACTCTTAATACCAACCTGAGTGATTTTTTTGAACCGAGTAGCAGTGAATCCGCTCGCTGGGCGTACAAGCTTATTTGTTTCCACCGAAGGGGATATTGGCGCGGCAACTTTGCCGATTGTATTAGGCACGTCGCTCATCACTCTCAACTAAACCGTCGCGGAGGCGTACCCAACGTGCCGAGCGCTCAGCCAACTCATCGGAGTGCGTTACCATAATGAGAGTCTTACCTTGCTCATGAAGCTCGTCAAAAAGGTCGAGAATTTCGGCACCAGAGCGCGAATCAAGATTTCCGGTAGGCTCGTCGGCGAGGATAATCAACGGGTCTACAGCTAGCGCGCGAGCGATAGCTACTCGCTGCTGCTGCCCTCCGGATAATTCAAAAGGCTTGTGATGAACGCGGGTCTCAAGTCCAACTCTTTTAGCCAAAGACATCGCTATCTCATGACTTTCATTTTCGGGGTACCCCTGATAGAAGAGAGGCATCTCGATGTTCTCGAGTACGTTTAATTGTTGAATCAAATTGTATGATTGGAAAATAAAGCCGAGGCGAGCTCCGCGTACACCAGACAGTTCATCGTCGGGCATTGTGGAAGTATCGTCGGCACCAAGGAAGTAACTACCTGAAGTCGGCTGATCGAGACAGCCGAGTATATTCATGAAAGTAGACTTACCACAGCCCGATGGGCCCATTATGCTCACATAATCGCCCCGCATGAAGTCGAGACTTATACCGTGAAGCACCTCAACCGAAAGGGATCCCATCGAATAAGTTTTGCGAATATCGGTAAGACTCGCTACACATTCGCGAGCAACGGGTAACGTATCAGGCATCTGGTTGACTATTCCCCTGACCTTGCTGGGGAGGGAGCAAAAGCACCTGCTCGCCCTCTTCTAAGCCAGAAACAACTTCGATAAAAGAGTCGGAGAATGATCCGACTTCGATCGGCCGGCGCTCGGGTGTTCCCCGACCAGCCACGTAAACCACCCGTTGATCGTCGTAATACGTCACCGCCTGCACAGGCACGTAGACGACATCCTCCAGACGATCGACGAGTATTTCGACTTCAGCACTCATCCCGGGCCTAAGCCATTCGTGGGTTCCGTCTATGTTAATTGTTGTCGGGTAGACTTTGAGATCCGGATTCATGAAAGAATTCGCAGAATCGGCAACAACGGCAACGCGGCTTACCGTACCCGTGAGGGGATTATCGGGAAACGCATCGACTAATACCCTTACTCGTTGGCCTACTGCGACGCGCTGCACAGCTGACTCATGGATATTGACTTTCACGGCCATCTCACGGAGATCTGGAATAGTGAGAATAGCTTGCCGTTCAGTAACTGTTGCACCTTCTTGAATGGCTTCTTGACTGCTGCGTCGCCATCGGCTCGAGTTTTGATCCGCCGCCCCATAAACCACAAGTCCTGGACGTTGTGCGCGAATAGTTGCAAATTCGATCTGCTGATTAACATCAGCGAGCTTTACTTTCTCGAGATTAAACTTGCGCTCCGCCGAACTAAACCGCGCTTCTTCCTGCGCTTGTTCGGCGACATTTTCTTTTACTTGTCGCTGATAACTCATCACCGCATTCTCAAAATCAGACAGTTTTTGCTCGGCCTCCTTCGGAAAGGTGTATTGAATATACAGTTTTAGTTCAGTCTCTTTTTGCTGCATCTTATTATTTGCTTTGTTGAGACTGAGCTCCTCAGCCTCAAGCTCTGTCGGGGTTATAAACCCCCGCTCCTCAAGACGGCGTTGACCGGCGATTCTGTCTTGCGTAAGCAGTAACTCCTCCTGCGCAACTTGAAGTTCGTCTTGCAGCGACCTAAGCTGCTGTTTTGCCTCACCATCCTCAAGCAAATCAAGATCTGCGAATTTACTGAAATCAATTTGATTTCGAATAGCCATGTATTCTTCGTCCATCAAGAGATTGGTCGTCGAATTTAGTTCGGTGGGACCTGTATTGGCCGGAAGCTGAAGCAGATCAGCAGAGTCGTTCTCACGTCTAGCCCCATCAATTGGCGCTTGTCGATCCGCTCTTTGTGCTAACCCTTGCCCACGCTGCCTATCGCCTCCTCCTTGAAAACGCTGCATACGCTCACGCATTTCGGGTGGAATCTCACCGCCATTCTCAGCCATAGCAGCTCGAAGCCGCTCTTGAACCTGCGGCGGCATTGAATCAATGTCGATGCTAGCATTGGTCTGGGCTACCTTTTCTACGCGTCTAGGTCTCTCTATAACGGTTGGCGACTGAGCAGCGATGCGATCCGCTTCCTCAGCGCGCGCTAATCGTTCGTCGATTTCTAATTCATCGAGAATCTGGTCAACGATTTTTCCTCCAAGAAATTTTTCGAAATCCAGCCGTGCAAAACGCATTGCCTGACGCGCGTCGTTTAGATCACTCGCGTTCTGATTAAGCTGGATCTCATACTGCGCCCGACTTTCGATGTAGCTTGCTTCCGCAGTCTCAACAGAAATTTCTTGATTTAATTGCTCATCAATCAAAGCAGCTGTATCGAGTTCGACAAGCACAAGACCAGACTCGACATCCTGCGGGGTGACTCGATAACCTTCATCGACTATCGATAGAATTTTTACGCCTTCGCGACCTTTTATCTGCGAACGCAATTCCTGTGACTGAGTAGCTTCGAGGGCACCCCCTTCGAGCACGGTAATCTCAAGATCCCCTCGTACTGCAGTAAATGTAATCGCGTTATTGGTTTCATCCTCACTTCCCGCGATAACCAAATAGAAAACAAGACTGCCACCAACACCAACGACAACCCATTGGGTTTTGCGCGATGCGGCTTGCCAGCGAGCACCAAGACCTTTTAGCGTCTGCCTAATTGGGTCAGGTAGCTTACTTTCGAATTTAAGGAGTTGTGCTTTGAGCTGATCCATTGTTTTTCTAGCCTCTTTGCCTGCGTTTGCGCCTGGCTTCTGGGTCATAGGACTTGTCATTGGGTTTCCCCGGTTACGCCTTCTTCTAAGCTTCCATCATCACGCACATACAAAAGACCTACATCTCGCCAAAATTCGAGCTTCGCAATGTTGTGATTCACTATCGAGCGGGTCAGTTCAGTTCTTGCCGCCGTAAGGTCGTTTTGTGAATCTACGGTGTCTTGCACATCACCTAGTCCGAGCTCTGCGCGAAGCTCTGCCTCCTCAACACGCCTCTCGTTAATCTGAACGCTCGTCTGATTAATCTCAAAACTCTTTCGAGCTTCTGTCATCCGACGCCACGCATCGATAACATCTAGCTTCACATTATCCGACGCCAGAAGATACGCTCGCCGCGCTGATTCATAATTAATTAACGTGCGTCGGTAGTTGTTGCGTTCAATACGGCGGTCAAGTCCAAGATCAAAATTGAGTCCTGCGCCATACACGGCATCTTCGAAATCTAACTCGCCTGAATTGCTGTCGCCACTATCGGGCACAGATACTGCGATCGTAAGATCGACGCCAGGCCTAAGCGCATTGGCTGCGACACGAATTTTGCGCGCGGCGTCTTGGACTAAGTCGAGTTGGGTATAGAGGTCCAGGCGCGTGCGTAGAGCAAGCTCGACAGCTTCATCTCGGCTTAACTCAGGACTCATCATTCCAGTCTCTGCTATGAGAGTCATCTCTGTTGGGTCAAGCACGATATTATCATTCGCGGTAAGCCCCAAGAGCAGTTTAAAGTTATCAAGCGAACGCTTGTAGCGCGTAATTGAGGCTGTCCAGCGCAAGTCGAGTTGTAGTGAAGACTGCTCTAGTCGGCCCACCTGCAAAAGGGTACGTAATCCCTCCGCCTGAAAAGCGCGCTCGCGTTCGAGCTGAAGATTATTCGCATTTAACCCCGCAAAGTTATTAATTACCGCCTCGCGATTAAGCAAAACGGAGTAGTACTGAGAGGCGATGTTGACGGCAAATTGCTTTCGGAATCGGGTGAAGCTGCGCAGTTGATAGAGCAAATCCCGTTCCGCCTGCATCAGGGTTTCTGCTGCAACTGCCGAACCCGCGCCGCGCAACAAAGGTTGTGTGAATGATCCTATTAATGCGCTGTTGCGTGCCTCGCTGACATCTCCTGTGAGAAAACGCGTAAAGTTGTTTGTCAGATTAAGTGCGATCTCACCGCCGCTGCGAAGCAGGTAGCGTGCTCCCAAGCCTGTCTGAGCGCTAATGCTCTCGCTCGGTAAACCTGATGTGGCCTCTGCCATCCCCGTCAGCGCCTGCATGTCATTCACAAACTGGTCGCGATAATCCCATTGATAGGCAGCGCCGCCCCGTCCATCAAAGATTGGCGTAAACTGATAGCGATCGAGCGTCAGTGACAATGCCTCAATATAAAGCCGTTCTTTTTGAGCTTGATAGTCATCGTTATGCTGAAAAGCTAGGTCGAGCGCGGCGCCGAGTCCAATGATTTTCGCTCCCACTTCACTGCTAGCTTCAAGAGCCAGGAAGTCATAGCTTTCTTGATTCGTCGCGAAGTCATCAAGGACGGCGACGTCCTCGTCATCGATAAATATTTGTTCCGTCATCCCCGGCACCAGCGGTGACTTCGACTGGATAGCAGCATAACTCTGGGAATCCGCACGTCCTTCGTAGGCGTTATTGGTGCAAGCGCTGAGCAAAAACACTGCAACGACAGTAGGAAGCAGGCGAGATGCTCCTAAGCTTTGGGAATAACGAGAAAATTGTTGTAATGACTTTTGACGCATTGTTTAACATGACCTGAAGAACAGGTAGAGCCATTGATAATGACTTTTACCGATAAGCTTGGCTTTTTGCCATTTGCTAGAGTATACGCTCACCGGCTGAATTCTCGTCTAGTGAAAAACCGGCTGTCACTCTTCGTTACTATTTACGCAGGACCTCATCGGAGGCCTGATGCTAGTCCTAACGGCGCGGGACAGAAACTGAGGTTAACTCAGCGGAGGTCTCTGAGAGAAGATGACCTAGATGGCTTACATTTTGACTATGAATGCCCTACATTTAGGCATTGTTTGCGCACTTGACCGCACCCGGCGCCAAAGATTTTTCCCCCTGCCTAAGCAGAGGGGCTAGCGCACACTTGAGCCCGCTTGGCTCTAAACACTTTTCACGACCTACTGAGGCCGATAGCTATGTTTCTAGCGAAATCACGACTCTTGAACGCGCTCTTGAGGACGACTCACGAGACAACCACTGCCCTGAAATCCTTCGTAGCAGGGACTACAAAACAAGTTCCTTCAAGGGCGAGAGATATCAGACACAACGCAAAGCTTTTGCTTGCCCTCGGGAGCGCATTACTCCTTAACGCGTGCACTGAGCCTGCCCAAGAGCAAGCGAGTCTGCTAGATGCCACCCCTGGCTATACGCGCATTGACGAGGGCGACTCCAACGATCCTCTCAACGCCTCAATTTACGAGCTCGACAACGGCCTTCGAGTCTACTTGACCGAGAATCATGAGGAACCGCGCTTCTATGCGGAAATCGCAGTTCGCGCGGGGAGTAAACACGATCCGGCGGATGCAACCGGACTCGCCCACTATCTCGAACACCTCCTTTTTAAGGGTAATCAGCACCTCGGCACCCTAAACTACGAAGCGGAGAAACCGCACCTAGATCGCATTACCGCGCTCTACGAGGAGCATTTCAATACAACTGACGAGCTGCGCCGCGCGGAGATCTACGCCGAAATTAACGCAGAGGCACAGGCGGCCGCGCAATACGCGGTGCCCAACGAAATCGATAAACTCTACAACGCTATGGGCGGTTCAGGGCTCAACGCGCATACCTCTAACGAGGAAACTGTTTACAAAATAGGACTTCCTTCGAACCGTTTAAGGCAATGGGCCGAACTCGAGTCCGACCGCTTCATAGACCCAGTTTTCAGAATCTTCCATACCGAACTTGAAACCGTTTATGAAGAGAAGAATCGCTCGCTCGATAATCGTGGATTCATTATTTACACCGCGCTTAACGAATTGATGTTTAAAGAACATCCCTATGGCCAACAGCCAACAATTGGCACAGTCGAACACCTAAAAAACCCGTCTCTGGTCTACATTCAGAATTACTTCGATACCTACTATGTGCCTAATAACATGGGTATTTTTATTAGCGGCGATATCGACACCCAAGAGACGATTGAACTCATCGCTGAGAAATTCGGCCGCTGGGAGGCAAAACCTGTGCCTGAGGTCGGTCCTTGGCAGGAGAAGCCTCTCGTCGGCGCTGAGCGAACAACGGTGCAATATCCGGGTGAAGAGCAGGTTCAGCTTGCCTTCCGCACGGTGCCCAATGGCCACCCCGACAAGGAGGCGTTGATTCTCGTCGACATGATTCTGGATAACGCGACTGCTGGACTTATCAATCTCAACTTAAACCAGCAGCAGCGTGTAGCTAATGCAGGGTCTTCACCGCAGTTCATGAACGACTATGGAATGCAGGTCCTCTACGGCGTGCCGAAAGATGGACAAACCCTCGACGACGTTGAATCGCTACTGCTAAGTCAGCTTGACCTAATAAAGGCGGGTCAATTCGACGAATGGATTATTCCTGCCATCATTAACGACTTTAAGAAAAACCAAAAGGCGAGCCTTGAATTCAACACATCACGCGTCGCTATGATGCGTCAATCCTTTATCGAAGGCGCCGAATGGTCAGACTACAACGCAGAAATTGCGCGCATGGAGAAGGTAACTAAGACCGATGTGGTTGCCGTTGCCAATAAATATTTCGGCGACAATTATGTCGCAATACATCAAATTGATGCGCAACACACCCTGCCTTCTGTCGCGAAGCCTCAGATCGATCCGGTCACAATTGATCCTTCGCGACAATCGGCTTTCGCCGCCGAAATCCTTGCCATGGATTTCGAACCAATCGAGCCGAGTTTTGTTGAGGCGGACAAGGACTATCGCCGTATAACCTTCGCAGATGGCGTCGAACTTTTCTACGCACCGAATCCACTCAATGACCTATTTTCCCTTTCTATTAGCATCGATGTTGGCACCGAGGAGAACGATAAACTTAGTCTCGCCGCGGCACTGATGGACGTCGCCGGCACAGATTCGCTGAGTAACGAGGCGCTGCAGAAAGAATGGTATCGGCTCGGCAGCAGTTTCAACTTTGGCGCGAGCGAGAACGCTTCGGGCTTCAGCCTATCTGGCCTCGACGAACAGTTCGAGGCCAGCCTAGAGTTGATGATGTCAGCGATTAAGCAGCCGTCAACCGACAGTGAAACTCTCGAACAGCTTAAGTCGATTCTTATCAAATCTCGTCAGGATATGAAAAGCTCGCCGCCAGCAATTGCGCGCGCACTCAACTTATACAACCGCTATGGCGAAGAGTCACCCATGTTAGAGTCGCTTACCACTGAGGAAATCAGAGCAACTCAGCTTGATGAACTGCTGTCGCTGCCAGGCGCGCTGCTAGACTATGAACACACGCTGGCCTACACCGGCTCCCTGCCACTCGAACAGCTAGTGGAAGTGCTGCGCCGTCACCATCCGCTTGCTGGGGATCTCAAACAGCCGCCAGCTTATCGTTTCAGAACGGTTCGAGAAATAAGTGCTAACGAAGTCTATGTAGTCGACCAGCAGACAGCACAGGCACAGGTGCGAATCGAGTTTGCCGATGGTGAATACAATGCTGATGACCGCGTGCCTGCCTCGGTTTACACAAGCTATTTTGGCAGCGGCATGTCGAGTGTTGTGTTCCAAGAATTACGCGAAGCCCGCGCCCTCGCCTACTCCGCCTCTGCGCGTTATGGTCAGGGAAGCAGGCTAAAGGATCAGAATCTGATGCTTGGCGCGATAGGAACGCAAACAGACAAAACGGCTGATGCGCTAGACGCGTTTATCGACCTCATTGACAATATGCCCGAGTCAGAAGAACGCTTCGAAGAAACGGTTACCGCGCTATTGAATCGCTATCGCACATCCAAACTAAGTTTCCGCGAGGTCATTAGTGCCGTACGCGGCTGGGAGAAATTAGGGTTCAAAGGCGATCCACGCGCCGAGAGCTACGCACGACTCCAAACGCTGCAATTTTCTGACTTGCTAGCATTCCAGCGAGAGCATGTGAAAAACCGACCGAAGCTAATTTCGATAGTGGGCGACCTCTCGATTATCGACAAAACGGAACTCGAGAGATTTGGGTCGGTCAAAGAAGTAGCGATAGACGACCTGTTTGTTGACTAGCGCTGCGTTACGACCTCACCGCAGCAAACTCGCTCACTCATAGGTTAACTCGATAACGATGAACGCGCATTCAGAAGCCACGGCCGTGATTAGCCTAAACGGTATTTCTAAACACTTCGGCCGCGTCGAAGTGTTGCGCAACCTCGACCTCAATGTTGAGCGCGGCGCAATCCACGGCCTCGTCGGACTCAATGGCTCTGGCAAAACGACGACGCTCGAGTGCATTTTAGGCCTGCAGCAGTTTCAATCAGGCTGTGCGAAGATTCTTGGTCTCGACCCCAACGAGCTGCACCGTGCAGAGGGCGATATCGTCGCGGTGTTCGATACTCCCTCTCTGCATGTCAACTTAACTGTCCGCCAGGCATTGAGCCATGCAGCGCTGCTGCTGCCGACAAAGAAGCACACGCGAGGCAGTGCCGCTGAACCGAACCGTTCGGTCGATGAAGTGATGTCGCTCCTTGGTCTTAGTCGTTACGAATCGTACAAGCTTCGCAGCTTGTCGCTTGGGAATCGTCGTCGAACTTCCATTGCACATGCGCTGCTAGGCAATCCTAAACTCGTTTTACTCGACGAGCCCTTCAATGGGCTCGACGCCGGCGGTGTCGACGAAGTGCTGTCACTGATCACGACGCTGAATCGAGATTTTGGCACGAGTTTTTTACTGTCGAGTCATCAACTGCCTTATTTACAATCGGTTTGCACTCACCTTTCGATACTCCATGGAGGTCAAATTGTCGCAAGCGGCTCGCTCGGCGACTTGCTAAAGGGTAGCGACGCGAAGCTGATCGTCCGCACGCCAGACCTCGCATCGGCGCAAGCCTTGCTTATGCAGTTTGACGGCATTCAGGGCGTGATCAGCGAAAATAACGCGCTGTCGATAACACTCGCAGGTGCCAAACCCGCCGCGGTAAACCGAGCCCTTGTAAACGCGGGCATTGAGGTAAATGAACTTGTCCATGTTTGCGCCTCGGTAGATTCATTGTTTCGCGAGCTTACCAGCGGCATAACAACCCCAGATTCTCGAGTGGCAGCGTCATGAATAGGCTCATAACGGCACTCAAAGCAGAAATTTTTATCGCGCGCTATTCGCTAGGGGCGCGTCTGGTTGTCTTCGCGCCTCTGATCCTTGCGTGTGTTCAACTCATCATTGCTGCTATCACTGACGCGAGCGCTGCTACGCAGCAGGCGCTCATCGGCGCCGAGGCCGTGCCCGGCAATGGCTATGGCAACTGGGTTGACTCCTTGGTTACCGGTTTTATTGCACAAAGTTTACTCATCACCGGCGTGTCAGCGCATAGTTTCGCGGGCGACCGTGACCTTGGGGCACTGCGTCACTTGCTTATTCGGCTGTCTAGTCGCACACAGATTGTGCTTGTTAAGTTAACACTGCTGCATTTGCTAGCACTATGCTCGGTGTTGCTGCTGGTTTTAGGATCATGGCTTCTCAGTTCTGCACTTTGGGAACTCGGGCCAGTCATCGAAGATGGTTACGAGCTAATCAGCGAAGGCGAAATACTCGACGAGATACATCTCGGGCTTCGTCTCGCCTTGCTTCCACTCCCCGCGGCAATCGCTTTCGGTGCGCTGCTGTCGGTGGTTGCTCATTCTGCAGTGCAGTCTTTATCGCTCGCGCTCGGACTGACGCTTGCATTCGACGTCTTTAAGACCTCGCTTGGGGATATATCAGGCTATGTTTATGCGCGCTTTCAACCGTCGCTAATCGACGCCTCTTACCTAAACGATGTCGCACGTCTTGCTCGGGGTTACTCAGATGTATTGATCGATGAGAGACTGTTAACCCTCAACACTTGGATCCCGTTGCCGACGTTCATGCTATTTCTAGCGCTGAGCCTTTTTGCCGTGAGGACTAAAGCCCTATGAGACTGCTCTTTTTCACAGCGCTAGTATCACTCACCGGTTGCCTGAGTTACGAACCAATTCAACTCATTCCAGAACTTACGCTCTCGGCAGAGGAGGTAAGTTTCACCGATGCCACTGCAATCCCACGGCAAATTGACTTTGGTCTTACCGTTGGCGCTAACGAAAGTGATTCATTATTCGACTTGGCAACCCTGCCCGGCGTGCGCGTACGCGAAGTCGTCGCAGGTGGCGCCGCCGCAGCTGCTGGTATTCGTCCAGGCGATGTGATTCTGCAGATCGATAATTTGCTGACTAACAGCCCCGATACCGTTACGAGTCTCGAGCTGACCGCACAACCAAGCACCTTCGAATTTACAGTTCGCCGCGACACCACGGTGTTTGCAACATCGGTGATAGCTAACCCAGCGAGCAACACACAGCCACCGCGCGAGCTGTATCGAGTTGATCCGATCGCGTCGAGGGCTGGTTTCAAAACACAATTACTCACAATAAAAAGCGGCTCATCTCTGCGCAACGTTGCAGCAGCAACTGTTGTCGACATTCAGACCGATAGTCCTCTACTTACTGCAGGTATCGGCGAAGGCGATGCCATACTCGCGCTGCAGGGACGCGAGATTAATTCAGCACAGGATTTTATCAATCGCCTAACCCTCGAACACGAGCTTGGCGATCGCGTGGTTATCGATGTTTACGATGGCGAGTCGGTGCAGCGAAAGAATCTTACACTCTGGCACCCCGGGCGCAGAATTAGTCGCGTGTCCCTTGGACCTCTTTTAAACTATACAGCGTCTGCGCAGAATGCGAGCAAGTCCTTTACTTTTATTGACCTCTGGCTTTTCTCAGTCTACCAATACGGTCAAATCGGCGGCGAGCGCACACATCGGCTTCTGAGTATTTTCGAGTTTGCGAGCGACTATGGTGAGCTCATCGAGGAAGCGAAACCTTGAACTTTAGATATAGCGTTCGAGCATTCTCGATCTCGGCAGCGCTTGTCTCGCTGGTAAGCATGACGCCTAGCAGTTTTGCGCAAGGCACAGGCAACTATGCGGCGTTTTCACTCGAGCGTGAAGAGAACTGGGCGCCACTAATTACCGAGGATATGAATGGCGACGGATTACTCGACCTCGTTTATGCAGATTACGATCCGACACTAGGTAGACAACTTCTTATTCATTACCAGAACGCGAGCGGTGATTTTCCTGGTTCTCCTCAAGTTATCGAAATAAAATCTGAGATCATCGCCATCGGTTTTGGCGACTTGCGGCGTGAACCTGGCACAGAGCTCATTCTGCATGCGGCGAATGGCATTTTTAGCCTATCGCCTTCCATCGAAGGTTATAGTGGAAATCTGCAGCCCATCATGCGCTTCGATTCGATCGCTTCGATCGCTTCGCGAAAGCAGGTCGAGTTTCTTCCACCACTTGAAGACCGCAATGGCGATTCAATTCTCGACCTTCTCTTACCTACTCAAAAAGGTTTTGCTTTTTTTGCAGGCTCACAGAGCGGCGAATTTAAACCCGCCGGCAGTATTCAAACAGTCAATGCCGACTTACTGCGCGCCCGTCGAAACGATCGCGGTGCGGGACTCGATACCAACCTCGGCATCAATGCGACAGAAGGTATCGTAGTAAAGGTCGCGGTCGAACGTCGGAATCCCTTCGATGAATTCGTAAAAACTTGGGCGACCCAGACAGAAGAAAGCGACTTGGTTAACAGCAGCAACTGGATACCGAATGCCATTTTCGCTGACATCAATGGCGATTCGCTTAATGATCTTGTGTTTATCAATTTGGACTCTGATGCTAATCCGCAGCTCAACGTCGCGCTACAGGCTGAGGCGGGATTTGCTACTGCCCCATCGTGGCTAGCGAGCATTGACGCCGGCGGCGAAATTAGCCTTGGGGATTTTAACGGCGATGGGCGTAGCGATTTGTTAAGACTCTCTGGCGGTGGCGACGACTGGGAGGCACGATTCTACTTAAATAAAAAAGCAGATAACCCGTTCGACTTTTCAGCGCCCGATCAAGTAATGCGGTTCTCCGGCTATGACGTCCGCCTAAACACTGTCCCTTTGCCTACAGGAGCCGTAGCGCTGAGCGTTAGCTACTATACGTTGCCCATAATCGATGCCATCCGCAGCGCAAGTATAAACAGAACCCAGCTCCTGTATGCCCCGTCAACTTCAGCACCCGGCGAAGCCGGCTCAACAGCCGAATCTGCCTTGTTCGCGCGCCGACCATCGAGCCAACTCATCGAGAGCTTTTCGGCGGCGAATGTAAGGGGGCTCTCGGAGCAAATGTCTCTCGCGTTCGATATAGATGGAGACGGCGCCAATGAGGCGCTCTACATAACCGAGCGCGGCACGCTGGCCGCCAAACGCATCGATGATTCACTGAGTATTGAAACAGACCCCTTCTGGGAATACGTGAGTGACAAAACTGTCTTCGAATTTAACGTATTAAACCTTAATACCGACACCACACCCGACCTCATCCTTCGTCACGGCAACTCGATCACCGTCCTCGTTTCGCGAGGGGGCACTCTATGATCTCGCGCCTCAGTATCCTGCTGCGCCACGCGCGATCCTTCGCCGCCCCGCGCAATCTGTCTTTTGTTGCGGCATTAGCACTCTCGCTCAGCTTATTTTCAGGCGGCTTGGCTGGTGCAGACCCACTGCGCTTTACTCAAACACCGTTCAAGCTGCCTATTGAAACCGCGAGCCTCACAGCCGTAGACCTGAACGGCGATGGTTACCTAGACCTACTTGCCCAACTCGACACTGAGCTCAGGCTCTATCTACAAAGAGACGGAGGCTTCGACTTTGATAAAGACTTTATCTCACTGCCCTTATCTGGGAGGGCACTTGGCTGGGATATCGGTCTTGTGGATGCAAACGGTCAACCGAGCCTGATTACCCTCGAACGAGGGAGCGAAGTTCTGACCTATCGACTTGATGAAACAGCGAACGAGTGGCGGGCACCTGAAGTGTTGTTAAGCGGAGTTGCTGCGGCGATCGGGTCTGGCGTGCAGCGCCTACACTTTGTGCGCGACGTCAACGGCGATGGCCGCGACGACCTAATATTGCCCGACAGCGACCGACTCGCACTCTATCTTGCCTCCAATGACGGCTTTCTACCGCCCCTGCGTATCGATACTCAAGTCAGACTCGACACTACTCTGTTCTCGTCTAACCTCGAAAGACGAATAGGCCAAGCCCTCACAATACCTCCGCTGCGGCTGCGCGACGTTAATGGCGATCTCGCTGCAGACCTTATTGTCGATACCGACGAGCGCCTCGCCGTTTTTCTCGCTGACCCGACCGCTGCGAATTACTTTACAGCTGATCCCAGCTTCGAATTAGACCGACTCTCCATCGAGGAGCGTCTCGGTGAATTCGATATTGAAACACTGGACTTTGCTAATCTAACCGGCGTACTCGCCTTAACACATGAAGAAATACTCGAAGATATTGATGGCGACGGCATCGAAGACCTCCTACTCAGAGAAGGTGGCAAGGTCTCCGTTTTTCCGGGCTCGCGTGCAGGGATAGACGTTAGCACACCGACGCAGGTCCTGCGCTCCGGAGGCAATGTGCTCACCACTTTCCTGCACGACGAGGACGGCGATGGTAACAAAGACCTTTGGTTATGGCGCGTTGAGCCAATTTCAGTCGGTGATATATTCGTCTGGCTCGCCCTGTCTGGAAGCATCTCAGTCGAAGCATTTGTCTACCGCAATCAGGGTGACGCATTCGCAAGGCGGCCCGCGCGGAAAATCAGCGTCGCGCTAAAATTTCCTTCGGTTATTCGCCTGGCATCATCGTTACGGCAGATCGCAGACGACGCGCGGGCCGCCGCGGAGACGACCGACACACTCACCGGCGTAGCGCAGCTTGACGGCTCTGTCGATGAGCTACTTGCTGAGCCCAGCAATTCGCCGCTCGACACGTCTCTCGATGGGATGCGCGATGACCTTATGCTCTTAGTGGGCAATCGCCTTAGTCTCTATCTAAATGTTATCGAGGCAGCGCCCGCACCAACTTTTCTTGGTGCACTGGGATATAGTGCCGACCGCGATGAGTACGCTATCGACCTCAAAGCAGTCGTCGATGCCGCTATGGTCTCATCCAACCCGCTCGATGGCATTGACTCGGCGCCAAGCCTCGAGATCGATATCTCTGCCGTCACTGCCAGCGGAGGTTTGGTTGGCGCAAGAATTAATCAAGATAATCGCGATGACATTTTCGTCTTTACGGCGATGACCTCAGACGCAATTGAGGGCATACTCTTACTCTCAGATTAAGCGGTTTATGGCTCCTGCAGCCAAAATCGAGAAATCGAATTTTGCGGCAAGAAAAGAGAAGAGCATGAAAAAAGCAGTCTGGCTTGCATTCGGCGCGGCCATCTTAGGTGTCAACGCCGCCGCTGAGGCGGTTGAGTATTTCACCGATACTGAATTAGTCGCCTATTTCCGTGTCATGCTTATTATGGGCGTTTTGTTCATCGCCATGATTTTCTTGGGAGCCTACGCCCTCGTCTCAGCTGCAGAAGAAGAAAAACCCCTCGCCGGCTCGGTTCACAATACGCTTGGCACCGATAGAACGGCATCGGCTGCGAAGAAAAAGCCCTCGCAACACGAGGATACGGACACCGGACAAGTCTCTATAGAACCCGACAAGTAGAGTTTACTACTCAGAGACACCACAATCCGGAGTGATTCCTGATAAGGATTATCGATGCGCAAGACTCTTCTCTCATTTCTTTATACCGCATTTCTTTGTACCGCATTGCTTTTGTCTGCCTGCAGCGACGAATTGAATCGCGCGCGCCCCTACATTCTTACTACAGCGACCACTGGGGGCACATACTATCCGGTTGGCGTCGCACTCGCGACGCTCGCCCATGCACAGCTGGCAGAGACACAGGGGCTCTCGCTCACCGCTATCAGCTCTGCTGGCTCACTCGAGAATGTCAAATTGCTGCGCGACAACCAGGCACAGTTCGCGCTTCTCCAAGGTCCTTTCGGCGCGTGGTCTTGGACGGGCGAGGGGCCTGTCAGCAAACCCCAGACACATATGCGCAGCGTCGGCGCGATGTGGCAAAACGTCGAGCATTTCGTCTTATTGTCGGAGCTTGCCCCTACCGGCGAAATTATGGACCTCAATAATATCGACGGCCAACGCTACGTTCTGGGTCAACGAAATTCTGGCGCCGAGCAAACTGGTCGCTTCATCCTCGATACACTTGGCATCGATTATCAGAATAAATTCAGCCTCGCCTACATGGGTTACGGGCCAACGACTAGTGCTATTCAAGACGGCAACATAGTTGGCATGAATATACCGGCGGGGGCGCCGGTAAGCTCCATAACCCAAGCCTATGCCTTGCTCGGCGACCGGCTCACCATTCTCAATTGGACACAAGAGACGCTAGACCTGCTCAATGCCAAATACCCGCTGTGGGACTGGTACGATTTCCCCCCTGGCACCTACCCAAACCAGACAAAGCACATTCGCACGATAGGCTCACCTAATGTGCTCGTTACGCGCTCGGACATCCCCGATGAAGCGGTCTATCAAATCACTAAGGTAATTTGGGAGAATTTGGCCACGCTACAGGAAATCCATGGCGCAACCAAAGACATGCGTCTGGACATAGCAATCGAAGGACTCGGTGCGCCGCTGCATCGCGGCGCGATTCGCTATTACCGGGAAGTCGGACTAAGTATCCCCCCGAGGCTAATACTCGAGTCAGACTGGGCAGAGGGCGAACTTGAGGCGTTGCCCTTTGCAACGGATGCCCGCGGCGATGCAGTCGTTGCAAGCGGCAAGCAATCGGAAGGCGCATTATGAAGTCACCCGCATTGCGCTGGGCAGCGTTTGGCTTTGCCCTCTTCCACATTTACTGCAACGTCTTTGCAAGTATTTCCGAGTTATGGCTTGCCGCAATCCATTTCGGCGGCTTCTGCGCACTCTGTGCACTGATGGCGAATGAATCGGACAAACTCTCGCGGCTTAGCGTAGGCTACTGGCTAAACGCCTCACTCGCAGGGCTCGCCATCGCGACCTCTGCCTATCTCATCCTTTTTGAGAACGCACTCTACGCGCGGGAAACCGAATATATAGCTACCGACTACCTGTTTTCATTCGTTGCGATAGGCCTCGCGATCGAGTTCACGCGCCGCACTACTGGCTGGTTTATGCCAATTCTTATCGTGCTAAGCCTTTCCTATATTCTGTTTCTTGGGCGATATATCGGCGGAGTATTTTCCTTCCCCGGACTTAGCCTCGAAACGGTACTGTACCGCAGTTTTTTCACCACCGAAGGCATGTTCGGTTTAACCGCGCAGATATCCTCTACGTTCGTCTTTATGTTTATTATCTTCGGCGCGTTTTTGTTGCGCTCCGGCGCAGGGGATTTCATCGTGCGACTCGCTGGCTGCCTCGCGGGGCGATACACCGGTGGCGCAGGTTTGGTCGCAGTAGTCGGCTCAGGGCTTATGGGCTCGGTCTCTGGCTCGGCGGTCGCGAATACCGTATCCACCGGCGTGATCACTATTCCGATGATGCGTGAATCGGGTTTTCCTGCGAAGTTCTCGGCGGGCGTGGTTGCTGCCTCATCGACCGGCGGCGCACTGATGCCCCCGGTAATGGGCGCTGGCGCCTTTGTACTCGCGAGCTATACCCAGATCTCCTACCTCACTATCATTGCCGCCTCCACGCTACCTGCCATACTGTATTTTCTCACCGTGTCTTATTTCGTCCGCATCGAGGCGAAACGACTTGGTCTAACCACCGTCGCTGCTGCAGACACCGAGCGTCTGCGCGATGTGATGAAAGGAGGCTGGCACTTCATCATTCCTATGATTGTGCTTGTCGGGTTTCTTGTCGCAGGTCGAACGCCAACTTCCGCCGCCGCGTTCGCGATTCTGAGCGTAATCGCCGCCTCTTGGCTCTCTGCCACACCGATGCGCGCAGCCGATGTTTTTGATGCGGTTGTCGACGGTGTCCGCACAATGGTCTCCACCGCGCTGCTACTTGTTGCAGTAGGCATTATCATCAACGTGGTAACAACCACGGGTATTGGCAATGCATTCTCGCTGATGATCGTCGAGTGGGCGCAGGGAAGCCTATTTATCACCTTAGTTTTAGTAGCACTCGCCTCTCTCGTCCTCGGTATGGGCCTTCCAGTCACTGCGTCCTACATCGTGCTCGCGACGCTTTCTGCCCCGCTTATCTATGACCTCATCAGTCAGTCGGCACTGCTCGACGCGCTGATAACCGGCATCCAAGCCGGCGACCTGCCAAGCAATGTCGCAGCGACACTCAGCCTGTTTGGCGGGGATCCGCTTACTGCCCTGCAAGAAATGCCGCTGGAAATGAAGCAGCTAATCCGCCAAGAGATGCTTCCTGCAGAACTGCTTACCGGCATGCTGCTGAGTGCACACTTGATTATTTTCTGGCTCTCGCAGGACAGTAACGTGACGCCGCCTGTGTGCCTTGCCTCTTTTGCCGCAGCCGGCATTGCAGGTACGAATCCTATGGCGACCGGCCTAACTTCCTGGAAGGTTGCGAAAGGCCTCTACCTTGTACCGATACTTTTCGCTTATTCGCCGATTATTTCAGGCGGTTGGCCAGAGCGCATTGAAGTCTTTATCTGGTCATGCATGGGGCTTTATGCAATAGCTGGAGTCTTACAATGGCATCTCGAATCCAAGCTTACTGCCATCACTGCCGTGCTGCTTTTGCTGAGCGCAGGTCTGCTTATGTGGACACCGTTACCGATTGTCGCGCATTTAGCCGGCGCTGTAATACTCATTGCCGTAGTGATACTGCAGAATAGGCGCCGAGACTTATCCACCACTTAGAGTCTGGGCATACACGCACAGAGGCGACTGTGTCATCGCCTAAATGATCTGCGTGAGCCCCGAACGGAGAGGACACGTACTCGATCCTAGTTAAGCTAAACAAGAAGAAAGGACGCAGAAAAATGAGCCAATACACAGCACAGCAAGTTCACCTAAAAAGCCGCCCTGCGGGCCTACCAACACATGATAATTTTGCGCTTGTCACTGTTGAGTTGCCTCAGCCTGCAGCCGGCGAGGTATTAGTAAAAAATCTTTATATGTCTGTCGATCCTTACATGCGCGGACGCATGCGCGAAGATGCCGTTTATGCTCAGGCCTACGCTCTCAACGAGGTAATGTATGGTGGGGCGATCGGCGAAGTCGTCGAGTCTAATGACCCCTCTCTCAGTCAAGGCGACATCGTTCTGAATCAAAAAGCATGGCAGGACCGCTTCGTCGCGCCGGCGAATACCCTCGTGAAACTTGAACCGTTTGATCGCGCTCAGCTTTCCCTCTATCTCGGAACGCTTGGGATGCCTGGCCTTACCGCCTATGTAGGCCTGTTCAAATTCGGTGAACCTAAACCCGGCGAGACTGTCTTTGTCTCGGCAGCGTCTGGCGCGGTCGGGGCAAACGTTTGTCAAATCGCTAAGCAAATGGGATGCCGCGTTATCGGCAGCTGCGGTAGCAATGAAAAAGCACAGTGGCTCAAAAACCACTGCGGCGTCGATGAGGTTATCAATTATAAAACCTGCGGCGATCTGAACGCCGCTCTCGTCGCGGCCGCCCCCGAAGGGATCGATGTCTATTTCGAGAATGTCGGTGGAGAGCACTTGCAGGCCGCCATAAACTCGATGAATCCCTTTGGCCGCATAGCAGCCTGTGGGATGATTTCTGGATACAATGCCGCCACACCAGAACCCGGGCCGAATAATCTCATGCTCATCGTCGGCAAAAAAATCCGGATAACCGGCTTTATTGTCTCGGACCATGTCGACATGCGCGAGGCGTTCTTGTCAGAAATGATTCCCTGGATTCAGACAGGCAAGATTACGAGCCACGAAACCGTTGTTGAAGGCATCGACCATGCAGTAGATGCTTTTCTCGGCCTTTTCAGCGGCAATAATTTTGGCAAGATGGTGGTTAAGTTATAACAACAGCTTTCACTAGCAATCCGATCGGTATTGCCTCAAGAACTCTATCGAACTAGGTGTTGTTGCGCTTTATTGCTTGTTTACGCTTAACCTTGTGATAGCAGCCTGCGAAGATCGATGATCGCAGCGTTCGCGCGGGAAACATAGTTGGCCATAGTTAACGAGTGATTCGCGAACATACCAAAGCCTGATCCATTTAGAACCATCGGAAAGCCTAAGCTGCGCTGGCTCGACTCGAGTTCGCGAATGATCTGGTCGAGGCTCGCGCCTGCATTTTTATCATCCAAAACTTGAGCGAAATCCACCTCTGCTGCACGTAATAAATGCAGTAGCGCCCACGTGGCGCCGCGAGCTTCGAAAAACACATCGTCAATTTCAAGCCAAGGCGTCTTCACAGCAACCTCGGCACGCGCAGGCGTTGATTGCATCGCACTAGGATCACCAGCCATATCGGTGTTTGCTCGCTGCTGTAATACGCTCGCGCTGAGCCGCTGAGAGAGGCTTCCGAGACGCGATTCGACATTGCTCAACCAGCTCGCTAAATTATCCGCACGCGCGTAAAACTGCGCGTCACTCTGATCGGCATCGACTACACGCGAAAGATAAGAATTGAGAGCGGCAATTGCTTCTTCATACTGACTTTCGCTCGCGGGGAACAACCAACTGTCGTTAGTAAAATTGAATTTGGGCTCCGCGACAATGAGATCGGCATCTTCCGTCGACTGCGACTGCGAGCGACTAAAATCCTCTCGGAACGCACGAGAAAAATCGCGGACTTGAACCAATGCGCCAAATTCCCAGTTGGGAATATTGTCTAGATATAACCCCGGGGGCATCACATCGTTACTTAGAAAGCCTCCGGGCTTTTTTAGAAGCGTTTCAGCAATTTCTATGAGCGTTGCAGCGCTCGTGCTACCCACTACAGGTGAGCTGTCCAACGGAGCAAGCCTCCCAGCCGTTACTTCATTAACATCAAATGAAGCAGGTGGAATACTCCAATAAATGCCGGTAGCAATAATAGATGCGGCAAGAAGGCTTGAGGCAGCGATGACGAACTTGCCCCTCGGCAGGAAGCGATTCAGACTTGCTCTATCCATGTTCACTCTCGCTCTGAAATAGGGTCTTTTAACTATCAGTCGGGCGTATTTGCCACACGCCCATACTTTTCTTGCGCGAATTGTCTTACGAGGTATTTTTTCTGCTCCCCGCAGGCGCTTTTTCTATCCGCCGCAGGCGCTATCGGTTTCGGGCAACCTCAAACGAACCCCGGTTTGCGCAGACAACTCGATATTTCCTCGTAGCCTATACCCTTCGACTGCCTCACGCATTACGCTAAACATCCATCGTGCGGTGCTGTCATTGGGTGCGGTAATTAGAAAGAATGCACCGCACTCGCGCGCACGCTTCGCGACGGCGGCCAACTCTTCCCTCGCTTGGTCGCTTCGACTGCTCACTGCCATGCCGTCGAAAGTAAAAAACAAATCGCCTGACTCGCGCTCGTTTGCCAATTCGACCTGCACAAGCGCAATCTCAGCAACCGTCGCATCGACAAGCTTCGCTCTTTGGATCATCAACTCAGCTGAATCGAACGAGCCATTGCCAATCGCCTCACGTGCGAGCGCGAGATAGCGCGAGACGATCGCAGCAATGCCCTCTCTTGCAATCTCATTATCGGAATCCATTGCGAGCGCGCGCGAAAAATACGCGAAGGCATTGTTATTCTCTGGGGTAAGAAGTCGATCTGCATCAAGTGCCTGTAATCCCGCGTAAAGCAGATCGGGTAGCTTGAACACTTCACCAGTCGTTTTTTCCTTAGACACAACACTCGCTGGTTTCAGAACAGTGACCGTCGCAGTGTCCTTTTCGGCAACAAGGGGTTCAGGGGACTCAGTACTCGCACAGGCAACGAGGAGCGATAAGGTTGCAACAACAACGCATAAGCGAGCGAATCTCTTTCCTACTCTCACTCTTTGTCCACTCGTACGCATCAGGTTCTACGCTACTAATTCGGAGAATGGAATGAACTGCAGCACCTCACCTTGAGCCACGGCAACATACGGCGGCACGATGAGCAGGCCATCGCTGCGACTCAAAGACAGCGCGACACCAGAGCTCTGGTTATTGAGTGGCGTTGCAACGAGCCCTTCAGCGCTGGAATCTAGCCGCGCGCGCAGATACTCCTGCCTTGATCCGCCCCGCTCTCGAGAGAAACCGCTGCGAACAGGAAATAGTTTTGGAGGCTCGACGCTCGCGCCCTGCAGGGCCAACAGTGTTGGGCGAACTACGAGCACGAAGGTCACAAATGCCGACACCGGATTCCCTGGCAAGCCGAAAAAGTGACAGCTCTCATCTGCGCTCGTAATCTTACCGAAGGCGAAGGGTTTGCCGGGCTTGACTGCAAGTTTCCATAGATCAATCTTGCCTAGCTGTTCGACAGCGGCGCGCACGTGATCCTCTTCGCCCACTGACACCCCGCCTGTTGTAATCACACAATCTGCGCGACTCGCCGCAGCGAGCAGGGCCGAACGCGTGGCGTCGAGAGTGTCGCCGACCCGCCCACAATCGACAATTTCGATATGAAGAGCAGTGAGCAGTGCGCTCAGCGTTGCAAAATTCGAATCGTAAATCTGACCAGGTAATAATTCGGCACCCGGCCGCTGCAACTCATCACCCGTAGTCATAAGCGCAACTCTGAGCTTACGGGAAACTCGCACCTCGGTGAGACCCAGCGAGGCGAGCACACCGACATCTTGCGGCCGCAATCGATGGCCTCGGGCAAACACAGTGCTACCCGCCTCGATGTCTGCGCCGACCGGCCTTACGTTCTCCTGTGGACTGACGCGCTTAGCGACGCCGATCGCCTCGCCTCGCAGAATACAATTCTCTTGCATCACCACTGCATCGGCACCCGCTGGTATTGGCGCGCCGGTGAATATCCTTGCAGCCGTTCCCGCTTCGAGCGCTAGACCGACCTGCCCAGCCGCGATTCGCTGACTAACAGGCAAGTCGCGCTCAGGATCTCCCGAATCTGACGCGCGCAGGGCGTATCCATCCATCGCGCTGTTCGCCATAGGCGGTACGGAAAGATTCGCAACAACGTCTTCAGAAAGACTTCGACCTTGGCTATTCGCAAGCGCGATGACCTCCTCCCCGCAGCGTGGTGAAACACTCGTCAATATCTGAGCTAGCGCGTTGTCGAGGGGCATGAGCGCCGATGGCTGGTAGTCTGGCGTATCAATCATGAGCCAGCAGACGCGGCGGACGCGTCACCCTCGCCTTGTTCAGGTGCCTCCCGCATGCGACCACCATAAAGAGACTTAATCGTTTCTCTAAGATGACCATGCCACGAACGCGGCTTTATACCAAAGGTATCGAAAATCTTTTTACTAGACAGTGTTGAGTTAAGAAGTTCGGGGAGGCGCACCGGGCCCTCTAAGAGCTTGATGCTGTCGATGAGCTGATAAATGTCTTCGTCATGATTGGCCGCATAATCGAGTGTTTGCCGTCCAAATTCCGCTTCACGTTTAGTCTCGAGGCCGGCGTAATGATAGGTGCCCCATGCATTGGCATCGCAGTCGACTTGCTGCGCCACCGCGAACAGCGCGCTAGCAAGATCGTTGGTTGAGGTTGGGCTAAAGCGACGTCTGAACACGGTAATCTCGCCACCACTGCGTTTGGCGAGACGAATCCACGATTTGATGAGTCCGCGCTTATGCAAACCAAAAAGCCAGCCAGAGCGAATGATTATGTGATGAGGATGTGCTCTCACCGCTTCTTCGCCGGCAAGTGTGCAGCGTCCGTAAACGCCCTGAGGATTGAGCTCGTCCGTCTCGTTATAAGCTAGCTTCTTCTCGCCATCGAAGACATAGCTGTTAGAGAGGTGCAGCAGCGGAATGCCGAGGTGGTTACAGACTTCGCTCAACACCGCTGGAAGCTGCGCGTTGATTTGGCGACAGCGCTCTTGTGCCGATTCGGCGCGCTTGAGCGCGCTATGATTACCGGAGATAAAATCGGCGAGGTTGATTAGCTGGTCTGGCCGGAAATCGGTGATGCTTCTGGCGATTGCGAGTGCGTTATCGGGATCAAAATACTTATCGGCAGGCGCAAGAAAGCGTATTTTGTGTTTACGCAAAATCTCTATCAAGGCCTTACCGGTGGGGCTCTTTCCTCCAACGATGTATAACTTCACTGCTGACTGCTTCCTAGTTAACCCGCGCGCGGACGCCATTCGCCCATGACTTTATACTGCCTTCGAGTTTGCTTTATCGGCGCGCGAAGTCAAGCGTAACTAGAAGGGAATATCGTCATCAAAATTATCGAAGTTGGTTGGGGCAGGTTGAACCTGTGGCGCTGCCGCCTGTTGCTGACGCTGACCGGGCGCTTGCTGCTGGCCAAAGGGATTATCGCCCATATCGCCACCCATTGCGCCGCCGCGGCCATCGAGCATTTGCATCTCGCTGGCGATGATTTCGGTTGAGTAGCGCTTTATACCGTCTTGCTCCCACGAACGCGTCTGCAGGCGACCTTCGATATAGAGCTTCGACCCTTTTTTAACGTACTGCTCAACGATCTCGGCAAGGCGGTTGAAGAACACGACGCGATGCCACTCGGTCTTCTCCTGCTGCTCACCTGTCGCCTTATCTTTCCAAGAGTCGCTTGTAGCGAGCGACACATTAGCCACGGCATTGCCGTTAGGCATATATCGAACCTCGGGGTCGTTGCCCAAGTTGCCTACGAGAATTACTTTGTTGATGCCTCTGCTCGCCACGTCGTGCCTCCGGTTTTTTTCGCGCCAGCCTATCGACAGGACTGGCCGGACGGCTACTTGTAAAAGTAGTCAGTATGAGAAATGACGCGTCACTGCGCGTCTAGTCTTCTTAGTGTATATCATGCCATCTACGTTGAGAAATTTTAGGCAGAATCTTCTAAAAAAAAGCAGTCTCGGCTTTACTCCACTAGCCGGCATTGACCATAATGCTCGGCTGCGCTGTTGTCATCCATGATCCAGACGCAGCGCGTATAGGCTTGCAAACTGCATGCCTTGATACTCTGACACCTTTGTTCGTTTACACCTATACACCTAGCATCAAATAAACTAAGAGCCCCAGCATGGATCAGATCGTTGTTCGCGGTGCGCGCACCCACAATCTCAAAAACATCAACATAACGATCCCAAGGGACAAGCTAGTGGTGATAACCGGGCTCTCTGGCTCTGGTAAATCGTCACTCGCCTTCGACACGCTCTACGCCGAGGGCCAGCGCCGCTACGTTGAGTCCCTTTCGACATACGCCCGCCAATTCTTATCGATGATGGAGAAGCCCGATATCGATCATATTGAAGGTCTGTCGCCGGCAATATCGATAGAGCAAAAATCCACTTCCCACAATCCCCGGTCGACCGTAGGCACGATAACCGAAATTTACGACTACCTTCGCCTACTGTTCGCGCGCGTCGGCGAGCCGCATTGTCCCGAACATAATTTGAAGCTCGAGGCTCAGACCGTCAGTCAAATGGTCGATCAGGTCATGAAACTGCCGGAGGGCAGCCGCATTATGGTGCTCGCACCGATTGTGCGCGAACGGAAAGGCGAGCATTTGCATGTTTTCAGCGAGCTGCGCACGGGCGGTTTTATCCGCGCGCGTGTCGACGGCATTGTCTGCGAACTCGACTATCCACCCGAACTCGAAAAGAACAAGAAACACTCGATCGATGTCGTTGTCGATCGTCTGAAAGTCAAAC
>Ga0181604_10000232_pt1 | contig 50011 bp, 51 predicted proteins | sample 041ome_12_FD_148663 | JGI IMG/M metagenome (GOLD analysis project Ga0181604, IMG submission 148663) | Coastal salt marsh microbial communities from the Groves Creek Marsh, Skidaway Island, Georgia - 041410US metaG (spades assembly) | ecosystem: Environmental > Aquatic > Marine > Intertidal zone...
TAATAATTGCTAAAAAAAAAATTGAGCGTGATTTTTTATTAGATCAGCCTAACAATAACTAATTTAAAAAAAAATAGAATGAATATTTTTTATAAGATTTTTAGTAATTTTAAATTTTCTTTTATACCTCCATTAATGATTTATTTGGCTGCTGGATTTTCTGGCATTACAAATATTGTTGGCGTCTTTTTTGTAAAAGAATATCTAGATTTATCAGCAGTTTTTTTAGCAGGATTAGGTTTCTGGGCTGGTCTTCCCTGGGTTTTAAAAATGCCACTAGGACATTTAGTTGATATTTTATGGAAATTTAAATCTTATCTTGTGTTACTTGGTGCTATCGTTATGGCCTCAAGTAGCTTGATTATGTACGGGTTAATTCAACATAAACTAATCATGATAAGTATTTTGAATCCTGAAAGTTGGTTTGTGATTGCGACCTTGTTAGCCCCTATTGGCTATGTTTTACAGGATGTTGTTGCGGACGCTATGACAGTTGAAGCTGTTCCTAAAATAGATGATAATGGTAATGAAATAGAATTTAATAACCTAAAATCCATGAATGTTTCCATGCAACTTCTTGGGAGAGTTTCAATCATTTTCGGAACATTGCTAGTTTCTCTTATAAACCTTATTGTATTTGCAGATTCTTCAGAAATGACAGAAATAGAAAAAGTTAAGGCATATGGTAATATTTATTTATTTTCTTTAATTGTTCCAGTTATATCTATTTCCGGTATTTTTTTAGCGTATTTATTACAACAAAATAAATATAAATTACTTCTTGCCAAGGGAGTTGGAGCTAAAAAGGCTTCTCAAATGATTTTTAATGTTCCTGTGGCAACTAATCCAAATTTTTTAATAATAGTTGGTTCAATAATCTTTGTTATTTTTACATTAACTATTGGAACTTCAAACATAGGTTTCTCTCAAGAAATAGTATTTATTGGCTCTTTTGCAATAATATTATTTTTACTTTTCAAGTTATCAAATGAATTAGATTTAAAAGCAAAAAAAATGCTGATAGGTACAGCAATCATTATATTTGCCTTTAGAGCGATGCCTGGTGTAGGTCAAGGAGGAACATGGTTTGAAATTGATGTTTTAAAATTCGACCAAGAATTTCTATCTTTACTTGGGTTAATTGCTTCTTTTCTTACTATTGTTGGTATTTTTGTTTTAAGACCTCTAATGGAGAAATCTTCTATGAAAAAGCTAATAATTATACTTTCAATAGCAGGCTCATTTTTTATATTACCCTCTATTGCGATGTTTTACGGTTTCCATGAATTCACCTCAAAAATTACAAATGGAATAATTGATGCTCGATTTATTGCAATTTTTAATACAGCACTTGAAAGTCCTTTAGGACAAGTTTCTATGATTCCTATACTTGCATGGATAGCACAGTCTGCCCCAAATCATTTAAAAGCCACATTCTTTGCGGTATTAGCTAGTTTTACTAACTTGGCTTTGTCTGCAAGTAATTTAGGAACTAAATACTTAAATCAAATTTATGTTATCACCAGAGAAGTTAAAACAAATCTTGGAGAGGTTAAAATACCAGCTGATTACTCAGAACTAGGAACATTACTAATTATTGTGTGTTTGTTAACTTTGATTGTACCAATTATGGTAACTTTTTTAATTAAAAGGTTAAAATTAATTTCTTATTAATCAGTTTACCATCTGAGGAACAAGAAAAAGTAAATATAGAACACTCAAAACACCAACAGAAGCAGATGCCGCAAACCCTATAAGAAGAGGTTTTATCCCTAAATTGAAGATACTTTTAATATTAGTTTGTAATCCAAGAGCTACCATTGCAAATAAAATTAAATAAATTGAAAGTTTTTTTGACTGAACTATAAACTCTTCCCAATAAAAAACTTCATTGGTGCCATCAAAAACAAAATCTCCCATAGTTCTAACAAGAGCCAAAATTATAAAAGCTAAAACAAAAAAAGGGAAAAAATTCTTAATTGACTTTTTTACATTTATATTTTCATCTTTTGTATAAAGATATGCTATTAAAGGAATAAGAACAACCAGGAATGAATTCCTAAGAAGCTTAGTTGTCATTGCAGAGTTTAGGGCTTCTTCACTACTAAATAATTCTGAATATATCACTCCAGCAGCACTTACTTGAGCAGTATCATGAATTGCTGTACCAAGAAAAATACCCGCTAAATCTGATGATGAATGAAAAAAATGATTAGCTAAATACGGGTACAAAAAAACAGCAATGATTCCAAACAATGTAACAATGCCTACAGCATAACTTGTTTCTGTCTTATCTGATTTTATTATTGAGGAAGTAGCTATTACTGCGGTCACACCACATATACAAGTACCCATCGTAATCAAATATCCCAATTTTCGAGGAATTTTAAATAATTTACAAAGAAAAATAATGATTAGAAATGCAATAATTATATTAATTACTACCAAAATAATAGCTGTTGAACCATAACTTAGAAGTTCATTCAAGCTTAAGCTTAAACCTAATAAGGCTATTCCTATTCGTAATAATTTTTTTAAACTAAAGTCAATAAATGGATCTATTTTTTCTTTGAAAGAAAAAATATTGCCTACCAATAACCCAATAAAAACACATAAAAAAGCAGAAGAAAGAAGGACATTATTAACTGCTAAAACTTTACTTAAGTAAATTGATGTCAAAACAATGAAACTGACAATTACAATGCCAAAAATATTTTTCTTTAAAAAATGCAATAGATTATATATCCAAATTCAATTTTTAAAATTTAACTGAAAATCATATTTTAACCAATTATTATTTTAGAAAATATTTTAAATGTTCCAATTCTTTACGTTTATAATTAGCTCTATCTAGTATTGCTTTAGACATGATTTTGGTAATTACAGACTTTTTACATTTAAGGTTTTTTTGTACTTTTATAACATCTTCCTTTTTATCCCAAACATGAACAATACCATCATCCATGTCTCTCATTAAATACCAATCTTTGCTGTCTTCAGATAACCAAATTTTAATACCATACATATTAAACTCCATTAAATGTTAGATATTAAAGAAGCAAAAAGTATACCATTTAGATTTTATAAAAAATTTTTCATCTTTTTGAACGGAAGTTTGTAAACTGATTTCTTAGATAAAAGATAAATAATTGAGTTTATATTTATAAATTCTTTAAGAGGAGATTTAGTTATATTTAACCCCCCTGTATAATGTCCATAAGAAGGCAGTATCATCAAATTATCTGAGTGAATTAAACACTTAGTTATTATTTTTTTTGAGTTTACTTTTAGTGAAGCTACTGGATGAAAATGTCCTGTGATCTGGTAAAAATTTTTTTTTGAAGCTTCATGAATAAAATGAATACCATCAAGCATGTATTGTTCGTAGAATATCATGCCATCCATTCTCAATTTATTGTCATGATTGCCTCTTATAAAAATAACTTTATATTTGTCTATTATACTTTTAAGTAAAGCAATTACATCACTAGACATTCTTTCTATTGCTTGATCATCATGAAAAGTATCACCAAGTAAAATCAATTCTTTAACTTGATTTTTTTCTAAGCTCTCTAATAATTTATTAAGTGTCTCTAAACTGTCATATGGGGGCACTAATTGCCCTCCAGAAGCAAAGCTAGAACCTTTCTCTAGATGTAAATCAGATATAATGGCAATTTTTTTATCTAACCAGAAAAGGATTCCATCTAGACTAATAGAAAATTCATGACCCTTAAATTCAAAAGTCTTCAATTCAAACCCACTTCCTTAGTCATTTCCTCTTCTAATTCTTGAAGGAAATAGTCATTTACTTCTGATTTTTCTATGGATTGCCTGTTTATTTCTAAAACTAATGGTATAGCAAGAGGTGAGATTTGATTAAGTTTTTTATGAAAAATATTTTTCTCTATTCTTTTTAAAAATTTACTTAACCTGTCTAAATCAATTAAACCTCTGTAGGAATCATCTCTAGCCACTTGTAATAGCAAGTGGTTAGGCTCATGTTTTTTTAGAACATCAAAAATTAGATCTGAATTGAACATTACCTGCTTCCCAGTTTTTTTTTGGCCAGGAATTATTCTTTCAATCAAACCTGAAATTATTGCTGCATCTCTGAAATTTTTCTTCAAAAGTGGTGTTTCTTCTAACCATTCATATAAATCATCTAGCATAATGTCATCATTCAAAATAGCGTTTATATCTTCAACAATTTTCATTGACCAAATAGCTAATGCATATTCAGTGGCAACAAATCCTATAGGCTTGTAACCCATTCTTTGCATTCTTTTAGATAATAAAAATCCTAATGTTTGGTTTGTATTTCTTCCCTCAAAGGAATAACAAATTAAAAAATATCTTTGCTTATTATTAATATTTCTAGGAAAGGTTTCTACCAAAAGACCTTCAGGGTTGGGTATACTTGAAAACTTGAGCTGCAATCTCAACCATTCACTTATTTGAGATGGAAAATTCTTCCAATTTTCTTCTTTACTCAATAATGAACGTACTTGAAATGAAAGCTCGGAGCTTAAAGGCAATCTTCCACCCGCATATGAAGGGATTTTAGGCTGATGATCTTTAGTCGTTCTAACTATAACATTATTATTAACTAAATATTGATATTCAAGTACCCTACCACTAAATAAAAAAGTATCACCTTCATTTAAACCTTCTATAAACCATTCTTCCACTTGTCCTAATGTTCTATTACCTAACTTAACTTTTAACATATAAGATTCAACTATAGTCCCTACATTTAATCTATATTTGTTTCTTACATTTTTGTTTTTAATCGTATAAAGATTGTCTTTATTAAGACCTATTTTAGAATATTGGTCATAATTTTTAAGAGCATAACCTCCATTCTTTACAAACTCTAAGACCTGAAGAAACTTTTCCATTTGAAGATTTCTATATGGCCAAGATTTTTTTACTTCTGAAAATAGCTTATCAACATTAAAAGGCTCACTACAAGCAACTCCTAAGATATGTTGTGCCAAAACATCAAGACTTCCCTCTTTATCATTCTCTTCATCTAATATACTATCTCTAATTGAGGATATGGCTGATATGCACTCTAAATACTCAAACCTATTGGACGGAACTAATAAAGCTCTAGAAGGTTCATTAAATCTATGATTACTTCTTCCAATGCGTTGTAAAAATCTAGCAATACCTTTAGGCGAACCAATCTGGATAACTAAATCAACATTTCCCCAATCAATACCTAAGTCGAGTGAGCTCGTTGCCACCACACAGTCTAATTGACCTAGAGACATCATTCTCTCAACTTTTCTTCGCATTTCTTTTTCTAAACTTCCATGATGAATGGCTATTTTTAAATTTTTTTCATTTTCGTGCCATAGTTTATTAAAAACTAACTCGGCTTGAGCCCTTGTATTAACAAACACAATGCACATCGATGATTTTTTTATTTTTTTATAAATATCTTTTATTGCATAGCTGGCCATATGTCCTGACCAAGGAACCCTATTTTCTGTTTCTAAAATTTCAATAGAAGGAGAAGTGTTTTCTTTTACATTGATTATTGTGGCTTTGTTTTTTTGAGATAAAAAACTTAATACAGAACTTTTGTTTTTAACAGTTGCCGACAGGCCTATTCTTCGACACTTAGGAGCAATAGTTTCTAGTCTTGAGAGGTTTAACGACAATAAATCCCCTCTTTTAGAATTCACAAGACTATGAATTTCGTCAATTATTAAAAACTTGATAAATTTAAAATAGTCGTTTGCATCTGGGGAAGCTAGAAGTAATGCTAAAGACTCTGGAGTAGTCATTAACATATGAGGTGGAACTTGTTTTTGCCTCACCTTTTTATAACTTGAAGTATCACCTGTCCTCGTTTCAACTTTAATATCAAGTTGTTGATCCTCTATAGGAGCAGTAAGATTTCTATGCACGTCGACTGTTAGTGCTTTAAGTGGTGAAATATAAAGTGTATGTAATTTATTTTGAGGATATTTGTTATTTATCAAATCTTCCAAGGAAGGTAGGAAGCCTGCTAATGTCTTACCCCCACCAGTAGGGGCAACAAGGAGAACGTCATAACTTTGTAGAGTTTTTTTGACAGTTTCAAGTTGGTGATCATAAAAAAACCAATTATTTTTTTTTAACCAGTTATTTATAGGTTCGAGCTTTAAATTATCTAGCATTTTAATATAATATAAATATGAAATGGATTGATAAAAATTTGCATATAATTCCAATAAATACACATATCGATCCTTTTAAGCCAGTTGAAAATGCAATAATAACCCATGGACACGCTGATCATGCAAAACCAGGGCATAAAAACGTTTTGGCAACTAAGGAAACAATTGAAATTATGAAAATAAGGTATGGTGAAAATTGTGCCGAAAATTTTCAAGAACTTCAATTAAATGAAAAGCTAAAAATTGACGAAGTATCTATAACATTTTTCCCAGCAGGACATATTTTGGGAAGCGTTCAGGTCTTAGCAGAATTAAAGGGAGAAAAAATAAATTTTACAGGTGATTATAAAACCTCAAAAGATAAAACCTGCAAACAATTTGAACCGGTTAAATGTAACACACTAGTAACTGAGGCCACATTTGGCCTTCCCGTTTTCCAACACCCAAAAGAAAGTTTAGAAATTGAAAAACTTTTAAGATCACTTGAGTTGTTTCCTGAAAGACCTCATATAATCGGAGTTTATGCGTTAGGCAAAGCTCAAAGAATTTTAAGTTTATTGAGACAACAAGGTTATGACAAAGAGATATTTATTCACGGATCTTTAGATAAATTATGTAATTATTACCAAAAAAATCATATTTTTTTAGGTAAAATCTCAAAAATAAACCTAACTCATAAGAAAAATTTTAATGGGAGTATAATATTAGCTCCTCCATCTGCTATCAAAAATGTTTGGGCAAGAAAGTTCGATGATCCAATAATTAGCCAAGCCTCAGGCTGGATGTCAATAAAACAGAGAGCAAAGCAAAGTTTAGTAGAATTACCTCTTATTATTTCCGATCACGCTGATTGGAATGAATTAACTGATTACATAAAGTATACAGAGGCAGAAAATGTGTATGTCACACATGGTAGAGAGGATGCAATTGTGCATTGGTGCAATCAAAATAAAATCCAAGCTTTAGCTTTATCCTTATCTGGAAGAGATGATGAGAATGAATTATGAAAAAATTCAGTGAACTCATTAACAAACTACTATTAACACCATCTAGAAATAGAAAAATAGATATATTATCTGACTATTTTCAAAACACACCTGATCCTGATAGAGGCTTTGCCTTGGCTATTCTTACAGGCAACTTAGAATTAAGAAATATTTCTATTTCCAAAATAAAAGAAATTGTATGTAAAAAGATTGATCCTGAACTATTTGCACTTTCATATGAGTATGTTGGAGATCTTGCTGAAACGATTTCACTTATTTGGCCATATGAGAAAAAAGGAGAGCTAGATAATATCTCGGAGTTAACTCATAAGTTAAAAAATTTAATCAAAACTGATTTAGATGAAACTATTGAAAATTTACTCTCTATTGCAAATGAAACAGAAAGATGGGCAATAATTAAATTAATTAGCGGTGGGTTGAGGATAGGTGTTTCTTCAAGATTAACAAAAACTGCTCTAGCTAAATTTAGTCATAAAAATTTAGATGATATTGAAAAAATTTGGCACGGAGTTGCCCCTCCCTACACTAACTTATTCAATTGGCTTTGTAACAAGGGACCTATTCCAAAAATTGACTTAAAAAACACTTTTAATCCTATGATGCTTGCAAATCCAATAAATTTAGCAGATTTTGAAAAATTAAATCCAGAACACTTTGTAGCTGAATGGAAATGGGATGGTATTAGAGTTCAGATTATAATTAGTAAAAATATGGTCAAAATTTTTTCAAGAACGGGTGATGACATTACTAATTCTTTTCCAGAAATAAGAATTGATCAAGAAAACATGATAATACTTGATGGTGAATTGCTGGTCGGGAAAAATCATATACCGATGACTTTTAATTCTCTGCAACAAAGACTTAATAGAAAAAATGTAAGCTTACAACATCTAAAAGATTTCCCTGCTTTTATAAAGCTATACGATGTTTTATTTCTTGATTCTAATGATCTTAGAGATAGTGCATGGATTTATCGGCGTTCGGTATTAGAGAAGTGGTATAAAGAAAATAGAAACAATTTTTTTGATTTATCTGAAATTATAGAATTCAAAGATTGGAATAAATTACGGGAAATTAAAAAAAACAAAATCATTGATGATCAACATGAAGGTTTAATGATCAAAAGAATTGACAGCCCTTATCTTTCAGGACGACCCAAAGGTCATTGGTTTAAGTGGAAAAAAGAGCCTAAAACTGTTGACGCCATCTTAATGTATGCAATTCGTGGTCATGGAAAAAGAAGTTCTTATTACTCAGATTTTACATTTGGTTTATGGGACAAAAATCTAATTACTCCAATTGGGAAAGCTTACTTTGGCTTTACTGACGAAGAATTAAAGAAACTAGATAAATTTGTTCGCAATAACACTATAAAAAAATTTGGACCTGTTAGAGAAGTTGAAAAAAAATTTGTTATAGAAATAGCATTTGATGCAGTAAATGAAAGTAAGCGTCATAAATCAGGTGTTGCACTAAGATTTCCACGCATTAAAAGATTAAGAGAAGATAAACCTATACAAGAAGTAATACAATTGTCACAATTCAAGAATGAATTCTTATAAGAAATAAACAAAATTTCATATTGAACAAAAAAAAATATTAAATAATAATCAAATATTTGGAAGTTTCGTCATGTCAGAGTTACAAGAGTTAATTATAGGTTCAACCAGAATAGTAGCATTAAGAGATGGCGAATTATCTCTTCCAAAGGAAATTCTACTAAACGTCGATGATGATACATCTACCAAGATATCAGACGAGAATAATAAATTAACACTTAATAACGTCAACGCTTACTTAATATTCAAAGATGATAAAACTCTATTAGTTGATTCTGGTTGTAGAGACCTTTTTGGTCCTAGTTGTGGATTTGTCCATGATGAAATCGCGAAGGCAAATGTTAAACCAGAAGATATAACTGACATATTTTTTACTCATTTACATCCAGACCACGTTGCGGGATCCATAGATAAAGATGGTAAGGCAATGTTTCCTAATGCTGTAGTAAAAGTATTAGAAGATGAACTAAATTTTTGGAATAAAGATGACTTTGAAGATGTAGAAATTAATGGAAAAAATTTCGCTGATTTAAATAAGTCCGTTATAAAAGCATATAGTGATCGAGTTCAAACTTTAAAAGCTAATCAAGAAATTATTTCTGGCGTTTACCCTGTAGCTTTGCCTGGACATACACCAGGTCACTCGGGGTTTAGAGTTGATGACGAAAATAAAAGCTTTGTTCAAATGGGTGACGTGCTTCATGCTCCAAACTTACAGTTTGCTGACCCTAATATTTCAGTTCTGTTTGATATTGATTTAGAAAATGGATTAAAATCTAGAAAAAAAGTTTTTGATATGGTTTGTACTGATAAAATCATATGTTCAGGCGGGCATATGTTGGAGCCAAAATTCGGTTATTTAGACAAAATGGGTAATGGATATAAATTTATATCTGAAATTTAAGATTTATATTTATTAATCAAATGATTTTGCCTAGTAGAATTCAAAATATATGAAAAAACATTTATATTATAATGTCACTAATAATATTGCTGAAATAATACTCGCAAGAGGACCCTCAAATGCATTTAGCTTGGATTTTCTTAACGAAATTTTAAATCAGTTAAAATTAGCTTCTCAAGATAAGAATGCTAAAGTTGTAATTATTAAAAGTGACATTCCAAAGATATTCTGCGCAGGTCTTGATTTAAATATAATAATTGGAAAATCAGGACTAGAGATAAGAGAATTTTTAAATAGACTTTATATAGATTTATGGGATATCCAATATAACATGGGCAAACCAACAATAGCTGCCATTAATGGAGCGGCTAGAGGTGGAGGAATGACACTGGCAATTTCATGCGACATGATTATAGCCTCAGAAAAGTCATCTTTTGGATACCCTGAAATCAATTTAGGATTGCTTCCGGCTATACATTTTAATCACCTTCCTAAAATAGTAGGTAGATACAGAGCATTTGAATTACTTTTTAGCGGAAGAACATTTTATACAGATGAGGCTTTTTCATTAGGTTTAATAAGTAAAGTAACTTCAGAAGAAAATTTTACAGATGAAATAAAGAATTTGGCTACAAATTTATCTCATAAATCTCCAACAGCTTTAAAATTAGGAAGAGCTGCATTTATGAGAACAAATGATTTAGATTACAGAAGAGGCGTTGCAAATGCTGTTGAAGATTTTTGTAATTCAGCAACAACTCCTGATGCTCAAGAAGGCTTAAAAGCATTTCTAGAAAAAAGAGAACCTATCTGGAAGTGAAATAATAAGGTTATATAATATCTCTTATAATACGAACAATCTCATCTGGCTGTTCTACACAAGGTATATGACCAGCGTTTTTGATAATTTCAAATTTAGACCCAGGAATTAATTTAGCCGTACCTTCAACAAGTTCTGGATTTGTAGCCCCATCATATTCGCCAACGACACATGTTGTGGGAACAGAAATTGATGATGCTTTAGCTGTAAAGTCTGCATCGCGAATAGCAGTACCAGTCCCTATATATCCTTCAAGAGGTGTACGAGTAAACATTGCTTCATAACCTCTCAATTCAATTTGGTTGTTTTTATGAAAACTGGGTGAAAACCAACGTTGCATATTTGCTTCAACTAATGCCTCAAGACCGCCCTTTCGTGCAATTTCAATACGATCATTCCACATAGTCTCATTTCCAATTTTAGCTGCAGTATCGCATAGGACTAATCCACAGACCAAGTCAGGCCTTGAGTGATAAACACCCTGAACTATCAAACCTCCTACAGAAAGACCAACTAATAAAGCATTTGAAATTTCAATTTTATCCATCAATGCAATTAGATCATTTACATGATTATCGATTATGTAAGGAGTTTCACCTAAGCCAGACAGACCGTGTCCACGTTTATCATATAAAAGTACGCTATAATCTTTAGCAAGATCATCTACACATTTTTGCCAAATACGAAAATCAGTGCCCAAGGAATTAGAAAAAACTATAGTTGGTTTATTTTCATTATTTTTTAAATAATTAAAATGAATAGAAATGTCGTTTATTTTTGCAAAGTTCATGTTAAAATCCACTATTAGTTTTATGGTCAATTTATAATAAGTTATAGCAATATATTAAACAAATTAAAAAGAATAGTGCTAAAGGAAATTTTGAATGGAAACTGAATTTACACCATTAAGTTCTCTTGTAGGAGGTATACTGATTGGTATATCAGCTGTTATACTTTTAATTACAAATGGGCGTATCGCTGGAATAAGTGGAATTGTATCAAGAATACTTCCTCCTTCTATTCATAGATCAGAGTTACCCCAAGGTTTACTTTTTGTTGGGGGGCTGATTTTAGCTATCCCAACATGGTATTTTATAGATGGAGGTATGCCAGTCAACTTTGTCTCAAATAATTATTTAGTTCTCAGCATGGCAGGCTTGTTAGTAGGTTTTGGCGCCGTATTTGGCAATGGATGTACAAGCGGTCATGGTGTCTGTGGTATATCTCGAGTATCAAAGAGATCTATAGTAGCAACTAGCGTATTCATGACGACATCCTTTATAACTGTTCTGTTAATCAAACATGGGTTATGGAGTTAAATTATGCGTAGCTTAATAACTCTCATTACAGGATTAATTTTTGGAATTGGGTTAATTATGTCCGGAATGACCAATCCCGCAAAGGTTCAGAATTTTTTGGATCTTTTTGGTAAATGGGATCCAAGTTTGGCTTTTGTAATGGGAGGAGCAATTTTTATTGCCATGCCTGGTTTTTGGTTAATTCAAAAACGTCAATCCCCCTTTTTTGAAAAACAATTTTATATTCCTAACAAAAGAGAACTCGACTTTCGTTTAATTGTAGGAGCTGCAATATTTGGAATTGGTTGGGGCCTTGGAGGGTTTTGTCCAGGTCCTGCAATTACGTCTATTCTTACAGGAAATAAAGGAACACTTCTTTTTATCACTACAATGTTAATTGGGATGGTTTTGGCCAAGTCTTTGATATCATTATCAGACAGAAAAAAAGCTATTTAAAACAAAAAAATATGAATTAGACAGTTTTTTCAATAATTTAATAGGTATTGATTGTTTCCGAAATTTAAATAAAATATCTAATATTAAGGTAATGTATTAAACTAAGTCTACAATGATATTAAGAAAAATACATGAAAATATTGGAATCTCTATTGAAGGCATCGACCTCTCAAATTTAGACGATAATACTTTTAATAAAATTCAAAACTTATGGTTAGAACATTTGATTATTGTGTTTCCTAATCAGGATATTTCTGATGAAGATCACATTAAATTTGGTAAAAGATTTGGTGACCTAGAAGTTCATCCATCTTTGTCACATAGATCTTCAAAAAATCCTGAAATTTACAGGGTATCTAACGTTGATGAAAATGGAAATATTATTCCTAACAAAGAAACTTCATGGCAATATCTAAAACAATCTTGGCTGTGGCATACTGATAGTTCCTTTCGCAAAATTCCAAGTAATGGATCTATTCTTCACGGAATTTCCACTACAAATGAGGGAGGTAATACACTTTTTGCAAATATGTACAAAGCTTATGAGGATTTAGATGAACCTTTAAAACAAAAAATTAAAAATTTAAAAGTAATGCATGATCATGATTATATAATTAGTTTATCAAAAGAATTGAGCAAAAGAAAAAATAAAGGGGATTACGACAAACTTGACCCAGTAATCCATCCTTTAGTCAGGAAACATCCTTCAACAAAAAAGCCTAGTCTTTTTTTGTCTCCTCATACCATGGTGAATATTATAGATTATGATTATGACGAAGGTAGAGAATTATTAGATCATTTAACTAATCACGCAACACAAGCAAAGTATGTGTATAAACATTCTTGGAATAATCACGATATAGTAATGTGGGATAATCGTTGCACTATGCATTCAGTAGAGCCTTTTGATAATAATAGCATTAAAAGAATAATGCATAGAGTTACATTGGTTGGTGATCAAGAACCAATAATGGCTTAGTATATTAATCTATGAAAAATTAATTTTCTAAGCCCAATCAATGACGTTAAAGACCAGCTACAATATCTTTGGTAACTGCATGCGGCCTAGTTATTGATAATAGTGTCCGGGCTTCCTGTTGTCTACCGTCACGCACGAGGCAAGAAGCTAGTGAGTAGTCAATTAGATCACGTTGTGCTTTAGAACCGCCGATCCTGGCATGGTCGCGCATGGCATGACAAAATTGTTTGGCTGCCATAGCCCAATTTCCATCTTCCATCTCTCTATACCCTGTTGCAAGAGTCTTAGTGAGGTCACTTACTGCTCCATTATCGCTGTCTATTATAACGTCAAGCGCATTTCTGTTGCCACTACGTGAATGCGAAATAGCAGCATGAAGGTCAGCAAATCCTAAACCAGGATTAGGAAATTTTGAAAGTGCATACACACTAAGTTTATTCCAACGCTCAACAGGAACTTTTAAACCTGCAAGTTCTGCACGAAACAAAAGTGAAGCAGCATCAGTTAATACGTTCAGCGGTGGCCCTTGACTTTTCTCTGGTGAAATATTTATATCCAAAACTTGCCACATCCTATCTATGTCACCTGTTTCCAACGACCAAAGTCCAATGTGCCAGTAAATATGATTGTATAACGTTGCTGATGGATCATAAGTTTTGCACCAGTTTGATAAGTAACTAAGGCCTTCTTTATCTTCCATATTTTCATAATAGAGATGTGCACGAATGTGTGCCGTATGCGCACTTCTTGGATTGGCATTCATAGCAACCTCTATGTTAACTTCAGCTGCATCAAGCTGCCCAACTTCTAACTGGGCAAATGCTAACTGGGTTCGGTACCACCAATTATTACCATAATGAGGCATAAGAGTAGTGATGAAGGCAAGTTGTTCAGCTTCACGGCCTGGCAGACCAGAAAAACCAATTAAGCCAAAGACACTTGTGCACATCTGGGCAATCATTACATCAGTAGGCCACTCCTTAACGTGTTCGTACACGGCGGCCCGAGCTGCAGGAGCATTACCTTCTAACAGTAAAGCAGATACTTCAATATGTGAACGCTCACGTGCACTTAAGCCCTGTGCTAAATTACGGGCTGTAGTCAGATTAGCCTTTACCCCATCAGGCTGGGAAAGTAATTGCATATTACGTGCAAGCCCTATGTAAGCAAGTGCAAAGCCTTCGTCTGCATTAATAGCAATTTTAAATGCATCTGAAACTCCTAGTTCTGCTCCTAGAAACCTGCTAACTCCTAAGTCATAAGCATCTCGTGCCTCAACTGAAAGAGTTCCAACAGGGTTTCCAAAAGCATCATCAAGCATATCGTAAACTTCTCAATATTATGTATATAGTCAAATCATAATAATATATTAAACATAAGAAATGAATGTAAAACATAAATAATTGAGTAAACAAAAACAGTTTAATAGCTTATCTTTATCAATATCATATTTAGTTAATAAATGTATTGGTACTTGTAGTCATTTAGCCAATAATAAGTCTAGATTTATTTGCTAAAATCATAAAATTAAGGTTGCAATAAATAGTATGAAAGATTCAAGATGCAATAGATAAATTGTTACAAATTTTTATATTGATTCTGCAAATTATAAGTTTAGATTTTACTCATGAATACTCATATTGAAATTAACACTTAATGTTTTTAATACTTTTATCTATTGCTGCTATTGTAGTAAGTACAGTCATACTCCAAATTGGCAACAATATGGTGGCTCCACTATTAGTACTAAGAGCTAATGCTGCTGATGAAAGTCTTGGCTATGTAGGGCTAATTCCAACCTCTTATGGTATAGGATTTGTGTTAGGCTGTATTTGGGGACCAAAGCTTATTAATCAGGTTGGTCATATTCGTGCATTTGCTGTCGCTGCTGCAATTTTATCAACCCTTGCCATTACGATGCATCTAAGTTTTAGTACAGAAAGTGATATAATAATTCGTGGGATAATGGGAGCCTCGATTGCAATCATTTCTACTTGTGCAGATAGTTGGGTAGCACGAGGCACTCCAATGTCTATGCGTGGTCAGGTTATGGGTCTATATGCAACAGTAACTAAATTAGCCCACGTAAGTGCACCAGCGTTACTTGCCTCTTCGATCTTTATCAGCGAGCAAGGTTTGTTATTGGCAGCGTCTTTATTTGCCTTATCACTTGTTCCAGTAGCAATGACTAAAATGCCCCCAATACAAGAAACTATAACTGGTGGATCGTTATCATTTAAACCTCTTTTTTTTGCTGTACCAAGCTCTGTTGCGGCAGCTTTTGCTATCGGACTTGCCAATGGAGCAGTTCTTAATTTTTTGCCAATCTATGGCCTTAGCATTAATTTTACAATAGCAGATGCAGTTGCACTTCTAGCCATTGCTCACTTTGGAGGATTGACATTACAGTGGCCACTTGGTCTCATTTCTGATAAAGTTGGAAGACGTTCGGTTATGGCAATTGCATTAATAGTTGCAGCAGTAGTTTCTTTATTAATATCCCTAACTTCAAGTGGTAGCGAAAACCTTGTTTTACTTCTAATTTTTATATGGGGAGGAACAGGGCTATCTATCTATTCAATTGCTCTGTCCCACGCAGTTGATCATTTTGAAGGTGAAAATATGGTCAACGTATGTGCAACTATGCTTATTATATGGTCTGTGGCATCAGTTATTGGTCCCGTTGCCGGAGGTATATTGATGGAAAAATATGGATCAGGCGCTTTATTTTATTTTTCTGCATCTTTACAAGTAATTGCAGGTATTTTTATTTTTGCTCGTATCCTTAATACAAAACGTCATACGTCTGATAATAGCTTTGTAAACGTTCCAATTTCTAGTAACTTTATTCACTCATTGGACCCTCGAGTTGATCCAGAATTGTCATCAAAAAACGAATATGAACAGAAAAATTCAAAAAATAAATATTTATAGTTTATTTATCCCTTTTTTCATTTTAACACATTTTTAGATATCTAGTTTTAATATAAATTTTCTAAATTAAGCTAAATGATATTACTCAGTAGCTTAAAAAAAAATCTTATTTTTCCAATGTTGAATTTTAAAATGATAAGTTTTTGTAAAACTATTTTAAAAATTGTAGAAAAATTAATAATATATTTGTAAAACATGTTTTTATTTGGTCGGGGCGGAGAGATTCGAACTCCCGACCCTCTGGTCCCAAACCAGATGCGCTACCAGGCTGCGCTACGCCCCGAACATTTCGATTTATACTTTAGAAATTGTCAAAAGCAAGCTTTACTTTCAATTTAATCTATAATTTTTATTTACAATTTCAGATAGGCACAATCTAGCTGGTCTCCTATTTTGATTTGATGTTTTCCAGCGTTTAACTCAAGAACAAACATTGCCTTTTCTTTACTGGATATTTGATCCTCATTATATGCTTTTGCATTTCTATATATTTCTAATACTTGTCCTTCTTTCCCTAGAAAAAATAAATCAAGATCAAAATACGTATTTTTCATCCAAAAAGTTCTTTTTTCTAAATCTTTCCAAATAAAAAGCATACCTGAGTTTGGTTTTATATACTCTCTATTCATTAAACCATATTTTCTTTTTTCAAAAGTATCAGCCACTTCTAAAAATAATTTTGAATATTTTTTATTTATTTTTATTGCACAATAAACTTTTTGGAATACAGGAATACTAGCATTGGCAGAAATAATTGAACATGTATATATTAGGAAAAATCCTAATAATACTTTTTTAAAATTAAATTTCATATTTTTTTATCTCTTTTATTTCATTTACTAGAGAAATAATCTCATTACTTATTTCATTATTTTCCTTTTTATCACGCCAAGAACTAATCCATTCGATAGGAATACCATTTTTTACTCTACTGTTTTTCCATTTTAATGATTTTAATAATTCATGACACTCTCTATTCATATCCATATCTAAGAGTTCAATATTTTCATTAAGTACAACCCAATTACCAGCCCAAGCCTTTGCTGTAAGGTAAGGATTATAACCTCCACCTCCAAGTATAAGAGATTTATTACATAGAGAGAGAAGATCACTGATTGCTTTCCAATACGCATTGTTTGATAAATTTATTCTAGATTGAGGATCTCCACATAGCATATCTGCCCCTGCTTGAATGATTAAAAGATCAGGACAATTTATTTTGAAATAAGGAATTATAAATTTATTAATTAAAAAATTTATATCTTCATCATTAAATTTCTCAGAAACAGGAAAATTTAAAATATTTTTAATTTTACAATCATCAACAAGCCCAGTGAAAGGCCATCTGTTTTTTTCATGTATCGAAACAATATTTACTTTTTTATTATCCAAAAAAAAGTCCTGCACACCATCACAGTGGTGAGCATCTATATCTACATATAAAATATTTTGAAAACCTAACTCGATAGCTTTTAAAATTGAAAGAACGCAATCATTAAGAAAACAAAAACCATATGCCTCTGATTTTCTTCCATGATGAGTTCCGCCAGATATATTTAAAATTCTGCCAGCTTTCTTGGCAGCAATCGTTTCTATTGCTGAAATAGAAGCTTTCGCTGCAGTAGCCGGTCTAGAAAAAACTTCACTAAATATAGGGTTATTTCCAATACCAATATTATACTTTTTTTTAATTTTTTCAGGAAGTGTTTGTTTATCTTCTGCTTCTTTTAAGGCAAGAACATAATCTATATCATGAAACTTTATCAATTCTTCTATTTCTGCAGGACCATGCTTTACTATTTGCTTTTCTTCAATCCATCCCATCATTTGAACAAGCTCTACACTTGGCCAAACTCTGTCCATATCTAATGGATGCCCTCTTCCATATCGGGAGCCTTTAAAAACGTCACTTGTATATAAAAAATTCTGCATTGTGGTTTTTTGTAATATATATATCTATAATATAAAATAAAATATAATAGGTTAAAATGATTAGAGGGATATTTATAGCATCAACTATTTTTCTAATATGGGAAATTTGTTGTGTGTTTTTTGATTTACCTACATTCATGTTACCACCTCCTTCTAAGATATTTGTTTCAATTTTCAATAACTGGGAGGAGCTTCTAAAACATACAGCTTACACATTCACAGAAATTTTAGCCTCCATCATTATAGGAACTATTATAGGGATAACGACAGCTTTACTTATTTCTTCTTCTGCTAAATTGAAGATATGGATAATGCCAATTTTATTAGCAAGCCAATCAATACCTGTTTTTGCATTAGCTCCTTTATTAATTCTATGGCTTGGTTACGGGATGAGTAGTAAGATAGTTATAGGAGTATTAATTGTTTTTTTTCCTATAACATCAAACTTCACAGATGCATTAAATAAAGTACCTCAAGAATTAATTGATGCTGGGAAAACATTAAATTTTACTAATGCTCAATTATTTTGGAAAATAAAAATCCCATCGTCATTACCTGGTTTATGTTCCGGCATCAGAGTTGCTGCATGTTTTGCCCCTATTGGAGCTGTTGTTGGGGAATGGATAGGTGGGAGTACTGGACTTGGTTCTTTTATGATCTATAGCAATGCAAGACTTCAAACTGACAATATGTTTGCAGCATTAATTGTTTTAATTTTTATGACAATCTCCATTTATAAAATTACTGATTTCGTTTTAAGTAAATATGTATGGTGGAAATAAATAATTTGTTGATTTTTTTATTAAAAATATTAATTGTATTATTGCCGGGGGTGCACGACATAAGTCTTGCTGAGAAATTAACCCTTATAACCTGATCTGGTTAGAACCAGCGGAGGGAGATGCAAAATGAATGTTTTTTTTAAGATAATAACTAGTTTTTCACTTATGATTATTGCGAACATAGCAATTGCAAAAACTGATAAACTTAGCATTGGACTGGATTGGTTTATTAACCCTGACCACGCTCCTTTAATCATAGCTCAAAAGAGAGGCTATTTTGAGGAGGTTGGACTAGATATTGATATGATAGAACCAGCAGATCCCAATGACCCACCCAAACTTGTTGCTGCTGGCAAATTAGACCTAGCTATTTCTTATCAACCACAACTTCATATTCAGGTGGATCAGGGATTACCAGTAGTAAGGGTTGGAACTTTGGTTGGTGTTCCATTGAATTCCTTGGTTGTTTTGAAAAATGGACCTATAAAGTCAATTTCAGACCTAAAAGGTAAAAAAATTGGTTTTTCTGTCGGAGGTTTTGAAGAAGCCTTACTTTCGGGAATGTTACAAAAATATAATATCAAAATGACAGATGTAGAGTTAGTAAATATTAATTTTTCATTATCGCCATCTCTAATAGCCCAAAAAGTTGATGCAGTTATAGGAGCATTTAGAAACTTTGAGTTAAATCAGATGGATATTGTAAATCATCCTGGAAAAGCATTTTATCCCGAAGAACATGGGGTACCTACATACGAAGAGCTCATCTATATTTCAAATAAGAAAAATAGAAACAACCCAATTTTTAATAAGTTTTTTAAAGCTATTCAAAGAGCTACCTTAACAATCATTAATGACCCCGAAACAACTTGGAAAGACTTTTCAACATATCGTAAAGGCCTTGATGATGAATTAAATAAGAGAGCTTTTAAAGATACCTTAACTAGATTTGCTTTGAGACCACAAGCACATGATATCCAAACATATGAAGATTTTGGTGTTTTTCTTAAACAAAAAGGAATAATCAAAAAAAACATTCCAGTGAACACCTATGCAAAACCATAAAGTATAAACTTATATTGATATTACACGTTTTTTATTTAAAATTAGTCTGGGCAGACTAACTAAAATTATTAACTGTGGATGTAAAACTTTATGAAGTCTTTAATTTTATTTATTATCCTACTATGTCTTTGGTTGTTGATGTCTGGGCACTACACTAATTTAATTATCGGTCTAGGTATAGTCTCTTGTGCCTTTTGTACCTATTTGGCTAATAGAGCAAAATTAATCGATGAAGAAGGTTTGCCGCTATTTTTTTTCCCTAGGCTTCTAAATTATTTATTTTGGTTATTTAAAGAGATAATTATTTCAAACTTTAATACAGCTAAAGTTATAATTTCTGGAAATGTTGAGCCTGAAATATTTACAGTGAAAGCCTCTCAACATACTGATGTGGCCAAGGTGACTTATGCAAATTCTATTACTTTAACACCTGGCACAGTAACTACTAAAATTAAAAATAATATATTAGAAGTTCACGCTTTAAATTCAGATTTTGGTGATGACGTAAGAAGCAATGAAATGGATAAAAAAGTTAAACTGTTAGAGGGAGAGCGTTAATGTTCTTGGCAGCTTTGACAGCATGTGCCATATCAGCTTTATTAGTGCTAGCAAGAATAGTACTTGGGAAAACAACTTTTGATAGAGTTTTGGCTGTAAATAGTCTTGGAACAATAATTGTAATTGGAATTGCTCTTCATGGATTTTATGCAAATAGACCAGAATTTTTAGATATTGCAATAGTATATGCTCTGATAAATTTCATAGGAACAGTGGCGATATTAAAACTTTTTAGTACTGGTTCATTTAAAGGAAATAAAAAGTAATGGACTTGTTTACAGATTTGCTCACAGGATTATTTTTTTTCTTAGGCTCCCTATCTATAATTATTGGAGCTTGTGGTCTTATCAAACTACCTGATGTTTTTTCTAGGATTCATGCCGCTGGTATGATTGATACAGGAGGCACAGCTTTTTTTGTTCTTGGGATGATTATGCAATCAGGATGGTCATTAATTACTGTAAAATTATTATTAATTGGAATTTTTATATTTTTTACTAGTCCAGTAACAAGTCATGTCACTGCTAATTTGGCAAGAGAAAAAGGAATGGTTCCTGTAGGCAAAAAAATTGGAAAGTTATTATGATATCTGAGTTAATTATAAATGCTTTTTTAGTTTCAATTATGTTAGCAATTGCTATTGCTCTACTTAAAGCTCGAACTGTTATTTATACCGTACTTTTAACAAGTGCTTATTCATTAGTTGCTGCGCTTATGTTTATTACATTAGATGCTGTCGATGTTGCCTTTACTGAGGCATCAGTAGGCGCAGGTATATCGACAATATTATTTTTAGCAGCTATGGCTTTTTTGCCCAAAAAAGAAGAAAAAAATGTTACCAACCAAGCTTTTCCAGCATTGTTATGCCTTACCCTTGGCGGTGTTTTAATATGGTGCAGTTTTGATTTGCCTGAAATTGGACTAGCCACTTCCCCTATACATCAACACATTGTTCCTGAATATATTTTAGGTTCACGTGATGATATTGGAATACCTAATATTGTAACCTCAGTTTTAGCTAGTTATCGTGGTTACGATACTTTTGGGGAAACTATTGTTGTGTTTACAGCAGGGATAGCAGTCTTAGCTATATTAAAAAATAATAAAACAAGTTTAAAAAAAATAAAATCTCAAAAAAAAGTTGCAACAAATGGACAATAACCCGATTTTAAGAATAGCAACAAAAATTCTTTTTGCCCCAATAATTTTATTTGGATTATATGTACAATTTCATGGTGATTTTGGTCCTGGAGGAGGATTCCAAGCAGGAGTAATAGTAGCTAGTGCATTTATTCTTTATGCAATAGTATTTGGACTAGAAAAAGGTAAAGAGCTTTTTCCGTTAAGTATTAATATATTTTTACTTGCATTAGGTGGTATTTTATACGGTGGTGTTGGCATCGCTTCCATGATGCTCGGGGATGAATTTTTATCCTATAATGTACTAGGTTCCTCTCAACAAGCTGGTCAACATATCGGTATATTACTAGTTGAATTTGGTGTTGGCTTAACCGTTTCGAATGTCATGATAGCCCTGTTCTATGCTTTTGCTAGCTTTGAATCATCCAATGGAGAAAAAAAATGATTTCTTCAGCTCTAGGCGTTTGGAATTATTGGGTTGTTTTCCTTTTAATGATGATAGGTTTGTTCTTAGTAATTGGAAGACAGAATTTTTTAAAAAAAATTGTTGGTTTAACTATTTTTCAAACTTCCGTGTTCCTCTTATATATAACTTTCGGGAAAATAAAGGGGGGCACTCCTCCAATATTAAATAATATAAATGAGACAATTTACTCTAACCCATTGCCACATGTTCTTATTCTTACAGCTATTGTGGTAGGTGTTGCAACGACAGCTTTAGGTCTATCTTTAGTTTTAAGAATAAACTCTGAATACGGAAGTATTGAAGAAGAAGATATATCTGCTCAAGATTTAGTTGATTATCATGATCAAATAGAAACAAGCAAAACAGTTAGTATTAAATTTAAAAAATGACAGATATCATTATCAAAAACTTACCTATACTAGTAGTCCTTTGTCCCTTGATGATGTCACTTTTTGTAGTACTAATTCCAAATACTTTTATAAGTTGGATTGTTACACTTTTCACAACCTTAATAACCTTTATATTTTCTTTACTTTTGTATCAAGAAGTCTATCAATATTCTTCAATCTCATATGCTCTAGGAAATTGGATTCCCCCTTTAGGAATAGAGTATGTGATAGATAAAGTTTCAATTATTCCTATCATAATCATTACTCTAATTAGTTTCTTAACTACGTTTTTTGCATCCAAAATAATGCCTGCTGAAATTAATAACTCATCAATCTCAAAGGTTTATAGTTTATGGCTATTAGCCATCGCAGGTTTAATTGGTTTAGTAACAACAGGTGATGCATTCAATCTTTTTGTCTTTCTAGAAATTTCTTCCCTTGCTTCAGTAGCTTTGGTTGCAATGGGTGCTCAAAAAGACAAGCAAGCGTTAGTCGCAGCTTACAATTATCTAATTTTAGGTGCTGTCGGCGCCACATTTTACGTAATTGGCGTTGGCTTATTATATGGTATTACTGGCACCCTAAATCTAGCAGATCTCTCAAGTCGTATTACTGAAATAAATGATAATAGAGCGCTTGTAGCAGGTTTTGGATTTATGATTGTCGGCATTATGGTTAAGGCAGCTGTGTTCCCATTACATATTTGGCTTCCTAGAGCATACGCCTATGCGCCTTCTGCAGTTTCAGTTCTTCTAGCTGCAACCGCAACGAAAGCTTCTCTTTATATATTGGCACGTATTTTATTTTCTGTTTTTGATATTTCAGATACTTTAATAACTTTAACTCTAACTTATGTTATCCTTCCTCTATCAATAATAGCAATGTTTGCCGGAACAATTATGGCTATTTATGAAAAGGATATTAAACGTTTATTAGCACATTCATCGATTGCTCAAATAGGCTATATTACACTCGCTTTTGCAATTGGGACTAAAGCAAGTGTTGCTGCTGGATTTATACATATGTTTAATCACGCTCTTATAAAAGGTGCCTTATTTATGGCAATCACATCAATGAGTTTTTATTTAAACAAAAGAATGACAATTAATACTTTATCTGGTCTTGGTCGAGCGATGCCAATTACTTTTTCCTGTTTTGTAATATGTTCACTTAGTCTTGCAGGTGTTCCTTTAACGGCTGGCTTTATATCAAAATTGTATATTATTAAAGCTTCAATTAGTGCTGAGGGAGTGTGGATCGCACTACTTATTTTAGCCAGCTCTGCATTATCCGTTATATATTTGTGGAAAATGATAGAAGCTATGTGGTTTCATGAAGGTCCTAAAGACCTTGTAATAAAAGAAAATCCAACAGTTTATATTGCATTATTAATGATAACATTTCTAAATATATACTTTGGTTTAGATGCTTCAATAGTAGTTAACAGTAGTTTCGAAGCTGCAGATCAATTACTCGGAGTTCAAAAATGATCTCTTTAGAAACTTATATTTTTATAACTATTTTACCTCCGCTTTTCGTTTGCTTAATAACACCTCTTTTATCAAAAAATGAAAACCTAAGAGACGCGCTTGGTCCTGTAGGGGGAATAATTAGTTCTTATGGAGCTATAGAAATTTTTACTGCTGTTTTAGAAGGAAAAAATATTAGTATAAAGCTTCTGCAAATTGCTGATGGCATCTTTATTAGCTTTGATGTTACACCATTGGGAGCAATATTTGGTTTAGTTGCGTCAGTTCTTTGGATTTTTGCAGCTATTTACTCAGTTGGTTATATGAGAGGTAATCAAGAAAAGAACCAAACACGGTTTTACACATATTATGCAATTGCTGTACATGCAGCTTTATGCATAGCCTACTCAGGGGATTTGTTAACATTATTCATTTTTTATGAAGTACTAACATTTTCAACATATCCACTAGTTACTCACAAACAAAACGAATTGGCGCTAAAGGCTGGACGGCTTTATATGTCCATACTAGTAGGCTCATCAGTAATTTTTTTACTTCCTGCAATAATATGGGTATGGATACTTACTGGATCACTTGAAATGTCTAAACATGGTGTTTTAGATGGTTATTTAAACTACGAGCATGCTCCATATCTACTTGCTATGTTTGCCTTTGGAATAGGTAAAGCTGCCCTAATTCCTATACATAAATGGTTGCCAGCTGCTATGGTTGCTCCTACGCCAGTTTCAGCTTTATTACATGCTGTAGCAGTTGTTAAAGCTGGAGTTTTCACAATGTTATTAGTATTAACAAATGTTTTTGGGATAGATTTTTTGTCTAAAACCGGAGCATCAATCTGGTTGATTTGGTTAGCTTCTTTTACATTACTTATTACAAGTATAATAGCAGTTTACAAAGATGATATTAAAGCAAGATTAGCCTATTCAACTATTAGTCAATTATCATATATTACTTTGGGGGGAGCCTTGGCTTCAGCGACAGCTACTCAAGGAGCAATTTTACACATAGTTACTCATGCTGCGGGGAAGATCACGTTATTCTTTGTTGCAGGTGCCATTTATGTTGGAGCTAAAATATCTAAAATATCAGAATTAAATGGTCATGGTAAATCTATGTCTCTAATGTTATTGGCTTTTTTTATAGCATCTTTATCTATAATTGGTGTTCCCCCAATGGCTGGATCATGGAGCAAGTTTTTTCTAATACTGGGCGCTGCCGAAAGTGGTTATTTATTTGTATTAATTGTTTTTTCTATTTCAACTATTTTGAATGCTTATTACTTAATGGAAATTCCAGCTCGAGCTTTCTTCCTCAAAAAGGAAAAGGAAATTAAAGTTAAAATACCAGTACTCATAACAATTCCAACTCTATGTACATGTTTGTTGACGATAATCCTATTTTTTGCATTTGAGCCTTTTCAAAATTTAACCTCAATTATGGTAAAATAATTATGAAATCATTAATTAAAAAATTTGGTAAAATTAATTCTGGCGTTCTGGCTTTATGTATTTTATTTCTAATTTTAGAGCTTATTGGTCATAGATATGGTGAAACCTCAATAGAAGATATAATATTTTTTCCTGCCTTTTTTGGGTTCTTATCATGTATAATCATTTTTAAAATAGGTGTGAGCTTAAGAGCATTTCTTATGAAAGACGAGGATTATTATGATAGATAGTTTTCCTCCAGGGATGATTATGGTGATTGGGGCATTATTAATCCCCTTCTTACCGCATATTGTAAGACAAATATTCATGATGTTATTAGTCTTATTATCAGCTTACCCCCTAACACTTGGAATAGGTGTCCATACAACTATTAATTTTTTTGATTTAGAGTTCATACTTTTTCAATCTGATGCACTAACTATTCCCTTTGCCATCATTTTTCATATAGCAGCAGTTTTAAATATAATTTATGGAGCACATGTAAAACATTGGAAACAACATGTTGCGATTATGAGTTATAGTGGTGCTGCTATTGCTGCAGTTCATGCAGGAGACCTTCTTACATTATTTGTTTGGTGGGAGGCGACAGCTTTTACTTCAGTTTTTTTAATTCTAGCCAGTAATACGCGTAGATCTTACAAGTCAGCCTTTCGGTACATAGTAATTCAAGTTACTTCTGGAATGTTTTTGCTAGCAGGTGCCTTAATTTTACTAAATAATGAGGGAAATGCGCTTCTTACAAAATTTGATATTAATACTCTTTATGGACAATTAATTTTCATTGCTTTTGGTATTAAAGCAGCTTTTCCTCTTTTAAATGGTTGGCTTCAAGACTCATATCCAGAAGCATCAGAGATTGGTACCGTTGCACTCTCAACATTTACAACCAAGCTGGCCATTTATTGCTTTGCAAAATGTTTTGCAGGAACTGAAATATTAATTGCTATTGGAGCAATTATGACATTTTATCCAATATTTTTTGCTGTTATTGAAAATGATTTAAGAAGAGTTTTAACTTATAGCTTAAATAACCAGCTTGGTTTTATGATAGTAGCCATTGGGATAGGAACTGAATTAGCTATTAATGGAGCTGTAGCTCACGCTTTTGCGCATATTTTATATAAAGGACTTCTATTTATGGGGATGGGAGCTGTCCTTTATAGAGTTGGAACCTGTAAAGCTTCTGAATTAGGTGGACTATTTAAATACATGCCTATTACTGCAGTTTGTACAATAATTGGAGCTATTTCTATTTCAGCATTTCCACTTTTTAGTGGGTTTGTTGCAAAATCTTTAATTATGTCAGCATTAGGTAAAGAAGGATTGGTTCTTGTTTATTTTATGCTTTTATTTGCTTCTGCAGGAGTACTTCATCATTCTGGAATTAAAATACCTTTTTTTGCATTTTTTGCTCACGATAGTGGTATTAAAACTAAAGAGGCGCCAATAAATATGATTGCGGCAATGGTGATAGCCTCATTACTTTGTATATTAATTGGGGTGTTTCCATCTCTCTTCTATTCAATACTACCATATCAAATTGCATATGAACCTTATGATTTCAGCCATGTTGTAGGACAATTACAACTTCTCACATTTGCTGCATTTGCATTCATATGTTTGTGGCATTTTAAGATATATCCACCAGAGTTAAACTCAACAGTTCTTAATAGTGATTGGATTTATAGAAAAATGATACCTGGTGTGTTAATTCCATTTTTAAGCATGATGTCAAATATAAATATAAAAATGAGTAATTATATAATTGATACATCTTTAAAAACTAAAACATATTTAGCAAATATTATGACAAGAGATAGAGTTTTTGACCGAGAGGTTGGAAAAGATGGCTTGATTATTCTTCAAGTTTTTACTGTTTTTTTAGTTTTTGTTTTAGTTTCACAGTTTTTTTAATTATTTTTGATCAAAAATATAGCTGTGTTTTTTTGAGATGTGTTATAAATTTATCTGTTGAGGCATAGAATTAATCAAACCATATTATTATTTTAAAAATTTATTAACTTAAGGGAAGATTTATGAAAAAAGATAAAAAAAGTTTACCAGCTGGTGTTCCTGAAGAAAATGTTTACGAGAACACTCATGTTTTATTATATGTTTTTTACGCAATTGCTGCTGCCAGTATTGTTTTATTATTGGTTAATCAATAATTGAACGAATTATTAATATACCAGGATAAAATACTCAGTCTTGCTGCTGAAAATAAAAAAAGCTTGCCTATAGAAAATTTCAATAGATCTTATGAAATTAAGAACCCTTTATGTGGTGATGAAGTAAAAGTGCGTATTAAGCTTGTAAATAACGAAATTGATGATATTTCCACAATAGTAAGGGGATGTGCTCTTTGTGAAGCTTCAGCCGGACTTACAGTAAAATTATTTAAAAATAAAAAAATACCTAATAACAATTTTGTAAAAGATTTTTTAAATTGGTTAGAAAATAAAGATCAAGATCTTCCAATATCATTGCCTGATGAAATAGGTGTTTTTACACCCATTAGAGATATTAAAAACAGACATAAATGTATAACCATGCCATTTGAGGCCATACTCAAATCAATAAAAGAAGATTTATAGATTTAATCAGGCTTTACTGAATGTTTCCCAAACCACGTTATTGCTCCGACAAGAACTATCGGATAAACAATTAGTAAAATAATACCTATATCTGGATTCATTGATTTGCCTTCTTATAAAGAAAAAATTATATTTATGTTTTATAAAAAAAAATCAAAAAATGCTAGTACCTATATATTTTTTTTTGTTAAGTAGATACATAACAAATTTATGGATAGTTGTATGAGTAACAGAGAAATAATGGAATATGATGTTGTGGTTGTTGGTGCAGGTCCCTCAGGGCTTAGTGCTGCCATTAAACTCAAACAACTTAGTAAAATAAATAAAAAAGATATTTCAGTATGTATAATTGAAAAAGGTTCAGAGGTTGGAGCACATATTGTTTCAGGAGCGGTCATTGAGACCAAGGCACTTGATGAACTTATACCAGATTGGAAATCTAAAAACTGTCCTTTGAAAACGCAGGCTAGAGAAGATTCATTCCTATTTCTTACTGAAAAGAAATCATATAAATTACCAACCCCTCCTCAAATGGATAATAAAGGTAATTACATCATTAGTTTGAGCGATCTTACGAAATGGCTGGCGGAGCAAGCTGAAGCTCTTGAAGTTGAAATTTATCCTGGGTTTTCAGCCTCAGAGGTTTTGTTTGATGAAAATAACAAAGTAATTGGTGTTGCTACATGTGATATGGGAAGGTTAAAGGATGGAAGCAAAGGTCCAAATTTTGAACAAGGTATTGAACTACGCGCCAAACAAACAATTTTCTCTGAAGGATGTAGAGGACATTTAGGTAAAAATTTAATTAATAAATTTAACCTAAATGCTAATTCCTCACCTCAAACCTATGGGATAGGTATCAAGGAACTATGGGAAGTAAAACCTGAAAATAGTAAACCTGGTAGTATCATGCATACCACTGGTTGGCCACTTAAGAATGATACTTATGGAGGATCTTTTCTATATCATTTGGATGAAAATAAAATCTCTATTGGTTTTGTTATTGGTCTTGATTATAAAAACCCATACTTATCTCCATATATGGAATTTCAACGTTTTAAGCATCATCCAGAAATTAAAAAAATTTTAGAAGGAGGCCGAAGAATAAATTATGGCGCTAGAGCTTTAAACGAGGGTGGTATACAATCACTACCAAAATTAACTTTTCCTGGTGGTCTTCTTACAGGATGTGAAGCTGGATTTCTAAATGTACCTAAAATTAAAGGTACTCATTTAGCGATGAAATCTGGTATTTTAGCTGCAGAAGCTATTTTCAATAAAATTGATGATAGTGATGAAATGTTTAATTTTGAAGAATTAGTTAGAGCTAGCTGGTTATGGACTGAATTACATAAAGTTAGAAATATAAGACCTTCATTTAAATGGGGATTTTGGAAAGCAATAGCGTACAGTGCGATAGATACATATATTTTTAAAGGTAATGCGCCATGGACTATCAATCATCATGGGACTGATCATGAAAGCCTTGAAAACAAAAATAAGCATGAAAAAATCGATTATCCAAAACCTGATAATATTTTAAGTTTTGATAGACTAACAAATGTATCTTTTTCTGGAACAAATCATGAGGAAAATCAACCTTGCCATTTAACCCTTAAAGATGAACATGTTCCAATTGATATTAATTTAGCCTTATATGACAACCCTGAAACAAGATATTGTCCTGCAGGTGTATACGAAATTATTTATGAAAACAATAATCCTAAGTTGCAAATTAATGCTCAAAACTGCGTACATTGTAAAACTTGTGATATAAAAGATCCAACCCAAAACATTAACTGGGTTGCACCTCAAGGTGGTGGTGGACCCAATTATCAAGGCATGTAATATCTTTAATTTTTTGAATAGACTTAATCGATTAATTTATTTAACATGATAAATATTTTAGAGGTATTTTCATTTGAACCAATCAATTGTTGGTATTTTATGGATGGTCATAACCACCATCTTATTTGTAGGTGTAACTGCTACTGTTAGGTACCTAGAAGGTGATGTGCCTGCCCCACAAGCAGCTTTTCTAAGATATGCGATTGGAACAGTTTTATTAACTCCATCGCTAATATCCCTAGCTAAAATTAAACCTGATCGACCACTTTTAAATAAATTTATACTTAGGGGTCTTGTTCACTCAATTGGGGTAACTTTATGGTTTTATGCTATGTCAGTAATGCCAGTAGCAGAAGTTACCGCTATAGGATTTCTTACTTATATTTTTGTATCAATTGGCGCATCAATTTTCTTAAAGGAAAAATTACATAAGCACAGATTAACAGCAATTTTAATTTCCTTTATTGGAGCACTTATCATTTTAAGACCAGGTTTCAAGGTAATTGAAACTGGTCAAATGGGAATGTTAATAGCAACAATGGTATTTACAGCATCATACCTAATAGCTAAAGTTGTTTCCAAGGAAAGATCATCATCAGAAATAGTCGCTATGTTATCTATTTTCACAACTATATTTTTAATTCCATCAGCTATTTATAGTTGGGAACCTTTATCTATTAAAGCTTTTTTAATTCTATCTTTTACAGCTATAATTGCTACTTTGGGGCATATAACAATGACAAAAGCAATTAAAGCAGCCCCAATGGTGGTTACACAACCTATTCTATTCCTTCAACTAGTTTGGGCTTCGATGGTTGGTTTATTTATATTTGATGAAGGCTTTGATTTATATGTAATATTAGGTGGAACTATAATTATGTTATGTGTTTGTTATGTTTCTTATAGAGAACATAAACTAGGGAAGAAAATAACCAGTGAAGCTTTACAAAAAGTGATTTAAAATTATCAAAAATATAGAACCTAAGATAGTTAGACAGGCAATCGCAATTAAATTAGGGCCAAAAACTAATTTTGAAATAGATATTTTAAAATTTTCTGCTGTAGTCAAAACAGATAAGGAAGTGAAACTACATGATGTGCCTGCGCACCACCCAATTAAGTGAGCTTGCATCAAAAAAGCTGCTTCCCAAACTGATAAAAGAGGCGCAAACAAAGATAAAATAGGTGCCGAAGTGATAATAGGATGAATACCTGCCAAACCCAAAATCCAAACTATCAATGGAAGAAAAATTATCATTATCCAAAAAGGGAAATTATTGCCTACATTAGTTTCAATAAAATTTTGAATCTCTATAGAACCACTTAATATTGATCCTAAAAACATAGATACTGAAATTAATAACATTTCATCACCAGAGTTTTGTATTAAATTATTTAAATTTTTTATAATTAATTTTGTCGTTTCAGGTCTTCTTAGAGTCTGAAAAGTAACTAAAACAGGAATAACGATTATAATTGCACTTAAGGCTGTTTTATCAAAAAAATACCCTATTGATAGAACACATCCTGCTAAAATTAGTAACCTTGAAAAAATGGGTTTAACACAACCTATGGCTTCAATTAAGTTACTAAAAGTCAATTTTCCGATTAAAAATCTAATAGTAAATAAATTAAAAAATATAGCCACAAACAATCCAAAAACTATTCCTAGCCACGCTGACTCTTTAGGAAGATATAACTGTCCAACTGCAAAACTTACAAAAAAGGGTGACCATAAAACTGCAGTATTCATACCCCTTATCGCAGCTTCTCCAGCTGCTTGCCTTGTAATTTTATTTGAATTTTTTGGAATTACTGAAGACAAAAGTGGAAAAGTACCTATATTAAGAACTCCCCCAAGTATATGTGAAGTAACTTGAATACCTGATAAAACTTTAGAAGAAATTAGATCAGATAAAAGTTTCTGTGTTTTCTCAACTGAGGGCATTGTCATTGCAGTAGATCTAAGAAGCCACAGGCTAGGTAAAAAAGCTGCAAATATAATAAAAAAATTACCTGCCTTCAATAAACTTTCTGAATTAGGAAACTCTGACAAAATTAAATATGTCCCTAAAAATAAAAGACATACCATTAATTTAGTACTCAATCTTGATAATATAAACATAACAAGTAGTAAAACTGCATAAACAAATATAATTATAAAATCGTATATAGATCCAAAATTGAAACCATATATGATAGGCAAAACAGCAAGCCAACAAAAAATTGTTAAAATTAATTTTATGATCATTTTAATTATTTCTTTAAACTTATTTTTTTTCCAAGAACTTCAGGGAAAGAAGCTTTTTTATGTGTATTTTTTAAAAGAACAAGCCTGTTAAAGGCCCAGGAAGGGTAATGTTCAACTTTTCTAATATTCAGATTTACGTTAATTAAAATTTTTTCTGCAACAGCAATAACTTTCTTTTGTTTTTTTGAGAAAATATCAAGACAGAGGTGCATTCTTTTTTTGTCACAATCTACAACCAATAAACGCACATTAAACTCTTCATTTAAGTTCATCTCATTTAAATAATGATAATGAGCTTGCAAAACGAATGGTCCCTGTTTTTTTTTAATTGCATGTGATTCACCAATTCCTAAAATTTCTTCTAAAAAAAAGTCTAATGAATTGTCAAATACTAATGTGTAATAAACAACATTCATATGACCATTATAATCTATCCATTCAGGTAGTACTTTTTTAGAAGGCAATACTAGTGGTGTATTATATGGTCCATTATCACCTTGAATATCGTCATTATTTTTATTCATTTATAAAATCTACTTCATTAATTTTTCGATAAAATTTTTGTTGCTTCTTCAATACCTTTTATGGTCAAAGGCACCATCCTATTAGAAAAAATATTTTTAATTATATTTATAGATTGTGAATAATTCCAATGTTCAAACATGGTAGGATTAATCCAAACACTAGAGGGCCAATGTGTAACAGCTCTTTCTAACCATACTTGGCCACTTTCTTTATTATAATGTTCGTTAGCCCCACCCTCTATTAGTATTTCATAAGGGCTCATAGCTGCGTCACCTACAAAGATACATTTGTAATCTTTTCCGTAAGTCCTAAATATTTCTGTTGTAGAAAATTGTTCTTTCCATCTCCTTGAATTATTTTTCCAAACACCCTCGTAAAGGCAATTGTGAAAATAGAAAAAATTTAAATTTTTGAAAACATTTTTAGCAGCTGAAAAAAGGTTTTCAACTTGCATGACATAATCATCCATTGAACCACCTACATCCAGGAAAAGAATTATTTTTATTGAGTTTTCTCTTTCTTTACGCGTTTTAACATCCAAATATCCATTTTTAGCAGAATAATTAATCGTTTCATCTATATCTAACTCTTCATTAATACCAGTCCTTGCCCATTGTCTAAGGCGTTTTAAAGCTATTTGCATTCCCCTAGTATCAAGCTCTCTAGTATCATCAAAGTCTCTAAATACTCGTTTGTCCCATACTTTTACTGCTTTTCCTTGTCCTCTTCCAATTTGACCAATTCTTACTCCTTCAGGATTATACCCATATGCACCAAAAGGAGACTTACCTGAAGTACCAATCCATTTACTTCCTCCTTGATGACGTTTTTCTTGTTCTTTTAATCTTTCTTCAAGGGTTTTCATAAGTTGTTCAAACCCACCTAATGACTTTATTTCATCCATTTCTTTTTGGGTGAAATGTTTATTTAACATTTTTTGGAGCCATTCTTTAGGAACATTAATTTGCTCAAGGATATCATCTAATTTTAAGCTATCAATGCCTTTAAAGTATTGGCCAAATACAATATCAAAGCGGTCAATTAACCTTTCATCTTTAACTAAACATGTACGGGCTAAATAATAGAATTTATTTATATCAAACTCTATAAAATCAAGCTTGATACTCTCTAAAAACATAAAAAATTCATTTAAAGAAATTGGAATTTTGGCGTTCTTTAATTTAAAAAAAAAATCTAAAAACATCCTTTTATCTGTTACCTCTTGCCATGAATGCTAACCTTTCAAACAAATGAATATCTTGTTCATTTTTTATAAGAGCACCATGTAGTTTCGGTAATAAATCTTTACTGTCGCTTTTTAAGTCTAAAGGATTAATATCTTCTAATAATAGTAATTTAATCCAATCCAAGGCTTCTGAGGTAGATGGTTTCTTTTTTAGTCCGGGAACATCTCTAATTTCAAAAAATCTTTTGAGAGCATTATCTAATAATAATTTTTTAATATTTGGGAAATGGACATTAACAATCTTTTTTAAAGTATCAATATCTGGGAATTGAATATAATGAAAAAAGCATCTTCTTAGAAAAGCTTCCGGCAACTCTTTTTCATTGTTAGATGTAATAATAACAATTGGTCTTTTGTTAGCTTTAATAACTTGGTTAGTTTCGTAAACATAAAATTCCATTCTATCCAATTCTTGTAAGAGATCATTAGGAAACTCTATGTCTGCTTTATCTATTTCATCTATTAATAATACTGATCTTTGTGAGGATTCAAATGAATTCCAAATTTTCCCTTTTTTTATATAATTACCAATATTCTCAATTTTTTTATCCCCTAATTGGCTGTCTCTTAATCTACTTACTGCATCATACTCGTATAAACCTTGTTGAGCTTTAGTAGTCGATTTAATATTCCATTCAATGATTTCTAAACCCATGCTTGATGATATCTGTCTAGCAAGCTCCGTTTTACCCGTGCCGGGCTCTCCTTTTATTAAAAGTGGTTTTTCAAGAGCGATCGCTGCATTCACAGCTACATTTAAGTCATCAGTTGATATATAATTTTTAGTTCCTTTGAATTTCATAAAAAAAATCTTTCTTAGTAATTAGTAATTGTTTTTTATTTCATTTTTTAAAGCCTCTATATATTTAGGCCCAACTTCACAACATCCACCTACTATTGAAACATTATTTTCTATGAAGCTCAACGTATCCTTTACAAATTTATTAATATTAAAGTCATCTCTTTTTTCAAGAATAGAAACATCGTTTCCATCATTTAACAAATTCACTGACTTAAAACCATTAGGCAAACCACCATACGGTTTATTAAATTTTTTCATTATTTCAATAGATTGATGAATAGCTTCAGGAGGGGCACAATTAACCAAAAAAGTTTTAACTTTGGTGTTTTTGAATTGATTGAGAGCATCCTCTAATCTCTCCCCAGATCTAAGAAAAGTTCCATCTTCTTCTTTAACACAAAAACTTAGCCAAACTTCTTTTTCAGAAGTGAGAGCTGTTTCAGTAACAATTTCAGCTTCTTGAATAGAGCTGACAGTTTCACAACATAATATGTCAACGTGTGACTGCTGAATTTCAACAATTTTTTTATATATGTCACTTGCCTCTTGCTTACTAAGCCCAACTTCAGTTTTGTAGCTCATAACTAAAGGTGGTAAAGAACCAATAAGCAAAATTTTTTTACCACACGAATAGGAATTGATAGCTTCCTTGGCTGCGTTAATAGCTGTTTCTTGAAGAGATTTAAAAATATGTTCTAAATTAAATCTTCTTAAACGGTCTGGTGTAATCGTATATGAATTCAGGGTAATAGCCTCGGCACCAGATTTTATAAAATCTTTGTGCAAATCAACAACTAATTGATAATTATCTATTAAAACTCTTGCTGACCAAAGATAATCTGGTTTGACCTTTGATCTATGAATTAACTCTTGCCCCATACCCCCATCTATGAGAGTTATATTTTTTTTATTCAACTAATCTGTCCTCCACCAAATTAATTACTTTTCTTAATTTTGATTAAAAAAATTAGTGGTATTGAAAAAAATCCGACCCACGAGAAAAGTTTGAAAGCATCTATATATCCAACCATCAAACTTTGTCTATTTAATTCATTTGTTAATTTAGCTATATTGAGGTTATCGAAATCGCTTATCAAATCAGTAAACTGGATACCTTGGTTCCAAATAGAAACTAATGAACCAATTTCTCCAAAATTAATCTGCCCCATATGAAGAACTACAGCAACACTAACAGAAATAAAAAAACTAGAACCTATGTTTCTTACAAGGTGAAACATTGCGGTTGCTTCACCATGAAATTTATTCGATAAGGTTGCAAAACATATCACACTAACTGGTGGCCAAGTTAATCCAACACCCAACCCCTGAACTAAACTTGCCCACGCAATATTTTCGAATGTCATATTAATATCAAAAGTAGACATATACAAACCTGAAACAGCTTGAATGGCAAAACCAAAAAAGATAATAATTCTCGGATCAACCCTGCCAGTAAAAGCTATGATAGCAAAACCAACAAAGGTACCTATACCTCTCATACCTAATATTATTCCTATAACAGATTGAGGATAACCACGTAACTCTTGCAATAATGGTGGGAAAATTACCATTGGTACAAAATTCAACATTCCAAAAAAGAATATTAAAATTAATCCAACTGAATAATTCCTATCTTTAAATATACTTAAATTTATAAATGGTTTTTTTGTAGTTAGACTGTGAGTAATAAAAATATAAAAACCTATTATAGCAATACCACATTCAATTATTGTTTCAGTACTTTCAAACCAACTATTCCTTTCTCCCCTGTCAAACATTATTTGTAATGCTGCAACACTAAATGCTAAAGCTAGAAAACCAATCCAATCCAAATTAAGTCCTCCAGATAATGGTCTTTTAGGAACTGTAGTTACAACTGCCAGCAATGCGCAAAACCCAAAAGGTACTAGCGTATAAAAAATCCACCTCCAATTTAAAAGCTCACCTAAATAGCCTCCAATAGTAGGAGCAATAACCGGTCCTAAAATGGTGCCCATGCCCCAGACTGCCATTGCAAGGGATATTTGTCTTTTGGGAAATGCAGCAAGAACTAAGGTTTGCGAAAGAGGAGGTAAAGGGGCACCAAAAACTCCTTGTGCAACTCTTGCTATAACTATTTCTTCTAAGGAATCAGACATACCACAAAAAATTGAAGATATAATAAATCCTAAAACACTAAAAATTAGTATATTTCGAATTTGTATTCTAGAAGACAGCCAACCAGCAAAAGGAGTAAAAATTGCTGTTGCAACAATGTTACCAGTTACAACCCAAGAAATTTGATCCTGAGTTGCACTCATAGCACCTCGCATATCTGACAATGCTATTGATGCTATAGTAACATTCATAGCATATAACATGGTAACAAAAGTAGCCGTAGCTAGAATAAACCATTTAAAAGAGGGATTGTTTTCAGATATTAAAGGTTTCAATTAAAGCTCAAAAAATTTAAATAAATTAGCAAAAGGTTTAAGAATAAAGGGAACTTCTGGATCGTGTTCAGTATCAATAGTTACTGAAACGGACATACCCATTCTGAGCTCTTTTTTTACTTCAGGTCCATCAAAATTTTTATTGACCACTTGACCAATTGATATTCTTACAGGAACTCTTTGTACAACTTTTACCCAATTGCCTGAAGAGTTTTGAGGAGGCAAAATAGAAAACTCTGCACCTGTCGCAGGACTAATGCTTTCAACTTTTCCACTCCAAAAATTATTGGGATAGGTATCAGGAACAAAAGTTACAGACTGCCCTACTTTTACATGGGTTAATTCTGTCTCTTTTAAATTAGCTTCTACCCAAGCTTTTTTCTCGTCAACTATTGCAAACAGTGTTCTACCTAAATTTATATACTCTCCTACCTCAATATTCATTTTGGCCACTATTCCCTCATGCTCTGCTAAAATATTTGATTTTTTAATAACAAATTTTATCTGATTTAATTGGCTTAAATGTTTTTTATAGAGAGGATGATCATAGGGATTGATGTTTTCATTACCATTGAGTGTAGTTAAAATTGACCTTGCCTTATCTTCAAAAATTTTTAACCTCTTTTTTGAGGATTGATAGGAATGTTTTATCTCTTCTAACTCATTATCTAAAGTAACAAATTTTAAATTATTTATTGCATATTTATATAAATACTCAGCCTCATCCAATTTACTTTTGAGTCCAACCCTTTTGTTTACTAAGTTCTTAATTCTATCCAATTCTAATTTTTGATATTCGACCTTTTCTTTGGCGAGTTTAATTTCAATATTAACCAGTGCATTTATCCTCGTTATTTCTGAAAAATAAAAGTCAATCTGTTCTTTAGCTAATTTTATCTCTTCTTTCGCCTCATTATACTTTGACTTTCTATTTTCTATTTCTTTAACTATATTAAGAAGGTTTTGTTCTTGTTCTATCAAATCAAGTTGAAGTTTCTCGGTTTCAATTTTTAAAAGTTTCTGGCCCTTTTGTACTTTTTGGTTATCCTTTACAAAAACTTTTTCAACCCTTCCAGGCAATTCTGATTGAACTGAGACTATTGGAGCTTTTACATAAGCATTATCAGTTTTGACAAACCTTCCTAATGAATAAAAGTATCCTAAAGTCATTAAGATAACAAAGGCGGGTAAAAGAATTAATAACGCAAATCTCTTCAACTTGTTATTATCCTCGAACTTTTCCTTATCAATAAGTTCATTTTGCATTTTCTTTTTTTCCTATATCATCTATAATTTAGCACTCAAATCTGTTTTTAAAGTTTGAAGTAAATTTCTCAAACTATTTAACTCTTCATCTGATAAAACTGATAATGAATCCTCTCTATATTGAGCAGCTTTTTTTCTCATCGAACCTATCAAAGGCTTTACACTTTCAGATAAATATATATTTTTAATACGACGATCTTTAGTTTCGTTTTTTCTTAAAATCCATCCTTTGATTTCCATACGATCTAAAAGTCTGCTTAAAGGAGCCTTTTCAATGTCCATTAAGGAAGCTAAATCTTTTTGATTAATCCCATCCTTGAAATACAGATAAGTCAGTAACCACCATTGTGATCTAGTAAGCCCTATTGAAGCCATTTGACGATCATATAAAACTCTTAAAAGACGTCCTACATCATGAATAAGCAAGCCAATATTTTCTTCAAAAATTTCTTTCAAAATAAATCCAAAACAAATTAGTTTCCTAGTAAACTAATTTGCTTAACATATTTAGTATTTAAATTAAGTTCAATCTTTATTTTAATAAATTTTTTCTAAATTTATCTTTTTCCTGAGAGGCATTCCAATTTCTTGAGTATTGTGGTGGATTAGATTGGTTTACCTTAAGCAAAATAAATAAAGGACATTTTGTATTGGATAATAAAAGTTCTCTACCCTCTAACAATTCTTTTTCATTTTGAATGGTTTTTGTTAAAGAAAAACCACTACCTTTAGCTACCACCTCCAAATCAACTCCGAGGCCAGTATGAGATTTTTGACCACCAGTTTCTAAGTATGAAGAATTGTCAACACAAAGAACTGTTAAGTTTTTAGGTTTCATTATTCCAATGGTTGCTAACGATCCCATAGACATTAATGTATCCCCATCTCCAGAAACACAAAGTATTTTTTCTTTGGGCCTAGATAAAGCTAAACCAAGAGCCGTTGGTATTGCTCCTCCCATAGCCCCACCAAACAAAAAAGTATTGGGACTTTCTTTGGTTAAAAAACCAATATCTTTTGCAGGACCCGCCAAACCTGAAATTATTAAAAAATTTTCTGGGTTTGCTATTAGCTTCGGAATTGCTTTTTTTCTATCTAAAATATTCATAATAAATACACATGTTACCTAAAAAGATTTTGCTCCAAGTAGCTTTTGTGAAAGAAGTATAGCTATCGATCTTTCTGCTTTAAAAGCCATTATTAAAGCTGCTTGAACAGTTTTTTCAACATCTCCCTCATTCTCAATTTTTAAACATTGCACACCAATAGATTCTAATGAAGGGATAACAGCCTCACTCATGGCGTATTGCCATGGATTACCTTCACCAAAATCGCCTCTCATTGATACAATCGTAAAAAATGGGAATTGACCATGCTTTATCAAAGACAATTGGTTAATACAGTTACCCACACCACTACTTTGCATCAGTAAAACGGCTTTAGAGCCACCTAAATGAGATCCGGCCGCAATGCCAATTCCCTCTTGTTCTGAAGTAAGTGGTACAGCAATAATAGAATTATCAGATAATGCTCTATCAATTAAAATTTTGTGCCCAGCGTCAGGGACATAAGAAAAAATATTTATTCCCTCATTTTTAAGAATTTCAAAAAGTCTATCTTGCCAGGGCATTTATTTATATTTTAAATTAAAATTTTATAACTATTTTTATCTTAATATTATTTAAGTAAAAATATATATAAATTTTTTATTGGTAAATTTTTGCGGCACTAAATTTCAATTCAGGTATTTTACCAATGGGATCCAGGTCAGATTTTGTAAGGATATTAGCTGCAGCTTCTGTAAAACAAAAAGGTAAAAAAATCATACCTGGCAAAAGGTTATCATCACATCTTAATTTAATTTGAATTTTTCCACGTCTAGTTTCAATTATAACTTCCTTATTCAAATCAAGAAGATATTTCTTAACATCTTTGGAATTTATAAAAATAATAGGATATGGTTCAATTTTGTCTAAAACCACTGATCTTCTGGTCATAGTTCCTGTATGCCAATGCTCTAACATTCTTCCAGTGGATAAAACAAAAGGGAAATCTTTGTTAATTTCATCATTTGGTTGAATTATTTTTACTGGAATTATTTTAGCTAGATTATTAGAAGTAGGAAAACCATCCATAAAAATAATATCTTCGCCAGGCTTATCTTCACTACTTGCAGGGTAAGTTACATATCCATCACGCTCTAATCTTTCCCAAGAAATATTATTTAATGACGTCATCACTAATTTCATTTCTATAAAAATATCTCTAGGTGATTTATAATTCCAAGATAGTCCCATTCTTCTTCCAATTTCTTGAATGATCCACCAATCTTGTCTAGCATTATGAGGAGGCTTTACTACAGCTCTACCTAATTGAACTTGTCTGTTTGTATTTGTGTAAGTACCTGTTTTCTCCGCATGAGCAGATGCAGGAAATATTATATCGGCATTCCATGCAGTTTCAGTCATAAAAATATCTTGGACAACTAGATGGTCCAGTACTGCCAGAGCTTTTCTTGTATGAATTTGATCTGGATCTGACATTGCAGGATTTTCGCCTAGTACATATAAGCCTTTTATTTTTTTATTACTAATATCTTCAATAATTTCAACTACTGTTTTTCCTTCATTATATTCTAATGAAGTTCCCCAAAAGTTTTCCATTTTATATTTATTATCTGCTTCAGTGACCTTTTTATAATCAGGATAAGACATGGGTATAAGTCCTGCATCAGACGCTCCTTGAACATTGTTTTGCCCTCTAAGTGGATGTAATCCAGTTCCTATTCTTCCAACATGACCGGTTATTAAGGCTAAGTTTATCAATGAAAAAGCGTTTTGAGTACCATGAATATGTTGTGAAATACCCATTCCCCAAAAAATGATTGATGACTTTGCCTTGGCATATATCCTTGCTACACTCTTTATTAAATCAGGTTCGACACCACATAACCTTGACAATAAAATAAAATCAAAGCTCTCTACTTCCTTTTTTAGGAGATCAAATCCCTCAGTATTTTGATTTATATATTCTTTATTATATAAATTCTCATCAATAATTGTATATATAATAGCATTTAACAAGGCTAAGTCTTGACCAGGTTTAAATTGCAAATGATACTCTGCATATCTAGATAAATCCTGCTTTCTTGGATCAATTATTATTAATTTTGAACCATTTTTTACAGCTTGTTTAAAAAAAGATGCTGCTACTGGGTGGTTTTGTTCAGGTCGAGCACCAATCAAAATTATACACTCACTCTCTTTTACAGTAGTAAATGGAGCTGTTACAGCAGCTGATCCAACTGATTGTAATAAAGCTGCAACTGATGATGCATGACATAAACGTGTACAATGATCTACGTTATGTGTTTTAAAACCAGTTCTTATTAACTTTTGAAACAGATATGCTTCTTCGTTTGATCCTTTAGCTGAACCAAAGCCTGCTAAAGAATTACTATCATTCTTTAATATTTCAATAAACTTCTTTGCAGCTAAATCTAATGCCTCTTCCCAACTGGCTTTTCTGAAATATTTATCAATATTTAAACTATCAATAGATAAATCCCATGATTTCGTGTCTTTACTAATTCTTATAAGTGGTTCCTTCAGTCTAAGATTATTATTTATGTAATCATATCCAAAACGACCTTTAACACATAAACGATTTTCATTAGCAGGCCCATTGTCACCTTCAACATTAATAATGAAATTATCCTTAACGCTCACTAAGGTTTGACAGCCTACGCCACAATAAGGACACAAACTTTTAATTTTACTATCAGGAAATATAGTTTGATTGTAATTATCATCTAACAAAGAACTCTCTATCAAAGCTCCAGTTGGGCAGGCTTGAACGCATTCACCACAACCAACACAACTACTTTCTCCCATTAATTTATTAATATCAAAAACAGGATAGCTATTATTTCCTCTACCGGACATACCTAACACATCATTAACCTGTACGTCTCTACAAGCCCTTACGCATAAACCACACTGTATGCATGCATTTAAGTCAACAGTCATAGCAGGATGGCTTACGTCTATTTTAGGAGTTAAGTTTTGGGGTTTTTGAGAGAATCTAGATTTTTTTATATTTCTTAAATTAAGTGTCTTCCAAAAATGATTATCTCTTGATCTATAAATATTTGAATCAGGTTGATCAGCTAATAATAATTCTAAGACTAAATTTTGTGATTTTTTAACTTTTTTGTTGTTAGTTAATACTTCAATACCTTGTGTAGGTTTTCTAATACATGATGCAACTAAGGTCTTTTCACCTTTAATCTCTACAACACATGCCCTACAATTTCCATCCGCTTTATAGCCCATTTTATCACTATGGCAAAGATGAGGTACATAGACCTCTTCTCTCTTAGCAACATCCCAAATTGTTTCACCTTCAATAGCTTCAACTAATTTGTCATTAAGATAGAATGAAATATTACTTGTCATAACTTTTTAATTTCTTCACTAAAATAAGTAATACTCGATTTAATTGAGTTTGTAGCTGATTGTCCTAATCCACATATTGAAGAAGTTTCCATAACTTCACACAAATCCTCTAGCAATGTTATATCCCAATTTTTATTTTTCATAATTGATGAGGCTTTTTCACAACCAATTCTACAAGGTGTACATTGTCCACAACTTTCAGATTTAAAAAAATCAATCGTGTTTAAAGCCACGTCTTTTATATCATCTTGATCAGATAAAACCACAACAGCTGCTGATCCTATAAAGGTGTTATACTCAGCAAGTGTGTCAAAATCTAACGGGACTTTACTTATGGAAGCTGGCAAGATACCAGAAGATGCGCCCCCAGGTTGATAGGCTTTAAATTTATGGCCATTTAACATTCCACCAGAAGCGTCAATAATGTCTTCAATGGTAGATCCAGAAGGTAAAACATATATTCCTGGGCTTTTTACTCTTCCTGATACGGAATAAGTCCTGATACCAACTCTATTATTTTTAACAATATTAGTAAATATTTGAGGACCAAATCTAATTAGCTTTGCGACCCAGTAAAGTGTCTCAACGTTATGAACTAGCGTAGGTCTTCCAAATATACCTGACTGACCAACATACGGGGGCCTATGCCTTGGTAACCCTCTTTTACCTTCAATACTTTCTATCATGGCACTCTCCTCACCACAAATGTAAGCTCCAGCACCTCTCCTAATATCTATAAAATTTGAGGGTATAATTTTCTCTTTTTCTAACTTATTGATTTCATTTTTTAAAATTTTTAGGATTGCAGGGTATTCATCTCTTATATAAATAAAACATTTTTCTGCAGAAATAGCATATGAAGCCATTAAGACTCCCTCTAGAAACATATGAGGTTCTGTTTCCAGATAATATTTATCTTTGAAAGTTCCTGGCTCACCCTCATCTCCATTAACTGCGAGATAACGTGGTCCTTTTTCTTTACTAACTAATTCCCATTTTTTTGCTGTTCTAAATCCTGCTCCTCCAAGCCCTCTTAAATCAGCTTTTATAATATTAGCATACCATTTATCTTTACTACTCTTTATCGAATTAAATTTAGTATACCCACCTTTATTTATGTAATTTTGATACGTTTGATAATTGGGTATCTCTGGTAAAATTTTATTATGAAGAATAGCATTATCTACTTTATCAGAATTTGCATTTTCTAAATGATAATGACCAACCTCAACCACAGGTGCCTTATTACATCTTCCCATACATGGAGCTTTAAGCACCCTAATATCTTCATGCATATACTTTTTTTCCAACTCTTGTTCTAAAAGTTTAGAGCCAAACAGTTCACAGGAAAGAGAACTACATACTCTTAGAGTTAATTTAGGTGGTTTAGGGTCACCTTTTTTTACAATATCAAAGTGAGCATAGAATGAGGCTACTTCATAGACCTCTACCTCGCTCATTTTATTCAATTTAGATAACAGAATTAAGTTATCTTCAGACAAATAACCAAAATAATCTTGTATTTTATGCAAATGCTCAATTAATAAATCTCTTCTGAATTCTAAAGGTGAAAGAATTTTTTTCAATAACGATAGATTTTCGCTTACTAAGTTACTATTAGAAATTTTTTTTTCTTTCATATCAAACCAAAATTATTTTTTAAAATTTAAATCATATGCTTTAACTATTTTCTGTGCTCTTAACTTTACTTCGTCGACAAGCATTCCAGGTTTATAAAGGTTAGAACCTAAACCAAAACCTGAAATATTTACATTCAACCAACTTGAAAATTTATTTTCATCTATACCACCTACCGCTATTGAAACAGTGTTTTTGGGAAGAACAGCGTTTAAGGCATTAAAATTTTCCTCTTTCAATAATGATGCAGGAAAAAATTTCAATCCATCTGCTCCTGATTGTAATGCATCAAAACATTCTGTTGGTGTAAAAACACCTGGAAAACTTAACATATTTAAGTCTTTTGTTTTTTTTATAACTAAAGTATTTAAATTTGGGGAAACAATAATTTGTCCACCACAATCTGAAACAGATTTAACCTCGTTTTCTTTCAGGACTGTTCCTGCTCCAAAAACACCATTTTTTCCATGAAATTTTACCATTCTCTCGATAGTTTTAAATGGTTCTGGAGAATTAAGAGGAACTTCAATAATACTTATTCCAGCTTCGATTAATACATCTGATATACTTTCAGCTTCTAATGGCGTAATTCCTCTTAATATTCCAATTAAAGGTCTTCTTTGTTCAAAAATATTGTTTTGGCTTTTCAATGTTTAACTCTTCATTAAATTTTTTCTAAAACTTTTAAGGCCTTGCAGAACCATTTCTTCAGCTGAAAATTTTTTTAATGATAAAACTTTATCTTCTAACAAGTTTTCATAAAGGTTCATCACCTTTTTACTACCTATTAAAGCAACATCACGGTTTTCCCAAAAATCCTTTGCTCCTAGCAATTCAATACCTAAAAGATATCCTGACAATCTGGATTTGTAAATCACAGGACCTTTAGAATTGATCAAGTCGTCTGCTCTAATTTGAAATAGAGCATTAGTTAAATTTTCTGGGCTTTGAAAGATTTTATTAGCTGAGTTTAAAAATTCATTTTTTTCAATTTTTTCTGACTTTAAACTATGTAATAAAACTGTATTTTCAGAAATAACCTGAAATAATTCTCCAGACATATAGGTTTTAAATTTTTCTATGAAATTGTTATTTACTCTAATCCATTTACTGTGAGTACCAGGTAAGCAAACAGAACCTCTAAAATTTTTGTTTTTATTGAAAAAACCTGCCACTTGAGTTTCTTCTCCCCTCATTACATCAGGAGGGTTAGATTGCGAAACACCAGAAAAAATTTTAAGAGATAGTCTATTGTCATTTATTAATGGTGAAACATAATTAAGGTTATTTAAATTACATGGAGCTTTTTCATATGGGGCCTCTATCCAACCTTGCCGAGCTCCTAACATTCCACTAGCTAAAACTTCTATTTTTTTATTTTTAACTAACCACTTTTGGATTAAATTAATAAATTTATTCTCGAAGTTCTTTTGTTTGATGAATTTCATACCATCATTTGTTTCAATTTTGTCAGAAACAAAATCATTTTCAATCAAATAGGCACGAAAAAAACTTGTACCCCAATCTACAGCTATCCATCTACTCAAAAAATTAACCTTATATAATTTATTAAAAAATTAGTTATTAAACTGTAATAGATAAATATAAATCTATAAAACTAAATTTCTAAGTTTATTTTTAGCTTTTAAATAAAGAAAAAAGCAGCCTATTTAGGCTGCTTTGATATGATATTTCAAAAATTTATTTATAACCCAGTCTGAGAAACTAATTTTGTAGTCATATAAGCATCCAACCCTTCAGGTCCTCCTTCAGAGCCATAACCAGAATCTTTTACTCCACCAAAAGGTGTGTCTACAAGCCCTAGTCCGTGATGATTTATAGATACTTGACCACTTTCTATTGCAGATCCAAGATAACTGGCAGTTTTAGCAGAATTGGTGTACGCGTAGGCAGCCAAACCATAATTAAGACGATTAGATTCTTCTATAGCTTCATCAATTGAACTAAATGAATTTATCGGAGCCAAAGGTCCAAACGGCTCTTCATTCATTATCCTAGAATCATTACTAACATTAGTCATGACTGTTGGTTCGAAAAAATAACCCTTATTTCCTTTTCTTTTTCCGCCGGTTAAAATATTAGCTCCATGTTCAACAGCGTCTGCAACAAAGCCCTCAATTGCTGTCAGTCTTCGGTCATGAGCCAATGGACCCATTTTAACTCCATCATCGAGACCATTTCCAACCTTAATAGATTCAGCTTGTTGAACAAAACCCTCAACAAATTCATCAAATACAGAATCATGTACCAAGAACCTCGTTGGTGAAATACAAACCTGACCCGCATTTCTGAATTTGTTTGCACTTAAAATCTTAACTGCAGTTTTAACGTCGGCGTCCTCACAAACAATTGCAGGTGAATGACCACCAAGTTCCATTGTAACTCTCTTCATATGTGTACCTGCTTGGGAAGCTAATAACTTTCCAACAGCAGTAGAGCCCGTAAATGTTACTTTCCTAACAATTGGATGAGCAATTAAATACTCTGAAATTTCTGCGGGTATTCCATAAACCAAATTAATTGATCCTTTAGGCATACCAGCCTCATCAAAAGCTTTTATAAGTTCAGCCACACTAGCAGGAGTTTCTTCAGGGCCTTTAACAATAGCTGTACAACCAGCTGCAAAAGCAGCTGCGACTTTTTTAACAACTTGGTTAAGAGGGAAGTTCCAAGGAGTAAAGGCAGCAACAACACCAACTGGTTCTTTAAAGACAAATTGATAGACACCTTGTGCTCTAGATGGAATAATTCTTCCATATGCTCTTCTGCCTTCTTCAGCATACCAATCGATTGAGTCAGCAGCTCCCATAGTTTCCATTTTTGCTTCAATCAAAGGCTTACCTTGTTCCATAGTCATAAGAGTTGCAATTTCATCAGCTTTACTTCTTACAATATCGGCAGCTTTACGAAGTATTTTTGATCGTTCATACGCTGAAACATTTTTCCAACTATCAAAAGCTTTTTCTGCTGCTACCAAAGCTAAGTCCAAGTCTTCTTTTCTTGCATGTGATAACTTTCCAATAACTTCTTCTGTAGCAGGATTAATTATTTCGAGATTCTCTTTGGCTAGAGCATCTCTCCATTCTCCATTAATGAATAGTTTAGTGTCAGGATAACTGGTTGGCATTTAAAAACTCCCTAAATTCGATTTAAATATTGCAAAAAAAAATAAAAATTAGTCGATGATACTAGCTTTCTTTCAAGGCAATTGGAAAATATTTTTCAAACAAATCTATATCTTCGTCTAATCCGACAGTTACTCTTATACATCTATTTTGTGGAAATGAATATGGCATTCTAACAAAAATTTTATTTTTAATAAGATTCTCTAGAACATTTTTTGCAAAAACTTCATTCTTGAGACAATCAATGGAAATAAAATTTGTATAAGAATTTATAAATTTACAATTATTATCTAGGACAATTTTAGAGATTCTTTTTTTTCCTAATTCAACTTTTTTAATTATCTTATCAATAAATTCATCATCTTCAAGAGCAGCTAATGCAGCAGCTTGCGATACTCTAGACATTCCAAAATGATTTCTTATTTTCTCAAAATTTAATATTAAATTTTGTTCGCCAATAGCATACCCTACTCTTAATCCAGCCATACCGTAAGCCTTAGAAAAAGTACGCATTCTAATAACATTAGGCTCTTTAATAGAAATGTTAGGAACTAAATTAGGAGTTAAAAAGTCAATATATGCTTCATCTAAACATAATAGAGTACTTTTGGGGAGATTTTGTATCAACTTCTCAATAGCTTCTGGCTGATTAATTGTTCCCATTGGATTATTAGGATTTGAAACATATAAGATTTTGGCCGATGTTTCTATGACTTTGGATAATAAATTATCTAAATCTTCTGTATCGTTTTTAAAAGGCACTTTATGAAGTTGTCCACCGTATCCATTTACATGATAATTAAAAGTAGGATAAGCTCCATCAGTAGTAACAACATTGTCACCTTCTTCTATTATTAGCCTTACTAAATAACCTAGAAGTCCATCAATCCCTTCACCTACAACGATATTGCTTGGAGAAACATTATGTTTTTTAGATAGAGCATTCTTTAATTCAAAGTTCTCAGGATCGCCATATTGCCATGTTTGTGCAATTTCTCTTTGGATAGCCTCCATAGCTTTTGAAGACATACCAAAAACACTCTCATTAGCTCCAATTCTAGCTTTAAAAACATTACCAAATGCCCTTTCCTGTGCTTCGGGGCCCACAAATGGTACAGATGCTGACAATTTTTCTACTATTTTTGTGTATGTAATGCTCAATCAAAACTCCCCAATTACAGTAAAAATAGGCAATATAGAAATCAACTTCAAAAACTTTATTTATAATCATTTAGTTTAAAGATTATATACTTCTGAAGCGGTTTTAGCAAAAAGCCATTTTTTTTCATCATCTGAAAAATCTTTCACAATTTTTTTGTAATTTTTATAAAGATCATCAAATGATATCTTAATCTTTGAAACTGGGAAATTACTTGCAAACATACATCTTTGAGGGCCAAATAAATCAATTAACTCATGTATAATCTTTTTGTTTTGATAATAATTCCAATCTTCGCCCTTTACACCAAATTCAGAGAGTTTGATGAAAGTGTTTGGTTCAAGTGACATTAATTTTATGCCTTTTCTCCAATAATCCATCCCCTCATCTGTTCTGTTCCATGGAAAGCCTGCATGGTTGATAATTACTTTAGTGTTAGGTATCAACCTAACAATTTCAACTGCTTCTTCTAAATGCCAGTTAGGTATTCTTAAATCATAGTTTAAATTATACTTCTCTAATAATTTCAGACCATTTCTCCAATTAATATCTTGCATGGAACCTTCATATAAATATTCTTGGGAGTTTTGTGAAAATTTAGTAATTGGTTTTGATCTTATGCCCTTTACCATGTCAAAACTTGCCTGTTCAGCTATGATTTCTTCAGAATTTTTTTTATGAAACCATGCGTGCGCTACAATAGCATTCGGAAATTTATTATTCAGGGAAAGGTCTTTCAACCATCTTGTTTCCCCAACCTGATCATTTCTATCCCATTCAGCTTCACAATGAATTGTTCCAACAACATTATGGTTCCTAGAATCATTGATGTAGTCAATGGGAAGGTAATTTTCCCTTATAGTTTCATAATTTCCTAAAAAAAAATTAGGATCTATTTTATCTCTTAAAAATGGATAATAGTTTTTATTTAGATCCCAAAAGTGGTGATGAGCATCTATAATTTCTATATCGTCAGTCATTATTTTTATAGTTTAAGTTCTTTTTTTTTAAAATCAAATAAGATGATAATATAGAAATTCCAGACATTATGAACAACGCAATTAAGCATATATTAAAATTTTCGGCACCACCAAAAAAAATTATCAGAAAGCCAGCCACCCCCCCAGAACCAACTTGGAAAGCTCCCATCAGACCACTTGCCGCACCTTTATTTGATTTCGATGAATTAATTGCTCCGGTCATGCTGTTAGCTACGGCAAATCCATTAGAACATCCGAATAAAACAC
>Ga0181604_10000233_pt1 | contig 49929 bp, 43 predicted proteins | sample 041ome_12_FD_148663 | JGI IMG/M metagenome (GOLD analysis project Ga0181604, IMG submission 148663) | Coastal salt marsh microbial communities from the Groves Creek Marsh, Skidaway Island, Georgia - 041410US metaG (spades assembly) | ecosystem: Environmental > Aquatic > Marine > Intertidal zone...
ACTACGACGGCGTCTCCGGACCCCTCGAATTCATCGACGCAGGCGAGCCCTCCGAGGCCTCCATCCTGATCCTCGAATTCGACGCAGACGGCGCCCTCCAAGTCATCGGCAGCGTCAACGGCAAGGTCTGATACAGACCCAACCACACACAGCAAAGGGCCCCGGGGCAACCCGGGGCCCTTTCGCATTTCTGGACTGATGTCGACGTCGAGCGCTGACGCGGACAGTGGAGAGAGGTCAGTCCTGGTGGGACTTGACCAACGTGCCGAGATACAACTCGATTACCTTTGGGTCGGTGAGCAGTTCACGGCCCGTACCCGAGTACGCGTTCGCGCCTTGGTCGAGCACATACCCCCGGTGACAGATCTGCAGGCACCGGCTGGCGTTCTGCTCCACCATCACAATCGACACGCCCGCACGGTTGATCTTGTGGCACCGAACAAACACTTCATCTTGCAACGCAGGTGACAGGCCGGCAGAAGGCTCGTCGAGCAGTAGGACCGATGGATCCATCATCAGTGCCCGCCCCATGGCCAGCATCTGACGCTCGCCGCCCGACAGAGACCCGGCGCGCTGATCACGGCGGTCGACGAGCTTCGGGAACATTTCACCGACCACATCGAAACGCTGCGCAAAGGTCTTCGGGGCAAGGAATGTGCCCATCTCGAGGTTCTCCTCGATGGTGAGCGACGGAAACACGTTGTTGGTCTGGGGCACGTACCCAATCCCCCGGCTCACCAACGAGTGCGCTTTCATATTCGTGATGTCCTCACCGCGCAGGCGCACCGCGCCGGCAGAGATGTTCACCAGACCGAAGATCGCCTTCACCAGCGTGGACTTGCCAGCACCGTTCGGGCCGATGATGCCGACCAACTCGCCTTCGAACAGCTCCAGCGAACACCCGTTCAGAATGTTCACGCCCGGCAGATACCCGGCGGTGAGATCATCGGCGATCAGCAATGGTTCAGCGGACATGTCAGTCCTCTCCCAGATCGAGGGCGGCATCGTGATGCGCACCCAGATATGCGTCGACCACCGCCTGGTTCTGACCAATTGAGGCCGGCGGACCCTCAGCGATGATGCGGCCCTCGGCCATCACCACCACCCAGTCAGAAATCTCTTGCACCATGTCCATGTCGTGTTCGACGAATAGAACGGTCATGCCCTCATCGCGCAGGCCCTTCACGTGGTCGAGCAGCGACTGTTTCAGCGCCGGGTTCACACCAGCCATCGGTTCGTCCAACATCACCATGTTCGGCTCCACCATCAGCGCGCGGGCCATTTCCAACAGCTTGCGCTGACCACCCGACAATGTGCCGGCGAACTCGTCGCGCATATGCGACAACTTGAACCGCTCGAGCAGTGCCTCGGCGCGCGCGGTGATTTCGGCCTCTTGACGACGCCAGGTGAACGGCAGGAATGACCGCCACATGCGCTCACCCGACTGACCGGTGGCACCGAGCAGCATGTTGTCGATCACCGTCATCTTCGACAGCGACTTGGTGAGCTGGAACGTGCGCACCATGCCCAGATTCGCCACGCGGTGAGCCGCCACACGCGACAGCTCACGCCTTTCAAAGGTGCGCGTCCCCACATCAGGGGTGTCGAAATTGGTCAAGAGGTTGAAAAAGGTGGTCTTCCCCGCACCGTTCGGCCCGATCAACGCCGTGATCTGGCCGCGCTGCACCTCGAGATGATCAACATCCACAGCGGTCAGGCCGCCGAAACTACGGCGCACACCGGTGGCGACAAGGATCGGGTCGGGCTTCGCGGCACCCGGCTCCCACGGCACCCCAGCGAATGCTGGCGCAACCGGGATATCAGCGGTGTTCTCAGCGGTCATCGAGCGCCATCTCCTCTTTCGAGCCGAATATGCCCTGCGGTCTGAACGCCGCCAGCAAGATCAGCGCGAGACCGATCAACATGAAGCGCACCTGACCCACCTGGGTGCCGGTCATCAGCCACTCGGGCATCCACCCGTCAGCCACCGAGTTCCGCAAGAAAATGTCGGTGAAGTTCAAGATGGCGTACAAGACGGCCGCACCGACCACCGGGCCGCCCACCTTGGCGGCACCGCCCAGGATCAACGCCACCCAGGCGAAGAAGGTGACATCGGTAATGAAGCTCTGCGGCTGAGCCGACTGGGTGCCGATCGCGCGCAACATGCCGCCGAGTGCGCCGAACACGCCGCCCAGCGCCAGTGCCTGCATCTTGAACCAGTAGGCGTTCTTACCGAGGCTGCGCGCCGCGTCTTCATCTTCGCGGATGGCCTTCAGCACACGACCCCACGGGGACCGCATCATGAGGTACACCGCACCGACCACCAGAGCGAGCACGACCCAGCCAACGGTGACCACCCACATCTGGTTGCCGATGAACAGCCCGAAGAAATACCGCTCCTGAGTGTCGTAGGGACTGAACTCGTAGAAAGTCTTCGCGAACGCGGTGAGGCCATCGGACGATCCGGTCCAGCGGTCGAGCGATGGCGAACGGGCGATAATCCGGAACATCTCACTGGCTGCGATGGTGACGATCGCGAGATAGTCCGCTCTCAACCGCAGCGTTGGCACGCCCATTATGGCCGCCAAGATCAGCGGAAAAACCACGATGCCGAGCAACAGGCCCCACCAGAAGTTCAGCCCGAGCGTCGCAACAGCCATCGACAGGCCATACGCGCCGGCCGCCATGAACACTGCCTGCCCGAAGTTCAACAAGCCGGTGTAGCCGAAGTGCATGTTGAGCCCGATCGCGGCGAGCCCGAAGTAAATGAACTGCTCCCCGATCAAGCCGCGGAAAGTGTTCTCAATGATGCCGCCCCAATCCATGGCGTCTCCCCTCAGCCCACTCTCTCTTTACGTCCCAGCAGACCCTGTGGACGTACCAACAAGATCACCACCAGCATGACCAGTGCACCGACGTTCTTCATGTCGGTTGGGATCACGAGGGTGGACAACTGGATGAACAGACCAACGATGATGCTGCCGAATAAGGCGCCATAGGCAGTGCCGAGGCCACCAAGGGTGACACCGGCGAACATCAACAACAGAATGCGGAAACCCATCTCCCAGTTGATCGACTCCGTCGTGGCGAACAACACGCCGCCGAAACCGGCAAGTGCCGTACCGGCCACCCACACCCAGCGGATCACACGCTCCACATCGATACCGCTCGACTCAGCAAGATCACGGTTGTCCGACACTGCTCGCATCGCCTTGCCCACACGAGTGGTCTGCAAACCAACGCCTACCCCCACCAGCACCACGATGGACACCACCATGATGACAAGGTCTTTGGGCAGCAGTCGGAACCACCCAAGGTCCCAGGCTGTCTGTAACTGATAGTCCGACAGTCGCTTCGCCCGTCCACCGAATTGATACAGGATGAGGTAGCGGAACAGGATCGAAAAGCCGATGGACATCACCAGCGCCGAGATCAGGCTCGCGCCACGTCGGCGCATTGGGAACCACACACCTCTGTTGAACGCCCACCCGGCTGCGCCGGAGATGACCAACACCAACGGCGCCGCGATCAGCAGGTGGATGCGCACACCGAAGATGCCCGTGACGTTCAGCAGGTACGCCATCACCGCGCCAAAGGTGACCGCTTCGCCGTGGGCAAAGTTCGTGAGGCCGGTGGTGCCATAGATCAACGACAAGCCGATGGCGCACATCGCGATGACTAACCCGAGTTTGAGCCCGTCCACCGTCAACTGCACGAATTCGATCTCGCTTGAGGTCGACGCCACTGCCTCACCTAACGGGAACAGCGCCGATTTGGAGTCGCCCTCGATGAGACGAACCTCCGCCGGGTTCTTCTCCGGATTACGCAACTCGCGCCCATCGGGCAACGTGTCGACGTCGAGAAGCACCTGGTATGTGCCCGGCGGCAGCGTGATCGACCAGTTGCCGTCGTCATCGCTGACACCGCGTGCCACCTCATCGCCCGCCTCATTCGTGGCGATGAACTCAACCCCGGCCACCCCGACACGCTCACCTTCGGCATCGCGGGCCTGCAAACGCCCCTTCACTTCGGCGTCATCGGTCTGAGCGGACGCAACGGCGGGTGCGAGAGCGGCGATTGCGAGCACGGCGATCACCGCAGCGAAGAAGGTGCGCAGCACCGACATCGCGGGGTGTACCCGTCGTTCACTAACTGGTCGGTGTGACATTGGGCGACGACTCTATGCCGGTTGTCACCCCTGTCTCAACAATCCCCCCGGAACCGCCCAGTTTTTGGGGGCGAGGAGCCGAGGCGTCAAGCACCAATGCTGCGGCCGCAGCGCTCACCGCCGTGGCCCCGGCAACATGCAGGCCAACCAAGATCTCGGGCACGCCGGTGAGGTATTGCGTGTACCCGAGCACGGCCTGCAGCAACGCGACGAATACCCATCTGCTCACACCTGCGGACAGCACTCGCGACTCTGGCATGATGATCACGCGCCGAGCCAGCACCAACGCCACGATGATGGTGGCGATCACGGAAGCGCCATGCAGACGCGCCACCGTCGGAATCGAAACGTCGAGACGCACCGCGTTCTCGTCACCCGCATGCGGGCCTGCACCGGTGACCACCGTGCCCGTCACGACGGCAAGGGTGGTGCCGAGCGCCACACCCCACACCAGCACCCGATCGGCTACCGCGACGCGGGGTTGACGAGGGGCACCATCTGGCTCCCCTGCACGACGCACCAACACCACACCAGCAGCGATCAGCACCAACGACAACAGCAGATGGCCCTGCACCGCGTAGGGATGCAGATCGACCCACACCGTGACCGCACCGAGGAGAGCATTGGCTACCACTCCGGCCACCAGGAACCACGACAGCGCGATGAGGTCACGACGTCGCGGCGCGCGAACATACGACACGAGCACGGCCGCGATCACCGCGAGTGCCACCACGCCCGTGAACAGCCGGTTCAACTGCTCGATCGCCGCATGAGCCGACGACACATCGATGAGCTTTTCCGAGTTGCAATTCGGCCAGTCGTCACATCCCAACCCGCTGTTGGTGAGCCGCACGGCCGCGCCGGTCACAATGATCACCGACAACGCGATGAGGGCCGCGATGCTGACCCGACGATGAATAGCCGGTGACACCTGCACGCCACAGATCCTACGGGCCTGCTCTCGCCACTGCCTGTCGTGCACCCGCCAGTGTCCGAGGTCACTCAGACCGTTGGACCACCGGCGCTCACCGTGTCAGCGCGAGCGATCGCCGATGCCGAGGTGTTCGACATCGGACAGTTTCACAAGGCCGAAGGCATGGAACTCGCCGACCGGCATCGACGACACCCGCGACACCGAACAATGACCGATCTGGAACCGGTCCCATTCCCACGGTGTGGGCACCAGCCCGAGCAAGTGCCCGATGACCACCGAGTTCGTACCTGCATGAGCGAACAACAGAATCCGTCGACCTGGGTTCTCCATCAGCCACACGGGAAGGTCATGAGGATGTCGCGTCACGCCACGTTCGGCGAGGAACATGTCGGCGCCGAGATGAATACGGTCGACGAAGTCGCGTACAGCCTCGCCGCCATCAAGGCCGCCCCACCGGTGCTCGGGCGGTTGGGCGCGCATCTCGGCATAGGCCTGCTCGGCCTTTTCCATGGGGGAACCCGCCCAGCCGGGATCGCGGATTTCCTCCAGCCACGGAGCAATCACCTCATCACGGCCGGTGGAAGCCAGAAACGGTGCGGCCGTCTGACGGGTGCGCTGCAGTGGCGACACCAGAACCTCATCAAAATGCTCCTCGGCGAGGGCCTCTGCCACCTGCTGCGCCTGCCGCTGACCAAGATCAGTCAACGGCGGGTTCCCGACCGCGAGACCATCGCGCACCCATTCCGGTTGACCATGACGCACGAGAATGATCTCCATACCGCGACCGTAGGACACCGCTGCACACGCAGCCACATCAATGCCATGTCGCATGGGGCACAGATCGGCGGCAGCGCCGTGCCCCTGCCCTCAAACCGGCCTAGCGTGCAGACCGTGACGTCGACCCCCACGACCGAGCGCTCCCGAGGCGTGCAAATCCTCACCCGCACCACTCTCACAGCGGTGATGCTGAGCTTTGCCGCGTTTTGGGTATGGGCGTTGTTCTTCGCCTCGAAAGAGGCCATCAACCGCATCGAGGACCGTGACTGGTCAGCGCGGGCGCAGCAGATCTGCCTCGACGCCGACATCGCACGCGATGCACTCGCCGACTACCGGCGGCTCGACTCCGGCGGATCAGAACTGATTCGCGAGCGCGCCGACATCATCGACCGCGCGACCGACATCCTCGATGACATGGTCGATGACATCGACGCGGTGACCCCAGCCGATGACAAAGGGGCCGCCATCGTGCCGATGTGGATCGATGAATATCGCACCTACATCGGTGACCGCCGTCGCTACGCCGACGAGTTGCGCACGACCGGCGAGAACCTGCCGTTCTACGAGACGATGGCCGAGGTGCCAATCTCCGAGCGCCTGGCGACATTTGCTGCCGACAACGACATGGCAGCGTGCTCTCCCCCGTTCGACCTGTCGATGTGACCGCCGCGCCGGGACACCGCCGCTGGCCCAACGTCACGAGGAGCAGCCAACGGTCTATCCACCATCGGTGCGGCCCACGACCCTCGCTGGCGCACCCACAGCCACCGAACCCGACGGGATGTCGCCGGTCACCACACTGTTGGCTCCAATCACGACCCGTTCGCCCACCGTGGATCCCGGCAGGATCACAGAGCCATGACCGATCCACGACCCCGACCCCACACGCACCGCGGCCTCGGGCTGCGACTGCCGCGAAATCGGTAGCGACTGGTCGGCCCACCCATGATTCTGATCGGTGATGTAAATGTGATGACCGGTCCACACATCATCGCCAATCTCAATCGACAGATGACCCACAATTCCTGACCCGCGACCGATCAGACACCGATCCCCGATCGACACCACCGGATCACTCAGGCATTCCTGACCGGGGGCCATACCCGCCGACAACGCCACATGGGGCCCGATCATCGTGTCGCGACCGATGCGGATATATCGCTCGTTCATCAGAGCTGTCGGCGGAAAGCAGATCACCGAACCGTCACCAAAACTGCCGAATCTGCGTCCCCGACGACTGTTCGGACCGATTGCAGCACCGGTTGACAGCCACTCCCACAGCCACAACACGGCATCGGCACGCGTCGAACGAATCCGACGACGCGACGCATCCCACGACACACCCGCCACGCGCGCACGCTACCGTGCGGCGCCGTGGACATCGCCGGCCGGTTCGACGCCCCCAGCACCGGGGACATCTGCGATGTGCCCGGTATCAGGGTTGGCCACCATCATCGCCGCAACCGCACTTGGCGCACCGGTACCACGGTGGTATTCGCTCCCCTCGGCGCTGTGGCCGCTGTCGATGTCCGCGGTGGTGCGCCCGGCACCAGAGAAACCGATGCCCTTCACCCGGGACGCCTCGTGGAACGCATCCATGCCATCTGCCTCACCGGCGGCAGCGCCTTTGGGCTGCGGGCCGCCGACGGCTGCATGGACGAACTAGCGGCTCGCGGACTCGGCCATCCGGTTGGCAACGACCTCGTGGTGCCCGTGGTGCCCACCGCGGTGATCTTCGACCTTGGTCGAGGCGGCGACCCCGCACATCGACCCACCGCCGAGTTCGGACGACGAGCACTGCGCGCCGCACGGGCCACCCCCCAACACGGATCGATCGGCGCAGGCACCGGTGCAGTCGCTGGCGGACTCGCCGGCGGGGTTGGCACGGCATCCACCACAGTGACGATCGACGATGCCATCTACCGGGTCGGTGCGGTGATGGTGGTGAACTCGTTCGGCTCCGCAGTGGACCCATCCACTGGTATGCCCTTCGCCGCTCATCATCTGGCGAGGCGGCCGAACGCTGCCGATCGCCGCGCTCTGCGCACCCGCCTCGACCATGTCATGGCAAACCGGCACATGGCATTGACCACCAACACCACCGTTGGCGTGGTGGCGACCGACGCCCCGATCGACCGCGTCGGGGCCGGCCGTCTGGCTACCTTGGCCCACGATGGTCTTGCCCGTGCCATCTCACCCATTCACCTCAGCGTGGATGGCGACACCGTGTTCGCCATGTCAACCGCAGCATCCTCAGATACGACGATCAATCATCGCGGGGTAGACGCTCTTGCTGCTGCGGCAGCTGCGGTGACTGCCGCCGCCATTGCCGACGCGATGATGAGCGCCGAGAGTGCGCCAGACGCACCCGCACTCTGCGACCTCTGCCCATCGGTGAGGGCGCGATGAGCGATGTTCTCATCATCACCACCCCGGCTGAATTGCGGGCTCAATCACGCGTGTGGCGTCGCGACGGCATGAGTGTCGCACTCGTGCCCACGATGGGTGCGTTGCATGCCGGACACATGTCACTGATCGAACATGCGGCCAGTCGTTGCGACCGGGTGATCGTCTCCATCTTCGTGAACCCGCTGCAGTTCGACCGTGACGCGGACTTCACCGCTTATCCCCGACCGATCGATGACGACGTCGCCGCCTGCAAAGCCGCCGGTGTGCACGCCGTCTATGCGCCCACTGCCGCGACGATGTACCCCGACGGGCATGACACCGTAGTGAGCCCCGGCGCAATCGCGACGCGATGGGAGGGCGAGCACCGCCCCGGCCACTTCACCGGTATGGCCACGGTGGTGACCAAGTTGTTGAACACCGCAGAAGCCGACATTGCCGTCTTCGGGGAAAAAGATGCCCAACAGGTCGCCATCGTGGCCCAGTTCGTTGCCGACTTGGATATAGGCACCGAGATCGTCGTCGGCGCAACGGTGCGCGAACCTGACGGGCTAGCAATGTCGAGCCGGAACCGGCACCTCACCGACGATCAGCGTCGCGCTGCCACATCGATCGACGAGGCGCTGCGCTACATCGCCAACGAGGTCGCCCACGGGGCCGACATCGACGACGCGGTTGCCGCCGGGAGCGAGATCATCGCCGCTGCCGCCGACACGCGCATCGACTACCTAGCTGTTGTCGATCCGCGCACGTTCGAACCGACCAACACGACACCCGCACGGGTTATCGCCGCCGTCTGGGTTGGCGACACGCGACTGATCGATAACCGCGAGATCGGCACCAAATAGAGCCCAGTTCAGCCGACCCGCTCGACGAGGTGCTCTGCGGCACCCGACACCACGAGGGCCACCACAACCGCGTTGAACACGGCATGGGCCACAATCGCCGGGCCGAGGCGACCGAACCGCACAACCGCCGCACCGAAGATGATCCCCACGCCCGACAGCACCAGTGCCAATCCGATATTGCCCACACCCGCCACCGGATCGATGTGGGCCACCCCAAACAGCATCCCCTGGGCCGCCACACCCGGCACCGTGCCGATCCGCGCGATCAACGCACGCTGCACAACCCCACGAAATACGAACTCCTCCACCAGCGGTGCGACCAGCACCGCAGCCACCGCAGTGATCACGACCAGATCAGCGCCGATTGAGTCGTCGCCGAGCGCACCAGTGTTGTCCGACACCGGCACACCGAACCCGTCGACGAGGCCAAACACCACCGCTTGCACGACGATCGCGATGAACCACACGAGCACACCCCATGCAAGGTCAACCCCGCGGAATCGGCCCCCCACAGTCGACAACCATCCGATGCCCGCGGTGTCACGGCGCAGCAACGCAACCGCGACAGCAACGGGTGGCAGATAACCAAGAACGATCAGCGACACCGCCAAGATCGGCACCGGCACACCCGCTGCCTCACCGAGCTCGATGAACGGTCGTGCCACCAGCAGCGACACCGCCAGCACCGCGACGACCGCGAGTGCCGTGGTGAGCGACGGAGGGTCGTCGCGCACCCAGCGTGACCCATCGAAGTAGGCGCGTGCGGCCCCCTTGCCGTGCCACCCCACCGCCGGGCCGCGTGGCGCGGGCCATGGCGTGGCTGCCGAACGATCAGCGTCGGATCGATACATCGTTGAACCGGGCAAGAAGCCGCACGGTATGCACTGACGCCCCCGACAACACTCCGCCACGTCCGAGCAGTCGACCGCCCTCCCAGTTCGACAACCCGAGCTCAGGTTCGCCGAGCGCGTACTGGCCATCAACCCACCGGGTGAACCCGTCACCGACAAAGGGAGCATCGACCGTGGCGTACACCCGCTCCACCACCTCATCAGACGTGGTGATCACCGAACAAACAAAATGCGGTGACCACCGATTGAAGCGCTCAACCGCATCATCCACATCTGCCACAACAGCGACGGTGCATTCGGGCACGTTCTCCCATTCCCATTCGTGGCCAAGTTCTTCATCGGCGATCGTCACGATGTCGAGGCCGTCAGGCGAGGTATCGAGATGGGCCGCAGCGGCAGCGGTGACGTGCACGCGTGCACCTACACCCCGACGACGACCAGCCGCGGCCACCGCGTCCATGACCACGCCAACAAGGTCATCGGCACGCGACGTGGGAACGCACACCGTGTTCACTGTGTTACACACCTTGCGGTCGAGCGAATTCTCGATCGTGGCCGCCAATCGCTCCTCGTCGGCATCATCGGCGGCGATCACCCACGCACCGCCGGTGCCGTGCAGGCTGACCGGCGTGCCGACTGCCCGCGCGACCGCGCCGAGTTGCGCTACCGCGGCACCCGACCCCCGGGCCACCGCCAGCGCCAGCCGGTCGTCGGCGAACATCGCCCAACCCGCCGCATGAGCCCGTGAACCCACCAGCACCATGGCGTCGGTGGGCAGCCCAGCAGCCGACAGTGCCGGCGTCACAGCATGTTCGACGATGGCTGTTGCCGTCCCGAGAGCATCCGAGCCGATACGTAGGACCGCGGTGTTTCCCGACCGCACCACCCCTGCGGCATCAGCGAATACGTTCGGACGCCCCTCAAACACGAAACCCACGGCACCAAGCGGGGCCTGACGAGCCGCCACATGCCACCCGTCGTGGTCAACACGGGCAACTTCGACATCACGCAGGTCGGGGGTGTCACGCCACATGCGTAACCCCTCCACCATCGCCGCCAACATCGCATCATCGAGAACCAACCGGGTGGTGGAACGACCCCGCGCGGCTGCATCGGCCGCATCACGCTCATTCGCAGCCCGCAACAACGCGACGATCGACGGATCCTCAAGACGCCGGGCGAAATCCTCGAAGAACGCCGTGATTGACGCACCCGAGCACCGTGCCAGCGGCGTGACCGCGCCGACTGCGGCGCCGACTGCGACGGCTGCCACATCCGCATCGGCGGCGGGAATGTGCAGCACGTCGGTCCCGGCCACGATCAGCCGGTCACCAGGAGCGAATGCAGCGGCAAGGGCGGCATCGACGATGACCTGTCGGTCGCCGCCCACCACCACGCGATCGCCCTCACACAACGAGGAGAGCGCGACCGACTCAGCCATCGGCGAGAACCTCAGCGATGGGCACCGGTCGCTTCTCGTCGATGGAGCGGTGGGCTGCGACGCCCATCGCCACCGACCACAGACCATCGGTCAAGGTGACTGCGGCCGGACGGCCGCCAACGATGGCCGCTCGGAAATCGACATGTTCGAGATAACTCGCCCCATGGTGCAGACCAACATGGCGCACCCCATCAGCGGTGATCGGACGTTCATCGACAACGTGGAGACCATCGCTGCGGCGACCGACACGCAACAGCGACTCGGTCACGAGAGCCTCGAGTTTGCCGTCATCGCCGGTGACGGCGATCTCCTGCTCGTTCCGACTCGCCTCGGCGAACATGCACAGATCGAGCATGCCGCGCACCCCGTTGGCGAACTCCACAATCACGTAGGCATTGTCCAAGATGTCGGGGGTCTCACCGTCGTAGCGCTCATCGAGGTGGTTCACATCTTGACCACCCGAGGCCATCACCCTGACCGGTTCCGCACCGGCCGCGAGCCGCATCAAATCGAAGAAGTGGCAGCACTTCTCGACGAGCGTGCCGCCGGTGTTGCGCGAGAAACGGTTCCAATCGCCCACCTTCACCAAGAACGGAAAGCGGTGCTCTCGGATCGCCACCATGTGGACTCGACCGACCGACCCGGCAGCAATCTCTGAGAGCAGTGCCGTGGTCGGCGGCATGTAGCGATACTCCAGACCCATCCACACCACGCGGTCAGCGGGACCTGCCGCCGCTGCATCCACGACGCGCTGACAATCGGCGACCGTGGTGCACAGCGGTTTTTCCACCATCACGTGCACGTCGGTGGCGAGCACATCACCCAGCACATCGACATGGGTCATGTTCGGGGTGGCGATCACCACGGCATCGACCAAGCCTGACTCCAACAGGGCGCCGTGATGCTCGAACGCTACCGGTGCGGATCGGCCTGCGCCGGTCACCTCGGTGATCGCTGCATCGCACGACGGGCCATGCGGATCGGAGATGGCGGTCACCTCCGAACCATCGAGATGCAAGATGTTCTGGATGTGCTCCACACCCATCATCCCGGTCCCGATGACGCCGTACCGCACGACGTCTGATCCCGACGATAGAGCTGCTGAGGATTCGGACATAGTCCGCAGCGTACGCTCGTGTCATGACCGATGACGATCGTGTGTACTTTCGCCAGATGCTGTCGGGCCGCGACTTCGCTGCCGACGACCAGTTGGCCGCCCAGATGGTGAACTTTGCGTATGCAATCGGTGATCGAACCACCGGGGAATGCGTACTCGTGGATCCGGCATGGTCGGTAAGCGACCTACTCGACACCGTGGCCGCCGACGGTATGCGCGTCGTCGGTGTGCTCGGCACCCACTACCACGCTGACCACATCGGCGGATCACTGATGGGCCACAACGTCGAAGGGGTTGCGAGCCTGCTCGAACACCTCGATTGCCCGGTGCATGTGCAAGCGGCCGAGGTGCCGTGGGTGGAGCGCACCGCCGGGCTGACCGCCGCACAACTCGTGGCCCACGACCCCGGTGACATCGTCACCGTTGGCGACATCGAGATCACCCTCGTGCACACGCCCGGCCACACCCCCGGCAGCCAATGCTTCTTGGTCGACGGCCGGCTCGTCGCCGGCGACACCCTGTTCCTCGATGGGTGTGGACGCACCGATCTCCCCGGGTCCGATCACGCCCAGATGGGCCACAGCCTGCGACGCCTCCGCGACATCCCCGACGACGTCGTGCTCTACCCCGGCCATCGCTACTCGTTCGCCTCGTGCGCCACCATGGGATCGGTGAAACAGACAAACTTCGTGTTCGCTCAACTCGACTGAGCTAGCGCCACCCGTCGCGACGCGCAGCGAGTCACCACGTGTCGACGTTGGGACGCCCCCGGCGCTGCGACGCAGGAATCGGTGTGTGCTGCGGCAACAGAGTCGACAGCCACTGGCGCGTGTCCGCCGGGTCGATCACATCGTCGATCTCGAACCATGACGCGATGCTGGCAGCCTTGCCGTGTTCGTACAGACGATCGACGAGTTCGCGGAACAATGCCTCGGATTCCTCCGGCGATCCGGCCGCCTCCAATTCTTTCCGATAGCCAAGGCGCACATACCCCTCAAGTCCCATGCCACCGAACTCGCCAGTGGGCCACGCCACACAGGCCAGCGGTGCTTTCGTACTGCCGCCCATCATCGCCTGCGCGCCAAGGCCATAGGACTTGCGCAACACGATCGACACGATCGGCACCTCAAGATTGGCACCGGTGACGAACAGCCGTGAACAGTGCCGCACCAGCGCCGTCTCCTCCACCGGTGGCCCCACCATCATCCCCGGGGTGTCCACACAGGTGACGATCGGCAGACCATGGGCATCGCACAACTGCATGAAGCGAGCAGCCTTGTCGGCCCCATCGGTGTCGATGGCACCCGCGAGATGCGCCGGATCGTTTGCGATCACCCCGACCGGGCGGCCCTCGATACGCGCGAGAGCGGTCACCATGCCAGCGCCGAACCCGCGGCGCAGTTCCAGCACACTGCCCACATCGAAGATGCCCTCGATGGCATCGCGTACGTCGTAGGCCCGCAGTCGATCCACGGGTACCACATCGCGCAGTGCGCTGGCGTCGGGCGCCTCCCACCGTGTCAGCGTTCCCTGGAAGTACGACAGATACCTCTTGGCCATCGCAACCGCTGCGGCCTCGTCGTCGACCACAATGTCGACGACACCATTCGTGCCCTGCACATCGATCGGCCCGATCGCGGTGGGTTCCACCACCCCAAGGCCACCGCCCTCGATCATCGCGGGCCCACCCATACCGATATTCGAATCCCGGGTGGCGATCACAACATCGCAGCATCCGAGGATCGCCGCGTTACCCGCGAAGCAGTAGCCGGCGTTCACTCCCACCGTCGGCACCGTTCCCGACAGTCGACCCCACCACATGAATGCGAGACAATCCAGTCCGGTCACCCCGCCGGTGTCGGTGTCACCCGGGCGCCCACCACCACCTTCGGTGAAGAACACCACCGGCGCGCCGAGTTGTTCAGCTACTTCGAACAGCCGGTCCTTCTTGCGGTGATTCACATGGCCTTGGGTACCGGCGAGCACCGTGTAGTCGTACGACATCACCACGCACCGGGCGGCCTCGGCATCGAAGAGATCGCCGTTCACCGACGCCACACCGCCGACGAGCCCGTCGGCAGGGGTATTGGCTCGCAGGTCGTCCAGGTCCCGACGGCGCCGCTGGGCGGCCACTGCAAGGGGCCCGTACTCCACCAACGACCCCTCGTCGATCAGATCGGCAACGTTCTCCCGAGCGGTACGCCGGCCGCGTTCACGGCGTCGCGCCACCGCATCAGGGCGCGCCGCATCGGACCCCGCACGATGGCGCTCCACCACCTCGGCCAGATCCGGCCGGTCCATACCCCGAGGGCCACGATCGGCCACAGGGGTGGCCACGGCGGCCGCGGCGGCCGAGGGGGTCATTCGCACCAGCACATCGCCGGGGGCGACGGTATCGCCATCGGCGACGGCGAGCGCCACCACCTCACCGCCGACCGGGGCAACGAACTCATGGTGCAACTTCATCGATTCGAGAAGCCCGAGCACCTGCCCAGCGGCCACCACATCACCCACGGTCACCGAGATGGCCACCACCGTGCCCTGGAGGTCACTCGTGACAGCAATCGGTGTGTCGTGTGTGGATACATCGCTCATCACGCGATCTTGGCAGCAGAGCCATGCCGTGCCGAACCCCGGGTGGCCGGGTAATGAGGACGGGGCTCAGAGCTGACCGGGGCGCCGCTGATAGGTGGTGATCGACTGATCGCCCATCACCAGTTCGGCGGCGACTGCTGCGAAGAGCGCCGGCACGATGAAATTCGGCCGGCCAGTGGTTTCGGCAACGAACATCACGGCGGCAAGCGGCACCCGGTATCCCGCACCCAAGAAGGCGGCAATGCCGATCAGCGTGTACAACGTGAACCGTTCAGGGTGCACCACCTCGCCCACAGCACGCCCGACGATCGCACCGCCAACCACGAGGGGAATGAACACCCCACCGACGCCACCACCGATCAGGGTCGCCGCCGATGCCAGACACCGAATGGTGAACACCGCAATGAGTAGCCACACAGCAATATCGGCCTCGATGAACAACCACTCGCGCAACACCTCGTAACCGGCGCCGAGGCTGACACCGAGCCCAGTCAGCTCGTACGACAACGCGAACAACGAGATGAGCATCACCGTGGCGAGGCCGAGCCGCACTGGGAACGACCGCACCGAGATGCCCTTGGCCACCCGGATGACTTTGGCAAAGGCGCGCGCCCCGATCGCACACGCCACGCCGATGGCCAACGCACCGAACAAGTCGCGGATTTCGAACTGCGGAATGGGGATCACCGTGGCCGACAGCAACGGCGCCGTGTCCGACAGCGACACGAAGGTGAAATAGCCGGTGGCGCTGGCAACCAGCGCGGGCAGCAACATGCGTCGCGCGAGATCATCGCGATAGGGCACCTCGAGCGCAAAGATCGCACCGGTCGCCGGCGCCTTGAAGATGGCGGCCACGCCCGCCGCAGCACCCGCCACCAAGAGGGTGCGGTGGTCGCTGCCGCGGAACGGTCGCGGCAAACGGCGCTGAATCTCCGCACCGAGCGACGCTCCCCCGTACAGCGACGGTCCTTCAAGCCCGAGCGACCCACCCGAACCCAAGGTGGTGACGGCCGCCGCCACCCGGGCCACCAACACCCGCGGCGTCAGGCGATATGCCGAGTCGTGGAAGGCACGCAGATACTCATCTGATGTTCCCGGCGATGCGCCACCACCCACGGTGCGCAAGATGATCGCGGTGGCCACCAGCCCCAGCACCGGCGCGACGGCACCAACCCAACGCGGTGACTCCACCACCCACTCGTAGGAGTGCTCGACGAGGTATTCGAACCCGCGCACGAACAACCCGGTGACGACCCCAGTGATGGCGGCGAGCAGGACAACCTCGCGGGAACGCCGGAACAGCGAGCGGAATTCATCACGACGGTTGGAGAAACTGTCGGTACGGAGACGACGACCCATTCGGGATCGATTGGCCAGCGTCCTCCACACGTCACGCGAGTGTAGGCATCACGACTCGAGCGCGGCGATCATCCGTGCCAAACCCTCACGCAGCGCGACATGGGGTTCCCACCCCAGCTCGGTGCGCGCGCGAGTGATGTCGGGTTGACGTTGGCGCGGATCATCGGACGGCAATGGCCGGTACTCGACCGGCGATGACGATCCGGTGACCTCTCGCACCACCTCGACGAGTTCGGCAATGGTGAATTCGTGTGGATTGCCGATGTTCACTGGGCCGGTCACCGCCGAGTCGAGCAACGCCACCATGCCGCTGACCAGGTCGTCGACGTAGCAGAAACTGCGGGTCTGGGACCCGTCGCCGTACACCGTCATCGGCTCACCCGCACGGGCCTGATGCACGAGGTTGGTCACCACTCGTCCGTCATCGGGCTGCATGCGTGGGCCGTAGGTGTTGAAGATGCGCACGATGCGCGTGTCCACGGCGCCGATGCGGTGATGTGCAGCGGTGAGTGCTTCCGCGAAGCGTTTCGCCTCGTCGTACACCGAGCGCTCCCCCACCGGATTAACATTGCCCCAGTAGCTCTCTGGTTGGGGATGCACGAGTGGGTCGCCGTACACCTCACTGGTCGACGCCAGCAGGAAACGTGCCCGATGGGCCGCGGCCAACTGCAACAGATTCGCGGTGCCGGTGCTGCCCACAGCCAAGGTGTCGAGGGGACGGGCCAGATACGCCGGTGGTGACGCTGGTGACGCCAGGTGCATCACCGCGGTGATCTCATCGTCGACCATGTTGGTGATCGTGTCGACGACCGATGGGTTGCACACATCCGCGGTGAGCACATGCACGTCGTCACGGCCAGCAAGATGCGCCACATTCGAGTCCCGGCCGGTGGAGAGATCGTCGACAATCACCACCCGATGACCATCGGTGAGGAGTCGGTCGCACAGATGCGACCCGATGAAACCTGCACCCCCTGAGACAACAACCCAGCCGTGGCGCGGCACAGCCGCGCCCGTCGCGTTCACGAGCGGCCAACGCCGTCGTAGGTGAGCCCTGCAGCACGCACCGCGGACGGATCAAGCAGGTTGCGCATGTCGACCAGTGCGCGCCCACGCATCGCCTCGGCCACCGCAGCGATGTCCACGCCGGAGAACTCGGGCCACTCGGTGGCGATCACCACCACATCGGCATCACGGGCGGCCTCGACCGCCGATGCACATCGCTCGACATGCACCAGATCGCGCGCACGGCCCGGGGAGAGTTCACCCACACAAGTGGGGTCATACCCGCGCACGGTCGCACCGATGCCGACCAGTTCACCGATCACCGCCAATGCCGGCGAGTCGCGCAAGTCGTCGGTGCCGGCCTTGAAGGTCAGGCCCAGCACCGCAACGGTGACGCCGTGGAGGTCATCGGTGCCGGCTGCGACACAGACCTTGCGCACCATACGCTTGCGCTGCTCCTCATTCACATCGATCACACCACGCATGAGCGCGAAGTCGTAGCCGTGGCTGGCAGCCACATGCACGAGAGCGCGGGAGTCCTTCGGGAAACAGCTGCCACCCCAACCCGGACCCGGGCGCAGGAACTCGCGGCCGATGCGATGGTCGCTGCCAATGCCTTCCACCACATCGGCAACATCGGCGCCGACGGCTTCGCACATCGCGGCGACCGCATTCACAAATGAGATCTTCATCGCCAGAAACCCGTTGGCCGCATATTTGATGGTTTCCGCCGAGGCGGCATCAGTGACGAGGACTCGGGTATCGAGGCTCCGATAGAGATCAGCAACACGGTGGGCGGCGGCACGATCGGCTGACCCCACCACCACACGGTCGGGATGCAAGAAGTCGTGCACCGCAGTGCCTTCACGCAGAAATTCGGGGTTCGACACCACCGCCACATCGCCGCGGCGCAGCACCGCCGACACCACATGGGTGGACCCCACCGGCACGGTTGACTTGTTCACCACCACCGAGCCGGGAGCGAGCACCGGGGCAATCTCCGCCGCCGCGGCCTGCACGTAGCTGAGGTCGGCCGAACCATCATCGTCTTGGGGTGTGGGCACGCAGAGGAACACGATCGATGCCTGCCGGGCCACCTCGGCGGCACCAACCACAAAGCTCAGGCGACCGCTCGCGATGCCCTCGGCAACGAGGGGTGCAAGACCCTCTTCCACGATCGGAATCACCCCAGCCCGCAGCCGTTCGATGCGTTCAGCGTCAATATCGCCGCACACGACACGATGGCCGAGAGCGGCCAGACAGGCACCGGTGGTGAGGCCCACATAACCCACGCCGACGACACCGAGAACATCAGAACCGGCGTCAACGTCGTTGCCGTCGCGTGGAGATGAATCGTCGGCGGTTGTCATGATTGCGCTACCTGTCGTACTCGGTTAGTGGAGAAAACGGCATCGGTGCCCTGCGATGACGCTGGTGAACCCACCACAGGACTGCCCCGTCGGAGGTTACTGGGCGCACTACGGTCGTGGTCATGACCGGCATTGCCTCCACTGTGACCACTGTCGTCGCGCCATCTGCTGTTGAAGATGTGTGTGCCGACCCCACCGGGTCGATCTGTTCGTGGGTGTACGACATCACCGATGGCAATGAAACGACCGCCCGCATCGTGTCGTGGGCGGTCGATGTTCCCGCTCGCGTGCTGTTGGTGCTGCTCGTCGCGTGGCTGGGCAACAAGATCCTGAAGAGGTCGGTACGCCGGATCGTCACCCACGTCGTGGCTCCCGATACCGAGCGCGCCATTGCCCGCCTCGAGAAGATGCGTGTGCCGGGCGCCTCGCTGCTCGATGACGGCGAAGAAGAAGACGAGAACGAGGTCGCACGACGCAGCGCGCGAGCGGTGTCGATCTCGAACGTGCTCGAATCCACGGTGAGTGTCGCCGTGTGGTCGGTGGCGGTGATCACCGCTCTCGGCACCACCGGCATCGAACTCGGGCCCCTTATCGCCGGTGCCGGTATTGCTGGTGTAGCCATCGGTTTCGGCGCGCAATCCCTCGTGCAGGACTGCATTGCCGGGCTGTTCATGCTGCTCGAGGATCAGTACGGCATCGGCGATGTCGTCGACCTCGGTGAAGCGGTTGGCACCGTGGAAGAGATCACCCTGCGGTCCACCGTTGTGCGTTCGCTGAACGGCACCGTGTGGCATGTGCCCAACGGCCAAGTGCAGCGGGTGGGCAACCTCTCCCAGTTGTGGTCGGTAGCCCTCGTTGATGTCGATGTGGCCTACGACACCGATCTCGCCACCGCACGACGTTTGTTCGAAGAAGCAGCCACCGAGGTGTGTGCACGACCCGAGTTCGCCGACGACGTCTTGGAACCGCCAACGGTGCTCGGCGTAGAGACCTTAGGTGCCGACGGTATCTCGATCCGCCTAATGGTCAAGGTTGACCCCGGCACACAGTGGGCACTGCAACGCGCCATCCGCGAACACGTCAAGACCGTATTCGACGGCGCCGGCGTTGAAATCCCATTCCCGCAGCGCACCGTCTGGGTACGCCACGACGACGCTGCTGGAGGCGAATGACCATGCCCGGCCCGCTGGCTGCACTGTGGCTGGTGATTGTGGTGATCGCCGCCGTGGTGCTGTGGTCGGTTGAACGCGGATGGATTGGTCGGCGCCACACCAGCATGTCAGGATCAGCTGGCGCCGTCACCACACCGGTGACCGCAACGGTCGCGCCCGCCGTCCTCGGCTACCTCGTCGCCGCCGGCGACGGGCAACGCTGTCGCTGTTTGGATGATGCCGCCACGGCAACAATTGCCGATCTGGTGCGCCGCGGCGCGGTCGCGGTGACCTCGCGCGATGGTGAGTCGGTGCGACTCGCGACCGACACCGGTGCCGACGTCACGCTTGCCGACCATGAAGCCCTGGTGCTGGCGCATCTGCGTGCCACATCGTGGCCCCGCGATGGGGCATCGGCAACGGTGACCTCGGGCACTCTCGCCCATCATCGACCACCACGGCGGTGGTGGTTCACATGGCGTCGCGGAGTGGCCGCTGCCGCACGCGCCGATGGTTTGACCATCGAGAGGGTGCCGCTGGGTGTCGTGGCACCGCTGTGGGCACTAGGGGTCATCGGCGCCGTGGTCGCAGGTGCGCGCGTGCTTGCTGCAATCATCGGCGTGGATCCAGGCCCACTCGAGTTGTGGACCCTTCTGGGTTGTCTCGGTGCGGTCATAGTCGCTGTAGCTGCGCTCGACCTGTGGGGCGACCCTGATGACGTCATCACCGAACGCGGCCGACAACTGGTGGCCGATCGTCTCGAACGCGGGATCGGCACCGATGTGACACCCTCCACCGGTCTTGGTCAACGCCTCGGCCTGCCTGAGGCTGTGGCCTGTGGCATCTCTGGTGCGGCGGTGGTGCAGGCACCCATGCTCGACCATCGACGGCGCCGCCACATCTGGTCGTCGGCGACTGGACGACCCCGCGTGATCCAAGTGGTGTCCCCCGTCATTCCGGGCCGGGGTGGTCGGCCAATCACTGTGGCTGCTGGCGGCATTGCTGTCGGCGCCGCCGCGTTTGCTCTCCGACCCCTTGCCGACCGTCTGACCTCGTGGACCGGCGTGGATGCTGTGCTCGACACCATCGCGCCCGGCACCGAGGTAGACGTGGCGATCGACCGTTATGACGCGGTGGTGACAGCGATCGTGGTGACGTTCATTGTGATTGGCCTATGGCTGATGGTTGCCGGCGCAGTCGACTCGTTTGCGCGGCGCCGCCGCACCGGCACCGTGGTGTCGGTGTCGGTGATGGATGGCCGCACATGGTGGCAACGCTGTGGCCATCGGGTCGCCGCAGTCGGCCATGACGGCACTGCTCTGGTGGAGCTCGCCATCGATGATGGCCACAGCACACGACTGCGATCGTTTCTGGTCGATGCGCGCGCGGCCGCACCACACGGAGCGACAGTCGAGGTGACCTACACGCCGCTCCTCGGGCGAGTGCGGCGGCTGGCCCCGGTCGGCGATGCAGGTGCGGTGCCGGCCGCCACAGCCGACGTCGTCTGACCGTCTGGTGTTATGCACAAACTCGTCGGAGAGCACGCGAGGCAGCAGTGACGCACACCGTGAGATGATGCGCCGATGACTGACGCCCCCCGACATGGCAGCCAGATCGATCGCAGCGACGAGTGGGCGGCGCTGCGTCGCCAGTACATGGCCTCTCCCGATTCGCGTCCTGCCAGTACCGCACGCGGAGTACATCACCAAGCGCTGCTCAGTTCCGATGTGGAACAGACCATTCGCTTCTATCAAGAGGTACTCGGCTTCCCGCTGACCGATCTGTTCGAAAATCGCGACTACGCCGGGAGCACCCACTTCTTCTTCGACATCGGCAATGGCAACTGTCTGGCATTCTTCGACATGCCCGGGTTGGATCTCGGCCCGTATCGCGAGGTGCTCGGCGGTCATCACCACCTCGCTATTTCGATGGAACCATCGCAATGGCAGGCGGCATGGGACCGACTCGTCGCCGCTGGCGTCGACGTCGCTCATGTCGATGGCTCGTCGTTGTACTTCAGTGGGCCCGACGGTGAGCGACTCGAGTTGATCAGTGATCCGCTCGGCGAGATGTACGGCGCGCGCGTGCTGTGACGCCGACCGGCGGTGCTACTCGCCCCGTTCGGGAATCATCGCAACCGCCGCGGTCGTGATCGCGGCCGCCACGCCGAGGAACCACAACCCACGCAGACTGCCCGTAAGGGTGCTACTACCGCTCGACGACAACGCCACCGCGGCGGCAACGCCGACAGCCGATCCGATACGCGAAATGGTGCGCACGAACGCTGCTGCCGTCGCGATTTCCGCACTCGGCACACGCCGCAGGGCGATGGCGTTCAACGACGGCCAGATGGCCGACATCGCGAGCCCGGCCGCGACCAACATCGGCACCATCGCCCAGATGCGACGGTCGGTATCCGCGACGAGCACAAAAGCGATGATCGTGACGGTGTAGAGCGCCCCGACGGGAACCAACACACGTCGGGCACCATGTCGGTCGATCGCTCCGCCCAACCACACTGATGACACCGACATCGTCGCCGGCATCGTGGTCAGCAGCAGCGCGCTCGGAATGAGGCCCACACCCCACACCTCGGTGAGAAACAGCAGGTACACCAGCCAGTGCGCGAAGAACAACGCGCCACCGGCTGTCGCTGCCACGGTGGCCGTCACAAAGTCAACGCTTCTCATCAAGTGGAGAGGAATCACGCCGACGCCACGCTCCCGCGATCGCACGACCACCACCGCCAGCATCGCCACACCGACGGCGAGGAACCCCAACGTGCGCGGGCTGACCCACCCCCATTCGTCGCCTTCCACGATCGGCAGGATCACGGCCACCAGTCCCGCCACGGTCAGCGCTGAGTCGACGAGGCGTAACGGGGTGGCGGGGCCTCGCTGGCCGGGGTCGTGTGCGCCGCGCACCAGCACCAGCAATGCGGCGGCCATCGGGATCTGCAACGCGAAGGTCACGCGCCAACTCACCGAAGTGAGCAGTGCGGCAACACATATCGGCCCGAGCACCCCTGCGACGGCGGTGGCGGCACCCCAGCGCCCCATTGCGCGTGCCTCGGACCCACGGGTTGTGCCGCCCATGATCAGTGCCATTGACGCCGGCCCCTGTAACGCCAGCGCCACCGCTTGTGCTCCTCGAGCCACGATGAGGAACCACAACGTTGGCGCCACCGCACTGGCTGCTGCCGCAACGAAGTAGCCGACCGCACCGATGGTGAACGTGCGCAAATGACCGACCCGGTCGCCCACACGACCGGCCTGCAACATGACCGCAGCAGCAACGATTGAGGTGATCGATAACACCCATGAAGCCGCGGCCGCATCGCCACCGGCGATGTCGTCGCGGATGGCGGGGAAAATGAAGTACAGCGCTGTTGCGTCCCAGCCTCCCACGAACCCGGCCAGGACCGCCGCCCGGATTGCGGTAGAGGAGCCCGATGACGACGGGGCACCCAGCGTCGTCGGTACAGAAGATGCCATCGGCGCGACAGTAGCCACCACCACTGCCGCCGACGCGGTGGGAGCGACGTGATGGACAACTCGGCTTAGGCAGCGCGACGCGCCCGTGGGGGCCCCACCCGCTCAACGCACGGCGTGCTCTCACGCGTAGGCGGACATACGGCCGCTCCGGTGGCATCGGCCCATCCGTGGCGTTGGATGTGATCACCAAGCGCTGCGGTCCACGCACCGAGGACTCGACGCCAGGCACCGCCGAGTCGGCGGGATTGCTTATGGTCGTCGGTGTGTGGCACGACCACATGATCGAATCTCGATCTTGCCGTGTGGTGACTCCCGGGTGTCATCTCGGTGAACTCTTCGGGTGCGCCGCGCGATGACCATCGACGACGACGAGCGACATACGCTCATCACATGCCGGTTCCGATCCGAGATCGTTCACAACGCATCGTCACCCTCGACCTCGAGGGCGTGCTGATTCCCGAGATCTGGATCGCTGTTGCCGAGCGCACCGGCATCGATGCGCTCCGCCGCACCACCCGCGACGAACCCGATTACGACGTGTTGATGCGCTATCGCCTCGACACGATGGCCGCTCACGGCCTGACGATGAGCGTGATCGCCGATGTGATCGGCACTCTCTCGCCGCTGCCAGGCGCTGTCGACTTCCTTGAACAGTTGCGCTCACGGGTTCAGGTGATCATCCTGTCCGACACCTTCGAACAGTTCGCCGCGCCGCTGATGCCCGCTCTCGGTATGCCCACGGTGTGGTGCCACAACCTGGAGATCGACAACGACCGCATCGTCGACTACCACCTGCGTATCGACGACCAAAAGGCTCGGGCGGTGCGCGCCCTGCACGACTTGAACTTCACGGTGGCCGCCGCCGGCGACTCGTACAACGACCGCACAATGCTGGCCGAGGCCGACGCAGGCTTCTGGTTCTGCGCGCCCGAGAATGTGCGCACCGAATTTCCACAGTTCGCCGCGGTCGATGACCACCCGTCACTATTGCGTGCGATCGGTGACGCCCTCGGCGTGTGAGCTCGCCGCAAACAGCCGCATCGACGCTGCCACCGCCGCAACACCAACGGCGATAACCGCCAGCATCGTGCGGAGCCCCAGCGCATCAGCCAAGGCGCCGAGCGGCAGAGCCGCCATACCGAACCCGCCAAAGGCCCACATCATGAGCGACTGCACTCGACCGTGGAAACGCTCGTCGGTGGCGTCGAGCACGATCGATCCGTTCATCGACTGAAAGGCCGACGAACCCGCCCCCACGATGAGCACGGCCACCATCGAGGTGGCAAAGGTCGGTGCCAGTGCCATCGCTGCAAGCCCAGCGGCAAACGCTGCGGCGGAGATCCACTGAATCACCCATGCACGGCGGCCCGAACCAACGTTCGCGATCGCGAACGACACCACTACTGCACCGACCGCCGAGGCAACCGACAGGGCCCCGTATCCCCCCGGGCCAGTGTCGAACATCGACGAAGCAACCCGTGGAAGGAACGCTAGGTACGGCATGCCGAGCACCACAGCCACCGTTGATCCGATCAGCAGTAATCCGACCCGTCGTTCGCGACGGGCATAGGCAATTCCTTCGGCGAACGAGGTGAATGCCCCCGTCTGCGACGGTGAGGGCCGCGGAGTCGGCGGCAACGACAACACCGCCATCAGACCGATGAGCGACAGACCCGCAGCGGTGAAATACACCCCGACCGTGCCGAACCATGCAATCCCGAGACCCACACCCGCTATGGCCGGACCTACCACGCGTGCCGAGTTCAACGACACCTGGCTGAGCACGACCGCGTTCGCCATGTGCTCACGGCCAACGATGTCGACAGTCATCGCCATCCGAGCCGGCCCCAGAAGTCCAAAACCGAAGGCCTGCAGTATCGCGGTGATCAACAGCATCCAGAACCGGATGAAGCCGGCGGCTACAGCGATGCCGACAAAGGCATTGATGCCAACAAACATTGCCTGCGACACGATCAGCAACGCCCGTCGCGAGCGTCGGTCGGCGAGCACACCGCCGACGGGCATCGAGATCAACATCGCCACGCCGAAGCACAGGTACACCACACCCAGGCCGGAATTCGACCCCGTCAGGGTGTTGGCGAGCCATCCCCGACCGATGATCTGCACCTGGGTGGCCACGAACGACACGGTCCCGGACACGAACAGCAGGCGGTAGCCGGGCACCGACAGGGCCGCGAACCGTCCACCGCGTGCCGTCGAGGGCGCGGCCGCATGTGACATCGTGAACAGTGTGTCGCGCTGCCACGGCAACCTGCGACACCGACATCGCCGTGTGACACACGACCACTCCGCCCCGCCACCCCTGGTCATCGGCGCATCTGCAGCCAGACATAGGCTCGCGCAGTGGCATCACCTGTGACCCATGACACCGAGCATGCGGCACCGCTCATCGGCGTGATCGGCGCAGCGATCGCGGTATCGGCATGGGGCACCACAGGGGTCCTGATCAAAGCGATCGACCTCGATCCGGTAGCCATCTCGTTCTACCGGTTCACGCTCTATTCCGGCGTGCTGGCTCTGGTCTTGACGCTGCGCCACCGTCCGCCAGGGTGGCGGGCGCTCTGGATCGCCGCGCCCGGTGGTTTGCTCCTCGGGGGAGATGTGGTGTTGTTCTTCACGGCCGTGAAGATGACCAGCGTGGTCAATGCCACCACCATCGGAGCGCTGCAACCCATCTTGGTTCTTGCTATTGCCGCGAAACTGTTCTCCGAACGCGTCTCCGGTCGTGAGATTGCGGCCGCCGCGGCCGCCATCGCGGGAGTGGTCGTGATCGTCACTCGGTCATCGGGCACGCCCCAATGGAGCGGCACCGGCGATCTCGCGGCCATTGGCGCCCTGTTCTGCTGGACCGGTTATTTCGTCATGGCGAAGCGGGCTGCCGGCAAGATCACCCCGTCGCAGTACACGATCGGTACGGGGTTCTGGACCGCTGTGGTGTCATTGCCGGTCGGATTCATCGCCGGCCAGGACATGTCGGTGCCCGACCCCGGCCAGTGGGGTGACCTGGTGATCTTGGTGATCGTCGGCGGTCTGCTCGGCCACTCGGTCATGAACGCCTCCCTGCCGCGTATCCCACTGTGGTTGGGTTCGGTAATGACGCTGCTGGTACCGGTCGTCGCGTCATTGGTGGCGTGGGTGGCTCTCGACGAGGCGCTTGACACGGTGCAGGTAGCTGCGATTGGGGCGGTGGTGGCTGGCCTGGCCGTGGTGGTGCTCAGCCAGCAACGACCCACACCGGTGACCCCACCGCAGGCTCCGCTAACCTCGGCCACCGACGCCGACTGACGGCACCACCCCCACGTGCCCACGACCTACGGGAGCAACATGTCTGAGAACACGCCCTCAATCGACTACACGATCACCGACGAGGCCCCGGCACTGGCCACCTACTCGCTATTGCCCGTCATCCGTGCCTATGCCGGTGCGGCAGGGATCGAGGTGCGCTCGCCGGATATCTCGCTGTCGGGCCGCATCATCGCATCGTTCCCCGAGCGCCTTCGACCGGAGCAGCAGGTGGCCGATCACCTCGCCGAGCTGGGCGAACTCACCGGCGACCGGATGGCCAACATCATCAAGTTGCCGAACATTTCGGCCTCACTGCCCCAGATGAAAGGTGCCATCGCCGAACTGCAGGCCAAGGGCTACGACATCCCCGATCATCCCGACGACCCCCAAACCGATTCCGAGCGCGACATCCGTGCCCGCTACGACCGGGTGAAAGGGTCGGCGGTGAACCCAGTGCTCCGCGAGGGCAACTCCGATCGACGCGCCCCTCGAGCCGTGAAGGACTACGCACGCAGCCATCCGCATTCGATGGGGGCCTGGTCGAGCGGGTCGACCACCCATGTCGCCACGATGGGCGTCAACGACTTCCGGTCGAACGAGGTGTCGACCACGATGACGAGCGAGGACAGCCTCACGATCACCCACGTGGCCGACGACGGCGCCAGCACCGTGCTGCGCACCGATGTGCCGGTGAGTGCCGGTGAAGTGGTCGATGCCACGTTCATGAGCCGCGAGGCGCTTGTGTCGTTCCTTCGCGACCAGGTCGCCGACGCTCAGGCCTCGGGCATCCTGTTCTCACTGCACATGAAGGCCACGATGATGAAGGTCTCCGACCCGATCATCTTCGGCCACGCCGTAAAGGTGTTCTTCGCCGACGTATTCGAGCAGTTCGGTGATGAACTCGCCGCCGTCGGCGCAGACCCGAACAACGGACTGGGTGCGGTGCTCAGCGCCGCAGAACAACTTCCCGCCGAACGGCGCGACGCAGTTATTGCCGCAGTGCAGGCTGCACTGGACAACGGCCCCGATATCGCCATGGTCGACTCCGATCGTGGCATCACCAACTTGCATGTGCCCTCCGACGTCATCGTCGATGCGTCGATGCCCGCAATGATCCGCACATCGGGCCAAATGTGGAACAAGAACAACGAAACCCAGGACGCCAAGGCGGTCATCCCCGACTCGAGCTACGCCGGCGTGTACCAGGCCGTTATCGACGACTGCCGCAACAACGGCGCCTATGACCCCACCACCATGGGATCGGTGCCGAACGTGGGTCTCATGGCCCAAAAAGCCGAGGAATACGGCTCACACGACAAGACATTCGAAATTGCCACCGCAGGCACAGTGCAGGTGACCAACTCGGCCGGCGACACGGTGTTTGAGCACCGTGTCGGCGCCGGCGACATCTGGCGCATGTGCACCGTGAAAGACCTGCCGGTCCGCGACTGGGTGCGACTTGCCGTGAGCCGCGCCCGAGCCACGGGTGCACCCGCGGTGTTCTGGTTGGACGCCACCCGCGCACACGACGCCCAACTGATCGAAAAGGTCACGACCTACCTCGCAGACCACGACACATCGGGCCTCACCATCGAGATCATGTCGCCGGTCGACGCAACAACATATTCGCTGCAGCGCATCCGCCGCGGCGAGGACACCATCTCGGTCACCGGCAACGTGCTGCGCGACTACCTGACCGACTTGTTCCCGATCCTCGAACTGGGGACCAGCGCAAAGATGCTCTCGGTCGTGCCCCTGATCAACGGCGGTGGTCTCTTCGAGACCGGAGCCGGCGGTTCGGCCCCCAAGCATGTGCAGCAGTTCGTCGCCGAGAACTATCTGCGGTGGGACTCGCTCGGTGAGTTCCTTGCGTTGGCGGTGTCGTTCGAACATCTGGCCGAGGTCACCGGTAACGGCCGTGCAGCACTGCTGGCGACCACTCTCGACGCCGCCACTGGGCAGGTGCTCGAACACGGGCGCAGCCCGGCACGGCGCGTCGGAGGTCTCGACAACCGTGGTAGCCACTTCTACCTCGCGATGTACTGGGCTCAAGCCCTTGCCGCCCAGACCGACGATCCTGAACTCGCAGGAATCTTTGCACCCGTGGCTGCAGCGCTCACCGGCAACGAAGAGACCATCGTCGCCGAGTTGGCCGCCGTGCAGGGATCGCCGGTTGAGGTTGGCGGTTACTTCCGACCCGACGATGCTCTCGCCGCTGCCGCCATGCGGCCGAGCGCCACGTTCAACGACGCCATCGCCCTCCTCGGCTAGACGACCGACCCGCTGAACCTGTCAGGCGACGGGTTCAGCGATAAGCACGGGGATCGTACGTCCGGCTTCGCCGGCGCTCACCCGGTAGTCGTCGTAGGTCGCGAATACGTCAACCGAACGCTGCCACCACAGGTCGCGCTCTGCGCCGTTGACCTCACGCACCGTGAACGCCTGTGGCGTGGCGCCGTCCTGAATACTCACCGACGGGTCAGCCAGCAGGTTGTAGTACCAGTCTGGGTGAGTTGGGGCACCCCCACGCGAGGCCACGAGGGCATAGCAGCCCTCATGCTCCACGCGCATGAGCGCAATTTTGCGCACTGCGCCACTGCGCTGCCCGCGCATGGTCACCACGATGATCGGGATACCTGTATCGCGCAACGTGGTCGCACGAGTGCCGCCCGATGCCTCATATTCAGCGATTTGTTCCGCAACCCAGTCAATGGTGCTCGGGATGTAGTTCTCAGCCATGGTGCTGACCGTAGTGGCCGGCGCTCTCAAGTAGGCGCCGTGGGGCTGGATTCACACCGCGGAAAGGGGCGCGCGACCCGCAAGCACCTCGACGACATTGCGTGCCGCGAGTTGCGCCATGGCCGTGCGGGTCTCGACGGTGGCCGATCCGAGGTGTGGTAACAGCACCACGTTGTCGAGAGTGAGCAAGCCGGGATGCACCTCGGGTTCATTTTCGTACACATCGAGCCCAGCCGCACCGATGAACCCCTCGCGCAGCGCGTTCACGAGTGCCGCCTCATCGACGACGGGCCCACGCGCGGTGTTGATGAGCACCGCATCATCGCGCATCATCCTCAAGGCACGGCCATCGATCAGGTGATGGGTCGCCTCGCTGTATGGGCAGTTCAACGACACGATGTCGCTCGTCGCCAACAGCTCGTCGAGATCGAGGCGTTCTGCATCGAGTTCACCCGCAACCTCGGCAGAAATCGGCGACCGATTGTGGTACGCGATGGTCATACCGAACGCTTGGGCGCGACGTGCGAGCGCGGTGCCAATGCCTCCCATACCGATGATGCCGAGTCGTCGCTGCTGTACCCCGGTGCCGAGCATCATGAACATGCCCCACTGCCAGGCGCTACCCGACCGGATGAGGCGTTCGCCCTCGCCGAGGCGCCGTGTAGTCATCAAGATGAGTGCCATCGCAAGGTCGGCGGTGGCATCGGTGAGCACCCCGGGGGTATTGGTGACGACCACCCCGCGCTCGCGGCAAGCCTCCACATCGATGTTGTTGTATCCCACCGCCACATTCGCCACGATGCGCAGGCGCGGTGCCGCGTCGAGAAAGGCCGTGTCGACGCGGTCGGTGAGCAAGGTGACCGCCGCATCCGTGGTGGCGAGTTCCCAGTCGCGCACATCGGCGGGGATCACCTCATCGCGATCCCACGCCCACACCTCACCTGCGGTGTGCAATGTGTCGATCGCGGGCGCAGGGATGCGTCCGCAGACGACGATGCGCGGTGATGTGATGGCGTCACTCATGTCATTCCTCAGTGTGTCAGCGTGATCAGTGTGAGTTGTCTTGCGGCCTACATGCCCGTGACTAGCCGTCAGTGGGCGTGGATCCACTCGGCAAATGCCCCGAGCCCGTCACGGATCGCCTCGACGCCCAACCCGGAGTACGCGAATCGAACGAAACGATCATCCTCGCCTGCGAGTGGTCGCCCGAAGTGACGCCGGGTGCAAAACGACACGCCCGTCGCGTGTAGCGCTGCGGTGGCGAAGTCGCCCACATCGGTGTGGCCGGTTCGCTCCATCGCCTCGCCAACATAAGGGAACAAGTAAAAGGTGGCGTCGGGCACAGCGAGGCGCACCCCATCGACGTCAGCCAGCACCCCAGCAGCGGCGTCGCGACGTCGTCGCAACTCGGCCAGGATCTCATCGGCTCCGGATGGATCGCGTAGGGCCTCGACACCAGCGTGCTGCACGAAATGAGTGGTGCAGCTCTCGTCATTAGTGTTCAGTTTCGCGATCTGTTCGGCAATGACGGTCGGCGCAACAGCACATCCGAGCCGCCAACCGGTCATCGCGAACTTCTTCGAGAATGTGTGCAGGATCACCGTCCGATCGGCCATGCCGGCCAGGGACGCAATGGAAGTTGACTCCCCTGAGTACCGCATCTCGAAGTACGCCTCATCGGACAGCACCCATAAGTCGTGCTCGACCGCAATGCGCGCGATCTCCGCGCGTTCATCGGCGCTGCTCTCGCTCCCGAGCGGATTCTGCAGATCGTTGTAGATCAGAAGTCGTGCCGACGGTGCTGCCGCCCGCAACGCATCCATATCGATGCGGAAACCATCATCATCGAACCGGTAGCCATAGGGCAGACCACGACCACCGAGGTAGTCGATCTGACTCTCGTAGATCGGATAGCCCGGCGATGGAAACAGCACACCATCACCGGGGTTCATGACCGCCTGGAGAAACTTGGTGATCACTGGCTTGCCACCGGGTTGAACCACAACCTGCTCGGGTGTGAACACCATGCCACGACGCCGACCGAGATCATCGGCCAAGGCTTCCCGCAACGCAGGGATACCCGCCGCCGGGCAGTATCCCGTGTGGCCAGCAGCGATTGCTGCGTCCATCGCGGCAACGATGTTGGCTGGCGTCGGCAGATCGAGGTCGCCGAGATGAAATGGGTAGACCCGATTCCCGGCCGCTGCCCACTCTGCAGCGGCTTGCGACACGGCGAACGCCGTCTCGGTTCCCAATCGCTGGAGCCGGTCAGCCAACACACTGCGCTCTCCGGTTGTTGCCATATGTCCCCCTAACTGCACGCGTATTGCACCGCGTTGTGCACCGCCGCGCCTTTACAAATCGTACAACACTGCGAGCAAAGCGAGAGTTGACGCGACCCACCCGGGCAGAACGATGCCGAGAATTACACTCCGGTCGTGAGCCTCAGCGTCGGGCCCCCTAGGGTCAATACATGGACGCGACAGCAGTCGACTTTCACTTCGACGTGATGTGCCCATATGCGTATCAGACCGCGAAATGGATCCGATCGGTTCGCGATGAGGTCGACCTCGACATCACGTGGCGATTCTTCTCACTTGAAGAGGTCAACCGGATCGAGGGCAAGAAGCACCCGTGGGAACGTGACTGGTCATACGGATGGTCGATGATGCGTATCGGTGCTCTGCTCCGGCGGCGCTCCATGAACGATGTCGACGCCTGGTACGAACGCGCCGGACGCGCCCTACACGAAGAGGGTCTGCGGCCACACGACCCTGAGGTCGCGCGAGTATTGGCGGCCGAGTTGGGTCATGCCCCGTCGATCGTCGATGAAGCGCTCGCCGATCCGACCACCCACGACGACATTCACGCGGACCACGACCGGGTGATCGCTGCCGGTGGGTATGGGGTACCCACGCTGTTCATCGATGACCAGTGCCTGTTCGGGCCGGTCCTGATCGACCCGCCGACCGGTGCGGCTGCGGTGCGCCTCTGGGAGGCCGTCTCGGCATGGACCGAGTTCGATTCGGTGTTCGAACTGCAGCGCCCGAAGACCCACGATGACCAACGTCGGATTCTGCGCACATTCCGCCCCTACATCGAAGCTCGCGACTGGGTCTCGATCGACCGTGGTGAAGTGGTCGATCTGCCGCTCATCGACGATTAACCACCAGCCCACCGACACCACCTGAGGAGGACCACCATGGCCGCTCATCACTCCGTCGACATGTTGGACACATGTTGGACCTCCATCGACGATCTGCTCTCGTCATTGCCATCGGATCAGTGGTCGAGTGCGTCACTGTGCCCGGCATGGGACATCTCGGGTGTGGTTATCCACCTTGTTGCCGTCGAGGAGATGTTGCTCGGCTCGCCACCTTCGGCCTTTGCCGACAATCTGCCCTTCGATCGGGTGGTCTCGGCCAGCGAGGAGATGTCCGGCTTGGACCCAGATGCATTACTCGCCCGTTTTCACGAGGTGACAGCGGCACGACGAGCAGAACTGGCTGCTCTTGACGCCGACGGGTTCGAGACTGCGGTGATGACACCGGTTGGTCCCGGCACCTATGGCCGATTCATGGATGTCCGCGTGTTCGACCACTGGGTGCACGAGCACGACATGCGTCTTCCGCTGGGACTCCCCGCCCACGAATCGGGTCCTGCTGCCGAACGAGCCATCGACGAGATCGAGATGTCGTTGCCCTACATCGTCGGCAAACGGATCGGACTCCCCGATGCCATGTCGATCACGTTCGAACTCACCGGCCCGGTGGAACGCCTGATGTCACTCCGCGTCGACGGTCGCGCAGCACCAATTGAACCGACCACCGACACCGATGTTGTCGTTACCTGCGACTCGACGACGTTTGCCATGTTGGCCTGCGGACGCATCGACCCTGATGCACCAATCTCCGATGGTTCCATCCAATGGGTGGGCGATGAGCAATGGGGATCAACGGCGGCGCGCAACCTTCGCTTCACGATGTGAGGTGCCGCGCGAAAGATGCGCTACGCGGCGCCGCCGCGACCAGGTGATACCTCCCGAATCGCATCGCCACGACGCCGAAGGGAACCTGCGGCAACGAGGCCCAGCAGAAGTACCGCACCCGCAGCCAGCAACATGCTGGGTGCCACCCACCCGGGTCGGTAATTGAACACCACCGTGTGCATCCCTGGAGGCACCCGCACCCCAAGGGCCACATCGTCGACAACTTCGACAACCCCCAGCACCCCATCGACCGTGACCGACCATCCGTCGAGATACTGGCGGTCAAGGGTGAGCACTCCCCCGGTTGTGGTGTCGACGTCGACCACGAGACGTTCAGGAGCTACCCGCTCGACGCTGGCCCTCTCCGGACGGCATGCACCATCACACGTCACGCCCTCTCCCAATATCACCGCGCCAGCGGCCATTCCTGCTGCGGCGTCGCCGAGTACGCCCGCAGGATCATCAATGTTCTGCAGCGCGGTCGCTCGCGGCCACACCCACGCCTCACCGAACCATGACGGGTTCTCCCATAGCGACCACCGCCCATCGTCCACCACCGGGCCACGCCAGTCGGGCAACCACACCGCAGCATCACGGGTGGTGTCGAGCACCATCCAACGCACACCGAGACGGGCGAGAGCAACGGGATCTACCGGTGCTGTCAACGACGCTCGCAGCGGCATCTCGCGTTGCGGTTCTGCAGTGAAGCGATCGGCCAGGCGCACCCACCGTTCGGTGACCTGCACACCACCGTCATAGCCATCGATGGAGCGCACCCCGAACCACGAGTTGGCATTCGGCCGCAGACCAGCTACCAGATCGCCGTAGTCACCACCATCGGGGGTCAGCGCCATCGCTGCGCCACCGTCGGCAACGATCCGCTCGATCGCCGATGTTGGCGTTGGCGGCGGCGGCTCCGAACGGGCGATGTCACCTGGAATCGCGTTCGCTGCAAGCCAGAACATCTCGACACTCATCAACACCACGACTGCCAATTGGCGTCGTCGCGGCAGAGCCAGGGCAGCAACCAGCAACGCCGCGGTTGCCACCCACACGATGACGACACCGGACTCACCGGCGACCAACGGGCCGGCAATGCCGAGAGCCACCACCACGGCCGCTGCCCCAACCCGGCGAACCCACTGTGACGACAACGAGGCGCTCGCATCGACGGCCACCCCAACGAACAACGCCGCCAACACCGCCACGATGCACAGCCACCGTGCCGGCACCCGACCCAGATCGAAGCCCGGGACGACGGCATGGGCGATGCGGAAGATCGGGGTGCGCGACCCAAGGGCCCACACCGCGGCCAGCACGGCGACGATCGCGAGCGGTATGGCCCATCCACGCCGTGTCCGATCGCCCATCGCGACGACCGCACCGATCACCGCCAAGGTGGCAGCCACGATGCCGAGGAACAGAATCGCTTCGAATGCGCCAGAGAACACCGCAGCGTCACGATCGAGCACTGTGCCGAACGTGGCTCGGAAGAGCTGTCGCACCTGCAGCACATACGGGGTCCGCGCAAGATCGTCCATCGAACGACCGGTGGTGAGATCGGCTCCGGAACGCGCCGCGAGAGTTGCGGCGACCTGCGGCGCGATCAGCGCTGCGCCCCACACCGCGGCGAGCGGCAATCGCCAGCACAGACGACGACGGGCCGGATCGATCAGCAGACCGATGCTGAACGCCACCACCACGTAGCCGACCTGAATGATGATCTGCGGATGCCCGCTAGCCACCATGCCCGCTGTGACAGCGGCGGTAGCGGCGACACGGCCCGCAGGGCGCGACCCGACCTCGAGGAGTCGGTGTACCGACCACAGCACAACCGGCAGCCATGCGAGCACCAGGATCTGTTCGAACTGCACCGATTTCGCGGTGACAGCGCCGCTCAGCACAGCAACCGACGCTGCGGTGGCCGCGGCGAGCGGCGACAAGCCAAGTCGCCGGCCGAGCAGCACCATGGCCAACGCCAACGCAACGAGGTGCGCCTGCACCACCCAGGCGTTCGCCGTTGCTGTATCCATCACGAGCGCCAGATAACGCGGCAGGTACAGCACCCCCGTTGCGTGGTTACCCATATGGGCGACGCCACCGAAAATCCAATCGTCGAGCAACGGCAATCGACCGGCGCGGATTGCGTTCATCGTGACCGTGGTGTACGGCCCCGTGTAGGTCGCTCCGTCGTATGACACCACGTAGCGCCCCGGCCACCAGATATCCCGGCCGGCGAGCATCGCGGCGAGGACGGCGACCATGTACGACACCGTCCACGGGTGCCGCTGCAGAGCCGACCGCCAGGTGAATGCACCGGCGTTCATCGCGTCCGTCGCCTCATCTGGTGGCTGCTCGATTCATCGGGTCACAGTCTGGTCGCCGGCCACGCCCCTATCGTGCCACCGTGGATCTCGCCGCTGGCCCCGCGCTCGATGTTCTCGATCTTGCCGGCGTGGTCGTGTTCGCTGCCTCCGGAGCTCTGCTCGCCATCCGTCGCGGATTCGACCTGATCGGCCTGATCACCTTGGCTGCGGTCACGGCCCTCGGTGGGGGCATCCTTCGTGACCTCGTCATCAACGCCGGTGTGCCGATCGCGTTCCGCGAGGCGCGCTACCCGATCACCGCGCTGATCACAGCCCTACTTGTGTTGCCCACCCAGGCATGGTTCGACCGGTTACGCCGCCCAGTGTTGGTGCTCGATGCTGCCGGCCTCGGCCTGTTCAGCGCCACCGGTGCGGTCATCGCCAGCGAAGCCGGTCTCGGTGCCGTCGCCGCCGTGACCCTCGGTGTCACGACCGCCACCGGAGGTGGCGTAGCACGAGATGTGCTCGCGGGCGAGGCACCACAGGTGTTCCGACCCGACTCCGTCCTCTACGTGATCCCTGCGACCGTCGGTGCGATCACCGTGGTGGTCGGCCATGGCATCGACCTCTCGATGAGCGTGGTCGGCACGGTCGGCGCAGCACTCGCCACCGCGATACGACTTGCGGCATTGCGGTTCGGTTGGCGGGCATCGCTGCCACGGCGCTGGCAGTAGCGTGACGCCGTGATCTCGGCGACCCGACCCCGCTTCCATCTGGCGATACCCGTGGATGATCTGGACCAGGCCGCCCACTTCTACGGCGAGGTGCTGGGGTGCCCGCGCGGCCGCAGCGACACCACCTGGATCGACTGGGATCTCGCTGGCCATCAACTGGTGACGCATCTTCATGCCGGCGCCGGGGTGGCGGCGACCAACCCGGTCGACGACCACGATGTGCCGGTTCCCCATTTCGGCCTGCTGCTCGATGTGGGCGACTTCGCCCGACTCGCCGACCGACTTCGAGCAGCCGGCACCGACTTCGTCATCGAGCCCTATCTGCGTTTCGAAGGCCAACCCGGCGAACAGTGGACGATGTTCCTCCTCGACCCCGCGGGTAACGCTCTGGAGTTCAAGGCTTTCGCCGACGACCAGCAGGTATTCGCCACTACCTAAGCGGTGGTGACTCTCAAGTCGGTCAGTTCAACGAGGCCATCGTCTCGTCGACGAGAGACTCGATGAACCCATCAGGCGGCGAACCGGAGTAACGCCACAACACCGTGTGATCCGCATCGAGCATCACCATGAACGGAAAGCCCGTGGTTCCGAGCGCGGCTGCCGCGGACTGCACCTCATCATCGGCCATCGTGGGGAACGGGAAACCTTCGCGTGTGAGCCACGCCGACGGCGGCCAATTGGGCCGGTCACCGCCCGCCGATGTCGACACAGCAACGACATCAAGGCCAAAGGGCACCCCAAGGCTTTCGGCCCAGTCGGTGAGTTTGGGCACCTCCGCCTGGCAGTGCGGGCACCAATGCGCCAGCACCACCACCAACGTGGGCTCGCCGCTGGCGATCGCTACGGCCGACCCGTCGAATGACTGACCGGTGATCTCTGGTGCCACCGTGCCCACCGCCGGGTCGTTCGCCGTGTCCCCACCGAAATCGGGTAGTGCCTCACCAGCAATACCGACGGGTCGGAACTGTTCGAGATCACCGGTGGCGGTGCCTCCGCCGCCAGTGGCGACCGCAACAATGACCGCAACGGCGACGATCGCAATGAATCCGCCGATCAGCGCCGTGAGTTGCGTACGCCGCCCCGAGGCCCCGTCAGTATCGGTGTTTTTCGGCTTGGCTGTGTTCTTGCCCATGTCCACTCCCAGGTCGATGCGGTGAGACCAGTATGCCGTTGGCGCAACATCACCCCATAGGGGCCATGGTCACCAATTGCCGACGATGACACTGCGTCGTTGTCCGTTCAGATGAACCCAACCACCGGATGCGGCGTGTAGGCCTCGGTCAGCAGCGTCACCTCGTCATCACTCAATTCGATATCGAGCGCGGCAACGGCATCGTCGATGTGATGCGGTTTCGTCGCGCCGATGATTGGTGCGCTCACCTGCGGATGTCGTAACACCCACGCGAGCGCAATCGTGGCCATCGGCACGCCACGGTCGCTCGCCACCTGTGCCACCCGCTCAACAATCTCTGCATCGCAGTCCACCGTGCCGTACAGCGTGCGGCCGAAGTCGTCGGTGGCTGTGCGGTCGGTGGTCGACGCCCATGGCCGGGTCAGATGACCGCGCGCCAACGGGCTCCATGGGATGACGCCAATGCCCTGGTCGGCGCACAGCGGCAGCATCTCACGTTCCTCTTCACGGTTTAGCAGGTTGTAGTGGTTCTGCATGCTGACGAAGCGGGTCCAGCCGTTGGTGTCGGCCACATGTTGGGCGGTGGCGAACTGCCATGCCCACATCGACGAGGCACCGAGGTAGCGCACTTTGCCGGCGCGGACGACATCGTTCAGCGCCTCCATCGTCTCGGCGATCGGTGTGCGATGGTCCCATCGGTGGATCTGGTACAGGTCGATGTAGTCGGTACCGAGTCGCCGCAGGCTGTCATCGACCGCCGTCATGATGGCCGCCCGCGACAGCCCCTCCCCATTGGGGCCGGGACGCATCCGTCCACGCACCTTTGTGGCGATCACCACCTCATCGCGTGGCACCCCAAGCTCGGTGAGCGCCCGCCCCAGGTACTCCTCACTCGACCCCAGCGAGTACACGTTCGCGGTGTCGAAGAAGTTGATGCCCGCGTCAAGAGCCTGCGCGAAGAACGGTCGCGATGCCTGCTCATCGAGCGACCAAGGATGGGTGCCCTGTGACGGTTCGCCATAACTCATACATCCGAGACAGATGCGTGAGACCTCGAGGCCCGTTGTGCCGAGTCGTGTGTACTGCATCTCTATCCCTCCGATGCCGTGTTCTCTCTGGTTGCGTCGTCGCCGTCACGGCGCATGAGCACCCCAGCGATTCGGAATCGTTCCAGTTTGGCCGCCACGAGGTCGGCGAGGTCGACCGGACTGTCGACCGGGTCGCCATCGGTGTCGGTGATCCGCAGTTCACCGGCGGCAACCGCCGTCGTCACAGCCCCGAGCAGGGCGTCGTGGTCGCAGGTGCCGTCCATGACGCGCAGCAACACCCGGTCCATCGTGTCGACCGCGAGATGGTCGTGCCGGCCGGTGGTGATCACCGCATCGCCGGCCGTCGCCTGCACCCGTGCCAGATGCCGTGCGACGGGCAGATCCGCGATATCGGATGCGAGGCTGCGGTCGCGACGCCCGGCGTCGCAACGGCCGCGCATGACCAGTTCATGAGCGAGTTCGCAGACATCGTCGTGCACCTCGTCGATCGGCACCGATCGTCGCCGCGCGACCTCGGCGATCAGATCGGTCACCTCCATGGTGTCGGGCCGATGTTCGGACAGCACCCACAACATGGTGGCCGTCGTCGGGTCATGGGGGGTCAGTGTGGATCCATCGGCATCGATAAAGGCTGCATCGATCGCCGATGCAGCCGGGTTGCGGCTGTCGAGATCCACATCGACCGTCGCGAGGTCGACATCGGCGCCGATGCGCAGCCTCGGCATCACCGCTGCACCACCTGCTGAACGGTGCGCTTCGGCACGGCACAGTACGGCGCGTCGGAAGAACCGGTTTGTCATCACATCGAGTAACTGTTCGGTGGCGATCGCCTCGAGTTCGAGCGCGGTGATCCGTTCTGCGCCGTCGTCACCCAACTGCGCCGGCGACGACGTGCCGGGGTCGGCATCGCCCAGATACGTCAACCCGGATGCGGCCATATCGCGCACGAATTCATCGAGGTAGAAGGCCTGGTTGTGCTCGACCAGATGTTCGAAATACAGATACCGATCGCTGAGGCGGTCGAGAAGGTCGAACTCGTGCTGCATGAAGCCGCCGAGCGGACCAGCATCGCCACCGTGTTCGCGCCAGAGCGCGAGGAACTCACGGGCGGTCGCTGCCATCTGTGCCGGGGGGCCGTCTGGCACCACCCGCCGCAGGGCATCGCGCACAATTCGTCGCGCATGCCATCCAGGGAGCGCATTGAAACTGATACTCGCCACGCCGGTGGGAGCCAGCCGCGTCGCCATGATCGACCGAATGGCTGCACGTACCGCGTCGGGCACCCAGGAGTACACCCCATGGCAGATGATGACATCGAAGACGCGGTCGCGCCCGAGGAGGTGCTCATCAGCGGCAACATCCACCAGATCGGCCGCCAGCAGCGTGCAGTTCGCCACACCGGCTCGCCGAGCGAGGTCTCGCCCGTCGGCGATCTGCGATGGCGCATGATCGATACCGGTGAAGGTGCCGGCGGGGATGTCGTCGGCCATCGCCACGAGGTTGCCGCCGCGTCCACATCCCAATTCCAGAACGCACACATCGTCGAGGCCGGCGACCTCTAGACCGTGAATCGCTGCGAGGGCGCACAGCCAGTCGGCGTGTGTGGCTCGAAACGCGACATTGTCGTATCCGAAGGTGTCGTAGGCAACAAGATCGGCCCCGGCGCGATCGCCGTTGTGATGGGGCGCAGTTGACGACACACCCCAGAGGGTATGTCCTCGCACTCGCCGACCTGCCCACCGCCGAGGGGGCGTGACTAGTGTCTGATCATGAGCGACGCCGCCCGTCCGCGTATTCAGACCGCACCCTCGCATGTGGATGTCGCAGTTATCGGTGCCGGGATCTCGGGAATCAGTGCCGCATACCACCTGCAGACGATGTGCCCCGATCGCACATTCACCATCGTGGAGGCCCGCGACGACATCGGTGGTACCTGGGACCTGTTCCGCTACCCCGGAGTGCGATCCGACTCCGACATGCACACCCTTGGCTTCTCCTTCAAACCATGGCGTGCTGAGAAATCGATTGCTGACGCCGAGTCGATCATGGCGTATCTGCGCGAGACCGTCGCCGAATACGACATCGAACGCCACATCCGATTCGGCCACCGCATGCGCGCTGCTGCATGGGACTCTCACACAGCCCGTTGGACGCTCACGCTGGACACCCCCGATGGTGAGACCACTCTCAGCGCGAACTTCGTGTTCATGTGCGCCGGCTACTACAGCTACCGCGGCGGCCATAACCCCGATTTCCCCGGGCGCGAGCGTTTCACCGGTCAGGTGGTGCATCCTCAGGCCTGGCCCGACGACCTTGACTATGCCAACAAGCGGGTGGTCGTGATCGGCTCGGGGGCCACGGCGGTGACGCTGGTGCCCGCAATGGCCGAGACGGCCACGCATGTCACCATGCTGCAGCGCTCGCCGACGTGGGTCGTGGCGCGTCCCGACACCGACCGATTCGCCAACACGCTGCGTCGTGTGCTGCCGGATCGGGTTGCCTATGCGATCACCCGACGTAAGAACACCCTGCAGCAACAACTGGTGTACCGCAAGACACGTACCGATCCCGACAAGGTGAAGTCGCTGCTGTTGAAAGGGGTGCGTGCCGGGCTCGGCGACGACTACGACGTCGACACCCATTTCACGCCGTCGTACAACCCGTGGGATCAGCGGTTGTGCCTGATTCCCAACGGAGACCTGTTCCGTGCCATCCGTTCCGGCTCGGCCGAGGTGGTGACCGACACCATCACGACATTCACCGAGACCGGTATCGAACTCTCCAGCGGACGTCACCTCGACGCCGCAATCATCGTCACCGCGACCGGTCTGCAACTGGTCACTCTCGGCGAGGCCGAGATCACGATCGATGGCCATGAGGTCGACTTCTCCTCCACGTTCACCTACAAGGGTCTCGCCTACTCCGATGTGCCAAATCTGGTGAGCACATTTGGGTACATCAATGCGTCGTGGACCCTGCGCGCCGATCTGACCAGCGACTACGTGTGCCGGGTGCTGAACCATATGCGTGACACCGACACCGATATAGCCGTGCCACGCCTCGCCGATGACGAACGGGCAATGACCCCACGGCCATGGATCGACGATTTCTCAGCCGGGTACATCACCCGCATCTTGCCGGTTCTGCCAAAACAGGGCGACCGTGCACCCTGGGTGAACCCGCAGGTGCTGTCCGCCGATCGCCGGCTCATCGCGCGTGCCGATGTGGACGATGGCCATATGAACTTCACCCGGGCGCTCGACCGCGCGCCGGTGGGTGTGTAGGCCACACGCAACCGACCAGACAACTACTAGGAGCAACGATGCGAGCACTGCAGATCACCGACCTAATCGGCCCCGACGGCGTGGCCGTGATGAACGATGTCGCCGAACCCACCGATGATGGACGGTCGATCATCATCGACACCGCCTTTGCCGGCGTGTCGTTTCCCGATCTGTTGCAGACGCGCGGTATGTACCAGATTCGACCGGAGCCGCCGTTTACTCCCGGGGTGGAAGCCGCCGGGGTAGTGCGGTCCGCGCCCGCGGGGTCGGGCTTTTCACCAGGTGATCGTGTCGCTGTGTGGGGCACCGCCTGCCATGCCGAGGTCATCGCTGCGCATCCCAACCAGTGCTTCATCATCCCCGAGGAACTATCCCTCGCTGAGGGCGCATCTCTGGTGTTGAACTATCAGACCGCGGTGTTCTGCATGGTCGATCGTGGCGGCTTGCGCGCCGGCGAATCGGTATTGGTCATGGGCGCGGCAGGTGGTGTCGGCACCTCGGCCATCCAAGTGGCGAATGGCACCGGCGCATCGATGGTGATCGGCTTGGTCTCCACCCCCGAGAAAGCCGAGATCGCGACGGCCGCCGGGGCGACGCACACCGTGCTGGTCCACGACGGTTGGAAGGACGAGGTGCTTGCCCTCACCGACGGTCGTGGTGTCGACATGACCTATGACCCCGTCGGTGGTGATCGTTTCCTCGATGGCGTTCGCGCTCTGGCCCGCTTCGGTCGACTGGTGGTGGTTGGCTTCGCCGCCGGTGATATCCCAACGATCAAGGTGAACCGGTTGTTGTTGCGCAACGTCAGCATCGTGGGCGCCGCATGGGGTGAGGCGATCGCGGCCGATCCGTCGCTGGCAGTCGATATTCACGAGCGCCTACTGACCATGATTCGCTCGGGGGCCGTGCGCCCGCCGATTGGTCAAGTTGTGCCGTTCGCTGAGGCGCCCGATGCATTCCGCCTTCTCGATGACCGACAGGCCACAGCGAAGGTGCTCATCGAGTTCTGACCACGTGAGCCGGTGTCGATCGGCACGGAAAATATTCGTCATCAGATGTCACATTCGTGGCATTGTCGACGATCACATGACTATGCGTTCCTCTCTGATCAGTGCCGCAGCCGTTCTTGTCGTTGCTGTTGCTCCAATGACCGGCATCGACTCGGTGGTGGCAGGTCCACGTCCGGACGACGCGGCCGTTGCGGTCTTCGACTGGGATCCCGGAACACCAACTGGTTTCTTGGGCGTCGATCTCGAATTGCCCGACGGCGTCAACATCGACAACCCCTATGGCGGCTACGTGCATATGGCGCGTTGGGCTGGCGACCAGTCGTGGCACCTATGGGATCGTGATCTGGCGTCGCCCACATTCGGTTGGCTAACCGAGGAGGTGGACGGACCGACCTACGACCGTCGGGCCACGCGCCTGCGTCTCGAGTTCTACCCGACGACCACCGACGAGTGCGACGGCCGTGATCCCACCGCGGACTGCTACTGGCAGATCTACGACGTGTACGACTCGAGCGTCGGCGGTCTCCATCTCGGCGTCGATCTCGATGGCGCGGCACGGGTGGACCTTGGCAGTTTGCGACTGCCGCGAGTCGGCGACGACCTCGGGGCGTTCGTCGCTCGAGGCGATGTGGTGAGCGCCACCGACATTCCCGATGGGCGCATCCATGTCGATGCCTTCCAGATCGATTGCGCCTACTACGAGGGATGCATTGCGCCCCCGGTGAACGACGCCGGGGTGACCGTTGGCGCGTTCTCCTCGGGGCCGGGGCGTGACAATACGTGGTCACTCGGCGTTGCATGGCCGGGCCGGTACACCGTGTTTGTTCGTGACACCGTGGCCGGTATCGGCTACCAGGGTTTCATCGATGTGGCGCCGGGTGATGTGCCGACATTCGATCTCGATGCGCCATGTTTCGGCATGGAGGTCTGCGTGCGCCTCGACGGCACCGACCCTGCTCCCCCTGCGGCCGATTTCCATCCGGTGGCACCCGCACGGGTGCTCGACACCCGCAATGGGGTCGGGATTGCCGAGGGTCCGGTGCGCGCTGGTGACGGCTCGCTCGACCACACCACCGCCGATCTGCGACTGGCCGAGCGACGCAACCACGAGTTCCGCGTCACCGGCGTGGGTGGTGTGCCCGATACCGGCGTCGCCGCCGTGTTGTTGAACGTGACCGCGGTGGCTCCCACAGCCGGTGGTTTCATCTCGGTGGCTCCTCGACCATCGGGAACCGGCAATCTGTTCGACGATCAGAACTCGTATGGCATCTGGCCGAGCGCATCGAATCTGAACCTTGTGCCCAACACGGTGACACCGAACATGGTGCTGGCCAGGGTGGGGGCGGGCGGCATGGTTCGCCTGCATGTGTACGGCACCGATGTGCATGTGCTGGCCGACGTGGCCGGATGGTTCGGGCACACGCCCGATTCCGCGGCCGATGACGGTTTTCAGATGACGACGCCGCTGCGGGTTCTCGACACCCGTGGCGGTATCGGCACAGCTGGCGATGGGGCGTTCACTGCCGATGAGGTACGCCGGCTACGCATCGACAACGTACCCGATGACGCCACCGCAGTGGTGTTGAACATGACGGCGGTCGAGCCGACCGGCGACGGATTCGTGACGGTATGGCCCAGTGGATCACCCCAGCCAGAAGCGTCGAATCTGAATACGTCCGCTGGAGTGACGCGACCGAACCTGGTCGTGGTCCGCTTGGGTGAGGATCGCTCGGTCGAGATCGCGTCGATGCTGGCCGGTGGCCATCTCCTCGCTGACCTGCTGGGCTACACCGTGGCCGACGGCGGCACGCAGATGACCGCTGCCGAGCCGTTCCGAGTGTTCGATACGCGCGGCGATATCGGCACGACCGGTGGCGGAATGACCGATGGCGACAGCCGGCGGGTGCTGATCGCCGGTATCGGTGGGGTGCCCGACGACGCGATTGGGGCCATGGTGAACATCACTGTTGTGGAGCCGTCGGCTGCTGGCTTCGCCACCGTGTGGCCAAGCGATCAGCCACGTGGCAACACGTCGAACCTCAACTGGGATGCGGGCGATATCCGACCCAATGCAGCCATCATCGGGCTGAGTGCCGACGGGTCGCTCGATCTCGGCGTCGACATGCCGGGTGCCACGGATGCAACAGCTGATGTGCTGATCGACGTGATGGGGTGGCTCACCGAGGCGGATACGACCCCTGCCGACAACTCGTAGCCAGCGCGCCCCACCGGGTGTGGAACATTCATTGGTGGGCACGACGGGACTCGAACCCGGGACCTCCACCGTGTCATGGTGGCGCTCTAACCAACTGAGCTACGCGCCCGTAGCCACCGTCAATGTTAGCCCGATGCGTCGCTGCCCACACGCAGCCGCGTAGCGATGTCATTGGCCAGTAGACGGCCGTTGCGGGTCAGCACCCACGCGTCGCCGCGGCGTTTCACTAACCCTGGCAAAGCCGCACCATCAAGGGCCTCGAGGGGCACCCCGTCGCGGGTGCGCAGCGCTAGCTCCAGGCGTTCGAACTCGCGTGTCGCGGCATCGAGTACCTCGCCGGACGCTTCGGTGGAGTCTCCGGAGGTGACGGCCGCGATATAGCGCTCCGGCGTCCGAAGATTCCACCAGCGCCGTCCCGAACGATGCGAATGCGCTGCACACCCCACCCCGACATAGTCGCCCTGGGCCCAATACAACAGGTTGTGACGGCACTCATGGCCCGGGCGCGCCCAGTTCGAGATCTCATAGTTCTCCAGCCCCGCAGCGGAGAGGATGTCGTCGGCGATCTCGTATCGCGAGGCCTGCACATCATCGTCGGGATGGTCGGCCACACGATCTGCAAGGGGTGTGCCAGCCTCCACCGTTAGCGCATACGCCGAGACGTGCGGCGCCCCGAGGGCAACCACCTGCTCGAGCGTCGACACCCAGTCCTCATCACGTTCACCAACCGCGCCATAGATGAGGTCGAGATTGAATGTGGTCACTCCCCCAGCAATGACCGCATCCACTGCGCGAGCGACGTTGTCACGCACATGTCGCCGCCCGAGTGCGCCGAGAACATGCGACGTCATCGACTGCACCCCGATCGACACCCGGGTCACTCCACCGGCCACCCATGTGCGCACCATGTCGACATCGACATCGTCGGGATTGCACTCGACGGTGACCTCGGCCCCCTCTGCCACCGGGATGGCCTCAAGAACCTCCACCAATGCTGATGCCGGCACCAACGACGGTGTTCCACCACCGACGAAGACAGATGACACCGCGTGGGGGAATGCGGTGCGTTCGATATCGGCGCGCACCGCCTGCAGATAGTCGTCGACCAGATGCTCGCGGTCGGTCCAGGTGGCAAAGGCGCAGTAGTCGCAGCGATGAGTGCAAAACGGGATGTGCACGTACACACCGAACTCTGACGTTGTTACCGCGGCACCGGGAATGGTCACCGCGGCCCTCCGGCGGCGAGCATCAATGTGGCGGCCACGACCGCTGCGGTTTCCACGCGCAACACACCATCACCAAGGTCCACCCGATCGGCCATCAGATCCAACTCGGATTGGCTCCAGCCTCCTTCGGGCCCGATAACTACCGCGGTGTCGTCATCGCGCAGGGCACGCCCACCCGGTTCGGCGACCGGAATCGATGACACCACCTCATCCGCTGGTACTGGCCCACGCACGACGGGCACATGCACCCGGCGTGATTGCTCGACTGCTGAACGCACAATGCGTTCCAAACGTGCGAGTCCGCGGTCACGTCGTGCCGGATCCCAGCGCACCACCGACCGTTCCGCGTCCACCAACACGATCTCGGCAACGCCGACCTCCACCAGTTTCTGCACCATCCAGTCGCCACGATCACCCTTGGGTAAAGCCGCATACACCGCCACCTCGCGGCCACGGGCGCACTGCTCCACCTCCCCCACGGGGTCGAGACCAGCACCCGCCAGCACGCACGGGCGCCACGCGCCGCGACCGTCGGTCACGGTGATCGCGGCGCCGTCGCGCAGACGCAACACGCGCATCAGATGATGCATGGCGTCGTCATCGGCAATCGGAGCCGACACATCGTCGACCACCAGGTGCGCCGACGCGGATCGCCGCAATGCCTCCACGGCTCAGGAGAACGCCGACTTGATACGCGAGAACAAGCCGCCACCGCTCGTGCCGACGTCTTCGCCGCGCTGTTCGGCAAATCGGCGCAGCAGATCTGCCTCCTCATCGCTGAGATTGGTGGGTACCACCACGTCGACAATGGCGCGCAGGTCGCCACGGCCACGACCCTGCAGCCGTGGCACACCGCGCTGGCGCAGCACGAACTCGTGTCCGGGTTGGGTGCCGGCGGGAACCGACAACTCCTCGTCACCATCAAGGGTGGGCAGGGTGACCGTGGTACCGAGCGCCGCCTGCGAGATCGACACCGGCACCCGGGTCACGAGGTCTTGACCGTCACGTTCGTAGCGCGCATGCGGCGACACCCGCAGATGCACATACAGATCGCCCGCCGCACCGCCGCGCGGCCCGGTGGCGCCACGGCCGGTGAGACGCAACGTGGCCCCAGAGTCGACGCCGGCGGGCACTTCGATCTGGTAGGTGCGATCAGACGTCACCCGTCCCTCACCGCGACAAGTTCCACATGGGGTGGCGATCACCTCGCCAAGGCCGCCACAGCGCGCACACGCTGCCGTGGTGACCATCTGGCCGAGCATGCTTTGGCGCACCCGACGTACCTGGCCCGACCCGTTGCAGTCAGAACAGGTCACCGGCTGGGTGCCAGCGCCCGCGCCCGTGCCCGCGCAGTCGCCACAGGGCTGCGGCAACTTCAACGTGACCGGCACCTCGGCACCAAACACCGCCTGTTCGAAATCGAGGTCGACCACAACCTCCATGTCCTGGCCGCGAGGAGGCCCCGCGGGTCCGCGACGCGAACCACCACCGCCAAAGGGGCTGCCCCCTCCGAAAAACGCATCGAAAATGTCACCGAGACCCGCACCGAACATGTCCTCGGCTCCGGCCCCACCGGCACCGCTGACCCCCGCCTCCCCGAAACGGTCGTAACGGGCGCGCTGGTCATCATCGGACAGCACGGCGTACGCAGTGGAGAGCTCTTTGAACCGCTCGGTGGCCTCGGGATCGTCAGGGTTCGCGTCAGGATGCAGTTCGCGTGCGCGCCGGCGGTACGCCTTTTTGATCTCATCAGCGCTCGCGGTACGCGACACTCCCAGCAGGTCGTAATAGTCAGCCATCGATCAGCTCCTAGGCGTTGTCGGCGAGATGACGGCCCAACCGGTCGGACACAATTCCAACCGTGGCGAGCGCCTGCGGATAGTTCATACGTGTCGGCCCTAACACCCCAACCGAGCCGAGCTGTTCCCCATCGACCACCACCGGTGACACCACGACCGAACACGACGCCAACGGCTCCACCCCATGCTCAACACCGATAGCGACCGACATGCCGCGGTCGATGACGTTGCGTACCAGCGACACCACGACGAACTGCTGTTCAAGCGCCTGCAGCACATTGCGCACCACCTCGACCGCATCGAACGACGCCGCCATCGACGAGGCACCGCCCACCCACACATGCTCATCGTCGGCAACCTCGCGAATCGCCGTCAGCGCCGCCGCAGTCATCGTGTCCACATTCGGGTTGCCGCTCGACGGCACATCGGCAATATCGGCCAACGGGTGGCCCACAAGGGCCTCATTCAGCACCGTTGAGCACCGCACAAGGTCATCATCGGTGGCGCCATCGGGCACCGCGATGACCTCATTTTCAACCACACCATTGGCGAATACCATCACCACCGTGGCGTGGGTGGCCGACAGGCCCACCACCTGCACGCTGCGTACCTCGGCAGCCGCGCGTGTGGGACCCACCACCATTGCCGCCGAGTTCGTCATCGTTGCCAACAAATCCGAGGTTTGATGCAGCAGTTCTTCGATGCGTCCGTGTGCTGCAGAGAAAAAATCGCCGACCTGAGCGGTCCGCGATGCGTCAAGGCGTCCCGGAGTCGTCAGATGATCGACGAAGAACCGATACCCCTTGTCGGTCGGGATACGTCCCGCAGAGGTATGCGGCTGCGCCAGGTACCCCTCCTGTTCCAGCACGGCCATGTCGTTACGCACCGTGGCCGATGACACTCCCACACCAGGAGCATCGGCGATGTGCGTCGACCCCACCGGCTGGGCGGTGGAGATGTATTCCTGGACGACAGCGCTCAGGATGGCGGTCTTGCGATCGTCGAGCATCTCAGTCACCAAAGATACCCACTCGCCTCATCGCTTGGCGGCCTCATAGCGCCGAAGAGCCTCGGCCCGCTCGGCGCTGTGATCGACCATCGGCGCCGGATAGGCATCCGACCCCAGTTCTGGCACCCACCGCTGCCGGTATTCACCACGTGGATCCCACCGCTGCGCCTGCGTTGTCGGGTTGAACACACGGAAGTACGGCGCCGCATCAGTTCCGGTGCCTGCCGCCCATTGCCAACCATGGTTGTTCGACGCCAGATCACCATCGACGAGATGGGCCATGAAGTGCCGAGCCCCCCACTGCCAGGGCAGATGCAGGTCCTTGACCAAGAAACTCGCCACGATCATCCGCACCCGGTTATGCATCCATCCGGTGGCCGACAACTGGCGCATACCCGCATCGACAATGTCGAACCCGGTCGTGCCGGCACACCACCGTTCGAATCGGTCGACGGCGGCCGCGTCGGTATCGACGACGATGCCGTCGAGACGGCGATCGAGGTTCTCCCATGCGGTCTCCGGACGCCGGTGCAACACATCGGCGTAGAAATCTCGCCAGGCCAGCTCCGAGGCGAAGGTGTCATGGCCTGCATCTCCCGGAGCCAGATCGGACAGC